>Ga0105052_10004368_pt1 | contig 15619 bp, 18 predicted proteins | sample FRY03_FD_78094 | JGI IMG/M metagenome (GOLD analysis project Ga0105052, IMG submission 78094) | Freshwater microbial communities from Lake Fryxell liftoff mats and glacier meltwater in Antarctica - FRY-03 | ecosystem: Environmental > Aquatic > Freshwater > Ice > Glacier meltwater ... | reverse complement strand
CCTTGGGCAGTTAGCACAGCCTACGCTCTTGGAGCTATCGTTGTTGCCAACAGTAAAATCTGGCAATGCTCCACGGCGGGCACCAGTGCAGGAGCCGGCAGCGGCCCTAGCACCATCCCCGGCACAGTTGGTGCCGACGCTTTCACGGCAACGCTAACGGACGGTACCGCAGTATGGAAATTTGTGGCGCAGTCTGACCTCTCGTGGCTCGTCCAAGACAGCTACGCCTACTCTCTCACCTGTAAACAGCTCGCACTCCTCAACGGGGCTTACGGGTTCCGGATGAAGGACACAGCCAACACCGGAACGAGCTATCCAATCTGGGCCTACATCGACAACATGGACACCGACCATCCGTACTATGGTGGTGTGTATGCAACGGGGGGTGAGGGTCTCTACCTTGACAAGTGCTGGCAGGGATCAACCCTCTACGGCCACGGTATCTACGTACCGGTTACGTTCAGGGGTGAGGGCACAATCACTGATAGCCGTATCTACGGTAACGCCAACAACGGCATCTTGATTGACGCCCCGGGGTTCATCATCACATCCAACCAAATTGGTGATAACTCTACTGTCACATCCGCAGCCTACCACGGCATCGTTATAGGGTCGAATGTTAATGATTTCGTCGTCAGTAACAACATGTGCGGTGATCTGGTTGGTGTAACGGGCAACAACCAAGGCTACGGCATTATCATCCCCACCGGAACGTCCGACCACTACACCTTAACCAACAACGTGTGTCGTAACAACGTCACTGGTGGTGTGGCGGATGGGGGCACGGGTGCCAACAAAACAGTTTCAGGAAACGTTACCTAATGGCTAATAAATTCAGAGGCGGTAACAACGCTTGGATGACTATTGGCTTGTTTGCTGATATGTTGCTGGACAGCACTCGCCCAGACCTCAATCTGGAGCGGTGTCTCTACTGGCTGGAGGATCGTCACATTGAAAACGATCCCCGACCTATTTTCAAAGACCTCTACATTAAACTGAAGGATACGACTGGTGTTAAGGCTGCTAACCTTTATCTCGATGGCTATTCGCATTTTGAGTTCATTATGGGCCTCTCCCCGTGGTTCAAAGAAGCCGTCGAAAGATGGAACAGAGAAATAGCGGCTGTTGATAAAGCAGCAGCTCTTGATCGCGTGCGCGAGCTTGCAGAGGGCGCGGCTGGAGAAGCCGTGGCTCTGGCTGCCAGTAAGTACCTCGCCAACGAAGACTACAACAAAGAAGTTAGGCCGAAGCGGGGTCGCCCGACCGCCAAGGAAGTAGAGGGTGAATTGAAACGTCAGGCTCGGTCGGAAGGCACTTTAACTGCCGACTTCCAAAGAATGAAAGGAACTAACTAATGGCTGCTTCTAAAGGCCGTAAGGTCGATATGCGTGGGCTCATCCTGCAAGTTGCAGGTATCGAGGTTTCCCCGTCTGTTGGGATTAACAACCATCTTGCTGCTGGCTCAACCAAGACACTAACTGCCGCTGATGGTGGCAGGGTTCTCTTGCTTGATACCCTTGCTGGTTCAGTGGTTACTCTCCCCACCCCCACCGGTTCAGGCCTTGAGTTTGAATTTGTGACCTCGGTTGTACCCACCTCTAACTCCCACATCGTCAAGGTTGTTGGTGCTACTGACTACATGACGGGATCGCTTGCTGTTGTTAACAACTCATCCGGTGCTGTCACAGTGTTTGGTACAACGGGATCGACAACGACTCGTTCGGATACGATCACTCTTAACCGCGGCACCTCCGGTGCCGTGAACATCGGTGAACGTTTCTGGGTCAAAGACACGGCGGCTGGTTACTGGTCTGTCCGTGGAACGGTCAGTGGATCTGGTACTATTATCACTCCGTTCTCGGCTTCGGTCTCATAATGAGTACTCCCCCCAAAGTCACTGTTGTAACCACCGGTAGCTTCCCAAAAGTTATCGTTGATACAGACCCTAGTTTTCCAAAACGACAGAAAGACTCTGGGGGGAAATCTCCCAAGGTTATTATAGCCACATTAGGTAACTTCCGAAAGATAAATCTTTTGGACAACCTAGTTGGTGGGGTACCGGCATACTACCTTATTGATTTTATCAACGATACGGCAGTAGTTGCAAATAACAGTATTGGTGTGTTGACATCAACTCCGGGCTGGACATACACTCGCGCAGACGCGCAAACCGCATATGCTGAGAACGCAGCCGGGGTGCCGATCCCGTTCGCAACTGGCGTGCCTCGCATTACCGATAAAGGCATCTTGATTGAAACAACGCGCACTAACCTTGCGTTGAGAAGTCGTGACTTTACTCACGCCGCTTGGGTTAAGGTCAACGTAACTGCCGGTTTGACGGAGACTGGAGCAGACGGGACCTCCAATACCGCTTCACTAATCACGGCAACCGCAGCAAGCGGTACTATTCTTCAGTCGCTTGTAGCGGGGTCTTTCTCGCGGGCCGGGTCCTGCTACGTCAAAAGGGTAGTGGGCTCTGGTGTTATTGAGTTTACTATCGACAACGGCGCGACGTGGACCGACATCACATCTTCGCTCTCTACAGGAGCTTTCTTCCGCGCCTCCAAGGTTGCCACTATAACAAATCCGGTTATCGGCTTCCGCATCACGACTAGCGGGGATGCTATAGCTGTAGATTTTGCGCAGTTGGAACAATCTTCTGTAACGTCGCCCATTCCCACGGTAGACACCAGCGCCGTCCGCGCAATCGACATTCTTACGTTCACCGTGGCAGGCGTTACGTATCCCGCTACGATATTCAGTGAATTTAGCCGCCCAGTAATCGGCACCTCTGCCGAACACTACGGCTCCATGAACTTTGATAACAACGACCGTCTATCTATGAACATCCAAAATACCAACGTACCCCGATGCCTTGTTCGAGTTGGCGGCGCCACCATAACAAACATCGATATGCCCGGTACGGCGATCACCGGCGTAAACAAGATAGCCATGCGTGCGAATACAGATGATTTCCAAGGCGCTGTAAACGGTACGCTTGGCACACCAACGCTGACAGGTGTCGTACCCGTAGCGCCCGTGATCTTCGAGGTGGGCTCACAAGCCGCTGCGAACCTCGCAAATAACTTCATTCGGCGCGTCGCCATCTTCAACTATGCCTTGAATGACGCTGAGCTACAAGCAATCACAACCTAAAGAAAGGACTAAAATGCCTGCGATGACTGCTGCCCAGAAACGGGCTAAGCATAAATACAACGCAAAACCTGAGCAAATCAAAAGACGATCTTCGAGAAACAAAGCACGTCGTAAAATGGTTAAAGCAGGAAAGGCACGAAAAGGAGATGGTAAAGACGTTGGACACAAAAGTGGTAATCCCCTCAACAACAAGAGGTCAAACCTTAAAATGCAGTCCAAGCAATCCAACCGCTCCTTTGCCCGCAAAAAGAATGGCTCGAAGAAAAACCCCCGTTCGTAAGAACTCCTCCACTGAGATTCCCTCAGCAGAGGTAACGGAGAATATTATCCGACTGGCGGCTGAAGCTTCTTTTATTCAGTTCATCCGCCTAGTCTCCCCAAAGAATGTGTTCGGGCACGTACATGAGGATTTGTGCCAGTGGCTGAGTAGATCAAAAGCAAGAGATCACCAGCTGGTGCTTATGCCCCGAGATCACGGTAAGTCCCGATATGCAGCCTTCTACGCTCTTTGGGAACTAACGCGAAGCCCATCTTTGCGTATTCTTTATATCTCGTCCACCGCCAACCTTGCTGAGAAACAGCTAGGGTTTATCAAAGACATCATGAACAGTTCCATCTACCGCCGCTACTGGCCAGAGATGACGCATGAAGACGAAGGTAAACGCAAGAAGTGGACTAACTCAGAAATCATGGTTGACCACCCAACCCGTGTGGCGGATGGTGTACGTGACCCGAGTATTATGACTGCTGGTCTAGAGAAGTCCATTACGGGCCTTCACTTCGACCTCGCTATCCTTGACGACGTTGTTGTGCAGGAGAATGCCTACACATCCGAAGGACGGGATAAGGTCAAGAGACAATACTCCCTGCTGGCCTCTATTGAAGGCTCTCAGGCTAAGGAACTTGCTGTCGGCACTAGGTACCACCCCTCTGACTTGTATTCCAACATGCTTGAGATGGAGTATACACCGTTTGCCGATAACGGAGAGGAACTGGAGCCCGAACGTATTTATGAGGTGTTCGAACGACAGGTGGAAGATGCTGGAGACGGGCAAGGACAATTCCTTTGGCCTGTACAGAAAACCTCCTTTGGCACCTACGGGTTTGACAGAAACATTCTAGCCAAGAAAAAGGCTAAATACATCGACCAAACTCAGTTCAGGGCGCAGTATTATAATGATCCAAATGACACGTCATCAGCAGCCGTTAACCGTAATCTATTCCAATACTACGACCCCGCTTTCCTTAAGTTTGATGGGCGTCATTGGCACTACCAAGGAAAACGTCTTAATATTGCTGCCGCTGTCGACTTCGCTTACTCAACTCGCCTACGATCCGATTATACAGCTATTGCCGTGGTTGGAATGGATGGAGACAGACGACATTTTGTACTAGAGATTGACAGGTTCAAAACGGCAGACATCAAAGACTACTACACACACATTCTCGAACTCTACAAGAAGTGGGACTTCAGAAAGCTTATTGCGGAAGCCTCGGCTGCCCAGCAAGCCATCATTAACGAACTGAAGTCCTCTTACATCGTACCAAACGGGATCATGCTGTCAATTACTGAAGTCAAGCCCACTAGGCACGACGGCACCAAGCAGGACCGCCTCAAAGCAATTCTCGAACCGCGCTACCAAAACATGTCTGTGTGGCATTACCGTGGTGGCAACTGTCAGGTTCTGGAAGACGAGTTGATCCTACAGCACCCCCCTCACGATGACTGTAAAGATGCTGTTGCTAACGCCTTTGACCACCTAGTCCCCCCAGCAGGCGCACTCTTCGGGGAATCGTCGCGTAACGTTGTACAACTTAGAAGTCACCCCAAATTTGGCGGACTCGGAGGATAACCACATTGCCTAGAGCAGTAGACTTTAAAGAATACTCTGACGCCGATAGGCTCTCTTCTCAAGTAGCGGATAAATATATCGAATGGGATATGTACCGCAGCGGAGCTATGGCCTTGTCCAAAGAGGTGCGAGAGTACATCTTTGCAACCTCCACTAGGACCACCTCAGCAGGAGCCCTACCGTGGAAGAACTCAGTTCACATCCCCAAGATATGTCAAGTCAGGGACAACCTGTATGCTAACTATACAGCAGCCTTGTTCCCCAACGATAAGTATCTGAAGTGGGAAGGGGATGACCGCCAAAGCAACACTAAAGCAAAGCGACGTATCATCCAAGCCTATATTCAAAACAAGCTTAGGACTGGTCAAGCTGTTACTGAATTGAACAAATGTATTCTTGACTGGATCGACTACGGCAACTGCTTTGCCATGGTCGAATATATCAACCAGACGATTATCGACGACGACACGGGGGAAGTCACCCAAGGATTTGTGGGTGCCAAGCCTGTTCGTATCAGTCCTGAAGATATCGTCTTTGACCCCACGGTTGCCAAATTTGAAAACACCCCCAAGATCATCCGGTCTATTATGACCCTTGGTGATCTGCGGGCTACGATTGCCGAGAACCCTGAGAAGGGATATCTCATCGAAGTCTTTGATCGGGTTATGGCCCTCCGGGCTAAATTCAAGAACGCTCGGGGCTTTGACGTTCGCAAGAACAGCCAATTCATCGTGGACGGATTCTCGTCGTTCATGAACTACTTTAACTCGGAATACGTTGAGGTTCTGGACTTCTACGGGGATGTGTACGACCCTGAGACCCAGGAATTGATGAAGAACCGGTGCATCTCGATTGTGGATCGCGCCTACACCATTCGTAACGTGCAGCAGCCCTCGTGGCTCGGCACCGCTCCTATTTACCACTGTGGCTGGCGCATCCGCCCGGATAACCTGTGGGCTATGGGTCCGTTGGACAACCTTGTTGGTCTCCAGTACCGTATTGACCACCTTGAGAACGCCAAGGCCGATGGCTTTGACTTGATCATGCACCCTGTGATGAAAATCAAAGGTATGGTGGAAGACTTTGAATATGGTCCCGGTGCCCGCATCTACACTGGTGATGAAGGGGACGTGGAGTTCATGCACCCCGATCCCATGGTCCTTCAGGCCGACACCCAGATCATGATGTACGAACAAAAGATGGAAGAAATGGCAGGAGCCCCCAAGACTGCTATGGGCTTCAGGACTCCGGGTGAGAAGACAGCATTTGAGATGCAGATTCTTGACAACGGTGCCAATAAAATCTTCCTGAACAAAACTTCATATGCCGAAGAGAAGTTCTTTGAACCCATCTACAACGGTATGTTGGAAGTGTCTCGCCGCAACATTGGACCGTCCGAAACTATTCGGGTCTCTGATGAAGACTTCAACTACAAGGAGTTCCTGAAGGTTACAAAGGAAGATATCACGGCCCGAGGGATCATTCGTCCTATTGGTGCTCGTAGGTTCGCCCGTAACGCCAACCTTATGCAGAACCTTACCCAGCTGGCAGCATCCCCCCTCGGGCAAGACCCAGCTGTGTCTGTACACTTCTCCGGCAAAAAGATGGCCAACCTTATCCAAGAACTTCTTGGTCTGGAAGAGTTTGAGTTGGTACAAGATAACGTTCGGGTTCTGGAAAACACTGAGACCCAGCAAATGCAGGCCGCAGCACAGCAAACCCTTGCAGAAAAGCAATCAACCCCCGCACCACAACCCGGAGGCCAAATTCCGGGTGGTCCGGCCCCCCAACAGGGCTCACCCCCTAAAGCCCCTAGCCAAGGTCGATAATGAAACTCAGATGGACACAGCACCTCTCTTCCCCTGAAGATAGGCAGAAATTCAAACAATCTGTAGAAAATTCAAAATATGTACTTGACAGACTCAAGGAAATATGCTATAATATAATACAAGAAGTAGAAAAGTCAACCACTGTTGATTATACAAAAGCTTCATGGGCCTACTACCAAGCCGACAAGCTTGGCCAAGTAAGGGCTCTTAAACAAATCATCGAATTACTCCAACTCGACCCCGAGGATAAATAACCACCAATGACTATTTTCCAAGATGCACCTGACCAGAATGCAAGTGGAACTGCCAGAGCCGAAGACCTAGTAGGCGAGGGTAAAAAGTTCAAGACCGTAGATGACCTAGCTAAAGGAAAGCTGGAAGCAGATACGTTCATTGAGAAACTACAACGAGAGCAAAAAGAACTACGAGAAGAACTTGATAAGCGTCTAACCGTCGAAGCTGCCCTCCGCCATGCGCAAGAAGCAGGTATTCGTGTTGATCCGCCCCAACCAAAGGCAAATGATCCACCTCCTGCGCGCCAAGCCGAGAACGAGCCCGACATAGACAGTCGCATCACCAAGGCCCTTGAGGCCCGTGACCGCAACAAAGCTACTCAAGACAACCTTCAAACTGCCACCGCCAAACTAGTGGAGGTGTATGGAACCCCTGAGAAAGCTGCTGAAATTGTTAAAGCCCGTGCTGAAGAACTTGGCATGACGCGACAACAACTTGGTGACATGGCCTCTAGCAACCCGAAAGCCTTTTACCGGCTCGTGGGTTTGGATGCCAAGCCAGCTGAGGCTCCCAAAGCTTCAAGCTGGAGTAACCCCAAGAACCCAGCAGCCATGGCCGCAGTAGCCGGTGCCTCCGTCGTCAAAGCCGGAACGTACAAGCACTACGAAGAAATCAGGCGTTCAGACCCCGCAGCGTATTTCAGCCCTCGTGTTCAACTTCAAATGGATAAAGACGCCCGAGAAAAGGGCGACTCTTTTTACAGTTAGCACAGAAGGAAATAACACATGGCTGGTATGAGTACAGCTAATATGGACGCAGTTACCCGAGCGGAACTGTGGTCCACCCAACTTAAAGATATTCTCATGGATAAAACCATGGGTACGAACTATGTCCGGTGGCTCTCTGAGTTCCCTGACGGTACCACGTTTACGATCCCGTCTATCGGATCGCTGGACGCTTATGACTACACCGAAGGTCAGCCGGTCGTCTACACCGCGCTCGACACCGGTGAGTTCCAGTTCTCGATCAACACCTACCTTGCCACGGGCACGAACATCACCCGCAAGGCGAAGCAAGATTCGTTCTACTCGGGCGAAATCATCTCTTCGTTTGTCCCCAAGCAAGCGCGTGCGATTGAGGAGCGTATGGAAACGGACATCCTGAAAGAAGGCCAACCGATCACGGGTGCGCCTGCTGGTTACCAAACTGTTGCCGACCAAAACATTATCAACAACGGTCGTCACCGTTGGGTCGGTTCGGACGCCCTTAACGCCAAGCGCGTTCTGGCTCCGCAAGACTTTGCTGAAGCGAACTACTCGCTCAAAAAAGCCAACGTCCCCAGCAGCAACCGTATTGCTATTGTTGACCCGTCCACGGTGTTCGTCATGGAGACCCAGACCAATCTGGTTAACCTCTCGAACAACAAAGCATGGGAAGGTATCGTCTCTTCCGGTATCTCGGGAGATATGCAGTTCAAAGTCAACATCTATGGCTTTGACGTGTACACCTCGAACCGTCTCGCCAAGTGCGGTACGGATCAAGTTGGTACGTCGGAAACCATTGGTGGAGTTGCTTCGGGTACGAACGCTGTCTGTAACCTGTTCTTCTCGGCTGCGGCTGACGTTCTTCCGTTCATCGGTGCGTGGCGTCAAATGCCTACGGTCGATACGGAGTTCAACAAAGACCTCCAGCAAGATGAGTTCGTGACTACGTGCCGCTATGGTATCAAGATTTATCGTCCTGAAAACCTCGTGACGATCCTGTCTGATCCCACGGCTGTTTACGCTTAATAGAAGGATATTGATATCATGGCCGACCTCAAAGAGTGGTACAACGCAGACGGACTCAAAGTTCGTTTTGCTGGTTACCAAGGTCAGAAGCGTAGTCGCAAGAACGTCTTCGTGGAAACCGTCACTGACGGCAACTACCGCGAACTGATTTGTCACTATGACCTGACCCTAATCCCCACAACGACTATCTCCTACTCCACAGACCGCAACAACGACGGCACGGTGGATGGTTTCGACTCGGGTAACGTTTCGATCCCGGCTGGCTCCACCATCCACTCCGTTGACATCTTCCCGACCGTCTCAGCTGCTGGTGGTACTGCCATCGAAGTTGGTGGCTACGCCGAAGATGGTACGGCTATTGACCGCGACGGTTACGTTACCGCTGCTGTTGGTGTTACGGCCTCGCTCGCCGCTAACGCCCGAGTGATTGGTACGGGTGCCCAGCTGACGGACGCTAACGCCGAAGTTGGTACGACTGTCTTGAACTACGTTGGCATCTACGCGAACGGTACGTTCACGGCTGGTAAAGGCAAGATTGTTATCCGCTTCAATACCGCTGCGGCTTAACATCTCAAACAACTAAAGAGTGAGCCCGGTTCCGGCCTAATAATCGGGGCCGGGCTTTTCTTCACAGGAGATTACTTTGGCAGAAGTAGAACATAAAGACCTCACAGGCGCTGACCTGCATGAGCCTAAAGGCGTAGCTGCAGCTGCTGCTGGTACGGTTTATAAGTCCCTCGGAACGGGTTCCGGTGCGTGGACAGATATTACGAGCCCCCTCAAAGCGGGTAACAGAATTGCTTTGACAGTCACCCTTGACAATATTTCGACGGCTAGCTCAGTCTTTGTCGTGTGTCCCATGGCAGGGGTTATCTCACAGGTGTACGTGGTCCTGTACGGGCCCATCACCGTTGCCGATGCTGTTGTCACCGCAGAGATTGCCGGTGCGGCCATGTCGGGCCTCAGCATCACGGCAGCCTATTCTGGATCAGCAGCTGGTTCTGTTTTCTCAGGCACCCCCTCTGGTTCCAACACGGTTACTGCTGGTCAAGCAGTTGAGATTGTCACGGATGGTGCATCCACCACCACAGCTTCCGCCACCATCACCTTACTTGTGAACACCGCCTAATGTCAATGTCTGTACCAGATTTACTCACCCAGCCATTCACCATTATCCTTATTGCGGTAATAGCTTTCTTCGGAAAGGATATTATATCACAAGTCAAAGTAGGCGTAAACAATAAGGTGGAAATAGAAAGACTTCAACAGAGGGTCATGGCTCTTGAGACAAGCCAGCTTCAAACAACCGCTCTTGCCTTGAATATTGTCAAACTCGAAGAACAAGTCAAGAACTTGGCAGAGAACATAAAGTACCTGCTGAACACGATAAGGAAAGATAAATCCGATGGCTAAGGTTACTCTTCCCACGTTCTCATCTCTGACTAACGAGACCTCGTTCCTAGAACAACTCAACGCGGCAATGACGTCTCTTGCAGCAGCCATTGAGCTGACTCTCAGCCGCAACGGGACGACGCCTAATACCATGACGGCCAGTCTGGATATGAACTCCCAGAGGCTGATCAATCTCCCCGCCCCAACAGGGGACAACGACCCCATCAGACTGATTGACTCAATCTCGGGTATCCGAGGCCCTGCGGGCACCAACGGTGCTGCGGGTGCCGATGGTGCTCCGGGTGGCGGGGTGGCGGATGCAGACTACGGGGACATTGTTGTTTCCAGTTCCGCCTCCGTGTTCACCATTGACTCTGCTGTCATGACGTCGGTTGCCAGAACCCTGAATGCCCAGACCACCCAAGCCTTGATGAGGACCGCAGGTCTTGCTCTTGGCAACTCGGCTACCTTGAACACTGGGGTGGTTGCTGGTACGGTCGCTACTGGCGATGACACCCGATTTACCGCATTTACCATCAACAGCCAGTCTGGTGCTACCTACACGTTTGCCCTCACCGATCCCGGAAAACTGGTTCGTCAAACGGCTGCTGGTACACACACCTACACAATCGACCCTGTAAGCACCACAGCTTACCCTGTGGGCTCTGTGATCCTCCTGCGCAATGCTGTGGGGGCCGGAGCCCTTACTCTTGCTTTAGGGTCTGGTGTGGGCCTCTACATTAACGGTGCAACCTCTTCAGCTGCCGGAACGGTGACGGCTGGTGCTGTTGTTGAGTTGATCCATGAAGCATCCAACAGCTGGCTTGCCCTTGGTGTTGGTATCTCCTAATGATACTTTCACTAATCCCTATCTCTTCGAGTAGTGGTGCATCTCCCCTTTCAGCTGCGTTTGTTGGTGATGGCTTTGTATACGAGACCTGTTCTGGAACATCAGGAACAACCGTAGGGTCAATGACCGTTCTGGCATCAGGAGGTGTGGCCCCCTACACGTATGCGTGGACGGATGATGCGGGGGGGCCTGCAATCTCTGCCACAACCCCCACAGCCACCTCCACAACATTTGATTGGGCAACCTCGTATGATGCATCTGCGAACACCACCACAACAATAACAGATAGCGTTGGCTCGGTCGTCTCTTTGTATGGGTTTGTCTACGTTTACCGAACAGACATTGTTCCACCGTAAAGGTATCTAAATGAAAAAGACACTACTGGAAATTACTCAGATCATCCTTAGCAAGATGGACTCGGATGAAGTCAACGCTATTGGTGACACTGTTGAATCCATACAGGTGGCCCAAGAGGTTGAGACAACGTATTACGAATTGTTTGCCAACATCAAATGGCCAATGCGTCAAAACCTCATCTCGTTTGAGGGGGTAAGTGATGTGACCCTTCGGCCCAACTACCTTAAGGCGAAGGAATCTCTTGACAATTTTGAAGTTGTGATGTATAATATAGGTACCGCCGCCGCGCCTGACTACAAGAAAATCTGCCACCTGCCCCCCCTTGAATTCTTGCAGTATCTCAATAACGTCTCTGGGTCCACTATGGCTGTGCAGGATTTCAGTTCAGCGTGGTTTACTATCCGCACCGATCAACACCCCACATACTATACCATGTTTGATGATGAGTATCTGGTGTTTGATTCTATTAAAAGGTCGGTTGACGATACCTTGCAAGAGTCCAAGGCTTACGCCATCGCTCAGAACGTACCCACCTTCTCCCAGACGGATGACTACATCCCGGAAATGCCAGCCAAGTATTTCCCCATGCTGATTGCCGAGGCTGCCTCCATATGCTTTATCAACCACAAAGGTGCCCCCAACAGCAAAGAGGAGCAACGCTCCCACAGGCAGATGATCCGAAACCAAAACAACAAACACAGATCAGAAGATGCTTCTCCCAACAAATTGAAAGCCAGTACTGATTACGGGAGGCGGAGATAGTAAAGAAGGTCACTCTTGTCCCTAAGGTTTGCAAGAGGTCCCTAACCCCAGAGTTTATGACGAGTAGCCACACTGAGTACCTGATCAAGAGAAACTCAACTGGTATGTGGAAGATTGTCATGTACGGGGGAGGATACACCCCTAAACCTTTGAGGAGCTTGTTTACTACGTACCGCTTGGCTGAAGCCCAACTAATCAGCTGGATAAAGCGGACTGACAAATTCAGAGAGGCTATTTACCCCGGATGCGCGCCCAGTCGACGAAACTCTACAAAACCTTCGTCAAAGGTTTAATTACCGAGGCGTCCCCGCTCACCTACCCCGAGGACACCTCCCTAGACGAAGATAACTGCCTGATCTTTTCCAAAGGTAACCGGACACGTCGTCTCGGCGCTGACTTTGAAAACAACTATACCTACTCCCCGTTTGAGGTTGCGGACCTGTCCAATACCCCTGTTGTCGAGTATTCGTGGACCAGTGTTGGTAACATCGCAACCACGTCTTTCCTCTGCACCCAGATCGGGGGCACCATCTACTTCTTTGACTTGTACTCCACACCTGTGTCGGGTTCTGTCAAAGGCTTCTCCATTGACCTGACGGCTTACGCTGCTTCGGGTGCGACTTCTATTGAAATGAGCCCGGTCCAGATGACTTCTGGTAAGGGCTATCTTTTTGTTGCTGGGGAGAAGATCACCCCACTGATCGTGGAGTATTCCGCTTCCAGTGACAGCATCACGGTAACCCCTGTCACCATCCACATCAGGGACTTCGATGGTGTAGATGATGACCTTGCGGTGGATGAGGAACCAACCACACTCTCCACCACCCACAACTACAACTTACAGAACCAAGGCTGGCTCACCCAGACCCCCACCACCGTCACATCTATCACGTTGTTTGCACGCCAGAGGACTGTTACAAAAACTGTAACAAATGACACGATTGCCAAATACAAGACCATCGTTGGCACGTACCCCGGCAACAACAAACAGTGGTTCCTCGGCAAGACCGAGATTGAAAACAAGAACTACCAGCCCGGTGACTTTGATCCACTTTTCCTCAACAAGGTCTTTGTTGGGAACGGACGGGCACCCCGTGGCCACTTCATCGTGGATGCCTTCAATAAAGACAGGGCAGCCGTCTCTGGTATTGCAGGACTCGCTTCTGATGTTAAAACCTACCGACCCTCTGCCGTTGCCTTCTTCTCTGGCCGCGTGTGGTGGTTTGCTAGGTCTGGTGTGTACTTCTCCCAAATCCTCGATAAGAAAGAGAAGGCAGGGGAATGCTACCAAGAGGCTGACCCAACAGCTGAAGACATCAATGGGTTGATTGCAACTGACGGTGGGTACATCCCTATCCCGGCTGCTGACGAGATTGTGCGTGGTGTTGAGATCGGTAACGGAGTTATCGCCTTCGCTCGTAACGGCGTATGGCTGGTCACTGGCTCGGACAAAGGGTTCTCCGCTGTTGAGTACCAAGTGACCAAGATTACTGGTGTTGGCACCGATGCCCCGTATTCAATCGTCACGGCAGACACCTCAGTCTTCTGGTGGTCCAAGACGGGTATCCAGCAGATCACACAATCCTCTGGGTCGTTTGGACCTATCCCCGGAGCCTACAAAACAGAGAATATAAGCCAACAAACGGTCGATACCCTCTTCAAGAGCATAGGAGCCGATGCTAGGCGTTTCGTGAAGGGCGTGTATGATAACGCCACCAACACCATCTATTGGGCCTACAGAGCATCTGGGGGCACTTTTGATTTCGGATACAACAGATTTCTCAACTTAGACCTCACTATTGGGGCCTTTTTCCCTTGGTCACTCTCATCTGGTTCCTATCCCCACATCTGTGGCCTGTTCCTGACCCCCGAGCTTAATCTACTGTCGAATGCTGCGGATGTTGTGGCTTCGGGTAGCAATGTCACCAACACTGTCGGTAGTCAGGTGGTTGCTCAAAGTACTGCCCTGTCGGCCAAAGCGAACTTCACAAGCTTCCTTTGTGCTGCCCCTGTCGGAGGAACCTACAGGTTTACCATTGGGGCGTTCCAGAACGATGACTTCGTTGACTGGGAGAAGTTTAATGGAACCGGCCTGACCTACAGCAGCTTCGTCGAGTCGGGATATGAAATCCTAGCAGATGCCTACCGTCGCAAGCAGATGCCGTACCTGACTGTCTTCTTCCGGCAGACGGAGGAGAACTTTGTGGCTGACGGTGCCGACTACACAACTGACAAGCCGTCGTCTTGTTACCTCACTGTCAAATGGGATTGGACGTCCTCTGGTGATACGGGGAAGTGGTCCACCAAGAGACAGGTCTATAAGCACAGGAGAATTCCTTTTGTCAACCCACTCAACCTCGCCTTCAACACAGGAACCAACGTTGTCTACACAAAAAACAAAATCAGAGGAATGGGACGAAGTCTCCAGTTCCGACTCGAAACAGACGAACGAGGAAAGAACTTTGATTGTCTCGGATGGCAAGCCACGTACTCTGGGTCCACTGTCGCTTAAGCGGGTCTACTCGGGACCAGAAGGCAACATAGACCTGTTCGTACACGAAGGTGCCCTTTGGGTTGCCGGGGAGTTTGACAAGGACCTCACCAAGACGGGCAATGTTGTGGCTACGGCTGATTTGACTTTCGCCTTGTTTGAGACCCTACGTGAACACGGGGTCAAGCACCTCTACTGCTGTGCTGGCAACCAGTCATCGTTCAACTTTAACCGGATGCTGGGGTTTGAAACAACTCACCGAATTCTCGTAGATAAATACGAAGTCATGGTAAAGGACCTATAAATGGTTGATCCGTTTACACAATCAATCCTGCTGGCAGTAACCGCAGCCTCGGCTGTCGGCTCTATCTACGCATCCAGTAAAGCTTCTTCGGCACAAGCCAAAGCAAGCAAGGCACAGCAGCGACAACAAGCCCTACAAACTGCGGTCGCGCGACGCAGGGAGATTGCACAGGGGCGTGAAGCGGCAGCTAAAGCTGTTCAAGCTGGTGAGAACCAAGGGGCTGCTGGCTCTTCGGGTGTTCAAGGGGGCGTTGGGTCATTGAAGACCCAGCTCAATGCCAACTTGTCGTTCCTAGACAGATCAAACCAAGACGCAGACATAGCTAGTGGCTTCTTGGCTCAAGCAGGTAAGTGGCAACAAGTGGCTACGACGGTCCAAGGGATTGGCCAGCTGGCCTCTGTTGGCTACGGAGCCTTAAGAGACGCATCAGCCGCAGCAGCGGCAGCTAAACAACAAGCGGCCTATCAAGCCCAAATCTTTGGTGTAGACGCAAATGGTAACAAACGTTAATGGCAAAACCTAGTAATCCTATTGATGCTGTCCCGATGCTCGGGGCTGAGGGGCACTTTCCCGAGGACACCGCTGCCTTGCCCAATTTGGT
>Ga0105052_10004359_pt1 | contig 15631 bp, 10 predicted proteins | sample FRY03_FD_78094 | JGI IMG/M metagenome (GOLD analysis project Ga0105052, IMG submission 78094) | Freshwater microbial communities from Lake Fryxell liftoff mats and glacier meltwater in Antarctica - FRY-03 | ecosystem: Environmental > Aquatic > Freshwater > Ice > Glacier meltwater ... | reverse complement strand
GAATAAATATGTATGAATATATATAAATATATATATGTATATATATGTATATATATATATATGTATACATATATACATCTATATATGTATATACATGTATAATATATATATATATATATATATATACATCTATGAATATATATGAATATATGAATGTATAATATATAAATATATATATACGTACATCTATACATGTATATATATATACATGCCTATATATAGCACAATTCGGAGACATGCTTGGGCAGCTCAAGGCAGACGACAGGGCGCGGGCTCGGATTGAAGTCGAGAAGAAGAGCACGATGGACCTGGCAGTCCAGGATTTTTCGAAGATCGAAAAGGCGTACAACGACTCAACGGCTCGGTTGGTTGCTGCAGAGAGTAACGCGAAGTCTGCGCACGACTATTTTGTGAAGTATAAAAATGTTGTGGCAGAGATGAAGGAAGAGGAGACAGCCGTGGAACAGAAGATGACAACAGTCGGCGCGGACAGCAAGCGGACACTTGAGCAAATGAAGATACTAACGACATACATAGATGAAATGCAGCACGCCATTGACACGGGGTCTGAGGATGTGTACACCTCGCGGTTAACGGACGCGACGGAATTGGTAGACACGATGATGATGCGCAACGCGGACAAGGATGCATTGAGGACGGGTCTCAAATCGCCTGCGAACCCCAAAGAGATGACTACGGATGTGCTCTCAAATATTCAGACTGAAGCCCAGTCGGACGCAGCAGGGCTGGAAGCACGCTTGTCTGTTGTAAACGATGGACTCACAAATGCACAGAAGCTGTACAGTGGATATCAGATGGACTTCATCACCTTCTCCACTGACGTGGACTTGCAGAAGGACTTGCAAAGGGCCGCTCACTCTGAGATTAACCAAGTAGATGGTCGGCAAATGGCAGCAACTATGGCGTACTCGGCGTGGGAGAAAGAGTATTGTAAGGCGCAGACGACAAGCTCCGAGGTTACCGCAACGACCGAAGAGGTCATCGCGAAGCTGGCGGCTGGGCTGGCTTCTTGCGGCGGGGGCGCCGCAGCTAAAGATACGATGGGGGGTTGGGGGGGCACAAAGCCGACTTCATAGCCTTCAGCTCACGGGGAGAAAGTTGGCTATGAAGCCAGCTCACGGGGAGAAAGTTGGCTATGAAGTCAACGGCACAAGCACAAACGCTGGCAGGCGATCCTGTCCTGTACACGGAGCCTGCATATCTCAACGACAAGAGCACGGTGCAAGGCATTGCTGGCGGAATTTACCCGGCCCTTCATCCTGCAGCCAATCAGAATTTGGACACGTCTCAGATTGATGAGGTCAACGGGGCTATTGCAGAGGCCAGTGCAGAGCACTCGCTTGATGAAGCGGGGATGGGCATGCCCAAGGACGCGCAGTGGGTCAATACCTGGGCGCGGAAAGTCCCTGGAGCTATGATGATTCACAAAGTGCATCTATCGGCCATGGATAAACAGCTGTTGGCAATGCGTTCCTTCAAGCCTTAGTGCTTTGCGCAGTCTTGTATCATACATCTCAATGTCATATGCTACATCTTAATTAAAACCCACATCCATAAAATTGCATTGCCTTTGTCGTTTTTGCTGGGCTGCTCAGAGTGCGATCAATCGCTACACCACCGGAATGCAGACCCCTCCTGTGTCTGCAGTGAACAAATAATAATTGTATGAAAAATAAAGAAGACGACGACACATCATCACTCGGCCGACACGAAAATGGCGGTGCCAGCCATGATCCACCTGGACTGCTCACTATTTTTGCAGGGCATGCGTAGCTTGGCGAGTAATTTACTGCGGTCCAGACCCTCGTACACCGGTAACACCACACTGCCCGCATCCGGCTGCGGGTCGTCGAGGTGCTTGGGTATGAATGCAATAATGCATGTCGGTAGAGGAACCACCTGCCTCCGTGAGCGTGGGTAAGTGGCATGGCGAGGCGCGAAGCACATACGGTAGTGGCATGCAGGAGTGAGCGCCAGGCGCGCAAGCATAGAGAGGGATAGAATGGCAGATTCACACAAAGTGACACGGTCGTGCCACCCAGGAAGATTTGGCATGCATTGCACTGGCAAAGATAGGAATACAGCGCGAATTGGCAGTGGAGGGGGTTGTCACCGTGGGTGTATCAGCGCGGGCATCGCTGAGGGTACCACCAGCGGTGAAGAGGGCTCCTTGTAGAGAAAGGCCGGACAAGGCACACGGCAGAGTGCCCATCGACCGTGATGCCGCCTCACCCCACACGCACACCAACCGCAGGTCGTCAATAGCTACCGGCGGCTCAGAAGTGCGTGAGGTCTGCTGGCGGAGCGCGTTGAGAAAGACTTGGGGGTTGAACATGTTCGCAAGGAAAACCGGTTTCGAGAGCGCCGCGCCATTACGCACGCTTGCTAGCCAGTCATCAATCGCTAGCTTCTTCTTGATTGCCGCCTGCAGCCAACACGGGCAGAGGAGGAGCGAGCGAGGATTAACGGGTCATGGAGGAGGGCAACGAATTTATATATACATACATGTATATACACATATATATATATATGTATATACGTATATATATGTATATACGTATATATATATATATATATACTAACGGGGCGTGCAGGAGAGCAACGAATGTAGCATACACGATCAATGCAACAAAGAGCGAGAACGCAGAATGCAGAAAAAAGACGAATGTAGCATGAATGCAAGAAAAGCGACAGGACGAATGCAGAAACGAGACGATTGCCGCACTGAGGAGGCGAGAATGCAAGAGACGAGAATGCAGCCAAAAGATGAATGCAGAATGCAGAAAAGGGACAAATGTAGCACGAATGCAAGAAAAGAGACCGCACGAATGCAGAACAAAACACACAAATCAGTCTGGAAAAAGCTTGGTGAACCCTAAGTCTACCTCAAACCAGTCGAGGCAAGTCTGTACAGTGCTACTGTACCCATCAAGAAAAGAGACCGCACGAATGCAGAACAAAGACGATGACCGCGAGACTGCAACAGACGAACGCAGCCAACAAAAGAATGCAGACTGCAGAAAAGGAAACAACGCAGAAAAGAGACGAATGCAGAATTGTCGTGGAAAAATATACCACTTGCAGCACAGCACACTCGTGGGCACGCGATCGTGCGCTGTGTATCCCTTACAGCACACAGCACACTCGCACGAACGCCAACTTGCAGCGCGGCACACTCGCGTGCACGCTACCTTCCTCCCCACACACATACCTGCAGCCACATAGCAGGAGAGTCAGGGCCCTCCCATTTGGCGTCCCATGGGTCCGGCACTCTTCCAGCCGCCAGGGACGTGGTGATTGTTTTGACGTCAGCCGTGAGCAAATCAGCGCCCTTCAGAACGCGGTCTGCTGAATTGATGGCCGCAGCCACCATGTTGACGAGTTTGAGCGCAGCCTCTGACTCCATCGCCACGAACGCATCCACGGGTGCTGCCTTTTCGACTACCATCTGTTGTTGCACAGCACACGGTGGGGCTAAGGAGGTTAGTTGTTCATTTGGGGGCTGGTGTGAAGTGTGACACACAACGGGGTGGGGGACGTGGAAAGGAGGGGGGGACAGGATTTACCCCATGGCTAACAGCCTTGAGGGCCGAGTTGCCACTGGTGATGGTCTGCCAGAGAAGTAGGAGGGGTTGGAGCTGCACGGCCATGCGCTCCCTATCCCAACCAGCCGCAGACACGTCAGCAGTCGCCATCGTTTTCAACTGTCCTGTAATGCGCGTGCCGTTGGCCTGCTGCACCACCCGCTCAATGTTGGGAGGCAGACCAAAGAGTGCTGGGGTGTCGACGTCGGGCAGCGAATTGATGATGTTTGTGAATTCCTTCTTGGTCTTACCTTCGGGTACAACAATACCAACCCCACCCTTGCCAAGCGCATGCGTGTACGGAATCGGGCGCGCGCTCCGATCACCCAGAGAGAGATTAGAGGACGTGTAGAAGGTCTGCAGGCACGTGCGCAGAATGCGCTGGTCAAACTCGTTGTCAATCCTACCACCGTAAATGGCGTTATCGAGCAGACCGTGTAGAGTCTCCCAGGGAGCCCTCGCTGCGTTGTCAATTGCAGTGACGATATCTGCAGTGCTGCGAAGGTCAGCGTATGAAAACTCGTGGAACTTGCTCCAGCCCTGCGGGATGAAAGTGCGGCGCTCCTGCACGATGGCATGAAACCACGCAACAATAAAGAGGAGCTGCGCACGGGCGGTGCCTCCGTTGGTCTTGCGAGTGATGAACTCCTCATCCCACATATCATAGGCGTTTTGCAAATTCATTTTGAGGCCCGGCGGCGCTTCGAAAGTCACCTTGAGCGACTGCTGCAGGAGGATCGGCGGGAATCGTGGGTGCGGCTCCGTTGTGAGCCAAAGCCTGAAATTCTCGTCGGGCTCGAGAGAATGCAACGTCTTTTCTATGACAGGCAGCCAGCCAACCACCAGATGCACATTCTGGAGGCAGACCCAGTCGCCCTTTTCAGCGCCCTCGTGGAGCATTCGTAGAGCTGCCTCTGACTGCCCTTGGCCCATGGCCAGTTGGTGGTAGCGCCCGGGTCCGAGCACCTTGTTGGCGGCGTCCTCGAGAACGGCAGAAGGATCAGCGCCGGGTGTGATGATAAACATGATAGGCGTGCGAGGCGTGCTCTCCTTCGAGAGCTGTGCATAGTCGAGCCCCTGCAGATTTAGAGACTTGACACCAAGCTGCACACATGAAAATGTCTCCATGGCCGTCTGCACACGGTCGGGACGTAGCGCTTGCACCACAAGGATGCGCTGGAATTCTGTGATAATGCCCGCCTTGAGAGGAGGGGAATGCGTATGATTGAATGCGTATGATTGTTTATATACACATACGCAAGAATTAGAATAATAGACATGCAGATAGAAAAGGAGGACAGACATATGAGCAGTGTCATGCGTATAACAAGTAAAAAAGTGGTTTTGTGTGGGGCGGGGCAAAAGTATAGGGCGGGGCGAAAGTGTGAGGCGGGGCAAAAGTGTAAGGTGGGATAAAGTGTGAGGTGGGGCAAAAGTATAGGGCTGGGCAAAAGTGTGAGGTGGGGCAAAAGTGTGAGGTGGGGCAAAAGTGTAAGGTGGGGCAAAAGTGTAAGGTGGGATAAAGTGTGAGGCGGGGTAAAAAGTGTGAGGCGGGGCAAAAGTGTGAGTCAAAAGTGTGACCAACTTTGGACGGAAAGTTGGTGCGGTCTTCAGGCGTGCGTGAACCAATCCAGTCAGTCCACATGGCCTCATCATCGAGCTTGAGCTGCTGCACCAACTTCGGCATGGTAGCCATCAACCGTTGCAGTGCCGCAACACGGTCTGGTGGAACCCATTCTGGCACGCGATGAGCAGCTCTTGTTGAATCCGCAATCACTAGACCAACAAAAAACTTCCACTCTTCTTCGCCGACAGTCTCGGGCCGAATACCACGCACAAGATGTGTACCGAAGGTAAGACGGTCTGCCTTGAAGAGCGATCGAGCAACAACTTGAAAGACGTAGCGTTTCAGGTCAAGCTCCAGAATGCGCATGCGGTCTTCCACATCCCCCGAGGATATGGAGGTGTGCAGCGTGTGTTTGAAGAGGCCAAGATATGTGGGCAGGTCAAACTGATACATGTAGTTGAGACTTTTGAGACTCTGGATTAGGAAGAAGACGTTGGAGGCAGTCCGCGCAAAATCTCGATACACCTCCCGTTCCTCGTTGAGCTTCTGCTGCAATTGCGACGATGCCGCCAGCGCATCCTTGATCTCAACCGACGACGACTTGATCTCTGACAACTTCTGGATGAGCCTGCTGTCTTCGAGGATATTGCCCTGCGAGCTCGCAAGCTGCTCCAGCAGATCTTTCTCTAGCTTCGAAAGACTCACCTTCATGCTCTCTTCCTTTTCAAGAAGCGCACTCTTCTCCTGCTCGAGCTTGGGCTTCTCATGTTGGATGGTAACACCTAGCAACTGGCCCTCCAGGCCTGAGCGCGTGACACTGAAGTTGACGGCTGCAACCAGGGGTTTTGCGTCGGGCGGAATATCAAGATTGGGATTACGGGTGACTAGGAACAACTTGAACTGCTCACTAAAGTCGATAAGCTTTTCGCCAATGTGGACAACGTTTCTGGCGCCCTGTTTGATGAGATCCCTGCGCAGCAACGGGATAATGAGCGGCTCCAAGTCGCCCACCTCTTGAATCACAAGCGTCTTTCCGAAGCGGACCGACAGCTCCAGCTTCTGGATGAACTTTGCATCTTGTTGCGTTGTTACTTCCACCGGACACTGGAGTGCTGTGAGATAGTTGGTCAGCCACTTGCTTGCCTGTGTCGAGGGGTCGATAATGAGGGGGTACAGCGTCGACTTTGTGATGATGATTGAATTTTCGGCCGAGAGATCGTCTCCGGGCAGCCCCTGCGCCTTCCATTCCAAGCGCTCTGTTTCCGTACTCATCATGTGCATGAAGCGGAAGTCGGGCAGCTCAAGACGGCTGCACCATAAATTAGTCATTTTCAGACGCGTGTCCTCTGGCATGATACCGAGATACGTGATGAAGCTCGAGGCCATGAGGAGAGTCATAGGGAGTCGGTCCATTTGGGAGTCGAGGTCTTTCATCTGGTAGCCCCACCGTTCCTTCTCGTCCTTGAGCTTGCCCAGTAGCGACTCGGCAGAAGTCAACGTATCCTTTGTCTTTTTGAGCTGGGATCTGAGGTCAGCAGCTTCGTCGGTTAAATTCTGGTGCTCGGATTTGAGCCTGTCGACAGTCTCGTCAGATTCACTGATATCAATCAGGCACTGGTCCTTTCGTTTCGTTCCCACTTCCAAGTTCTTGGTGAGCTTGTCCAGCTCGTTGGTGAGGGGCCTGATCTGCTGGAGCACCAGGGAATACTGAATTTGTGCCTTGACCCAGGATGCCATAGGCGCAGCAGCCTGGCTGACACGTGCGATCGTCGCATCCTCAAACGACGTTTTCTTTGATCGGATCAGGTTCTTCACACCCTCCATAATATCAGGTGTAATGCTCTTTGCGTCGAAATCCATAATTTCTGTGATGACGGAGGGCTGCGACAGGAAACGTTTCATGCTGATCCACGATGTGTCCTGATTGCCCATCAGACGAAGTACTCCCTCCAAGACATCACGGATTGGCTCGGGCGGAAGCTTGAGGGAACGGATTTCGTTGAGGTTGTCCTTTTTGATTCCTGCCACTGCTTTTTTGGCAGATTCGAGAACCGGCACACACTCAGATAGCTGTGCATCTACAACCTGCTTACGCTCTTGCATTTGGCCTTCGTCAATTTTGAGCTTTTTACTCAGCTCTTCGGCCTCGTTTTTCTTCCTTCCCGCATCCTCGACTTGGATGGTAATCTCCCCCATCTTTTCCTTGGCCTGGTGCTGTTTGTCTTGCAGCACCTTCTCTTGATCCATAGCCTCCCTCGAAAGCGTTTCAACAGTGGCCCACGTTTCATCCAGCTTCGTCAGACCTCCACGCAGAAAATTGCGCTGCTTGTCAAGCTCAGTCTTTTTGTCTTGGTACATGGCACCAATGGTATCGAACAGCGTGCAGTACTGCCGCGGCGCCACGTTGTGCTGGACCATGCTGTCGTGCAACATGTACATATTTTGCACCATTATTTCGGGATTCGGGACGCTCTTGAGGGTCTCCTGCAACTTCATTTTCGGCACCTCCATCATGCCAACTTTCGACCAAGCCTCCAGCCACAGGATAGTGCAGCGAGAATAAAGCGCCGGGTTGCTCTCGCAACGCAAGGCAAAGTCAGGGTGAGTCGGATCAAGACTCAAGATTACATGCAAGTTCTTCTGCACACGACTCACGAAGAAGGCATACAAATCTCTGTACTTGAAACCAAGACTGCTGAACTCCTCCTTGAGAGATCCTTGCTGTAGCAAGGCATCACGCTCCTGCGGGGTGAACATACCTGGCACCTCTCCTGAACTCAACAGGCTGTTGACAATCTCAAGAAAGGCAGGCTCCGCCAATTGGTAATCTTCAAGATACAGTGCACATTGCCGCCCCTCTACACCCGACGCCTGAACAGCCAGCTTTAGATCATTCATGAATTGCTTTGATGCATACCCTCGCCCGACATTCGGGGTGAAAATTTCCATGGGAGCGCCCTCGCGACTTTTCTTCATAAAACACGAAATGGCAGAGCAAGTCCGTCGGCCGACTCCTGGACGCCCGATCATTAGTACAGAACCTCCTGGTTCAGAGAGAATGCGGTCGAGGCGGGCGATGCGCTCGACAATCTCTGGGAAAAGTAGCATATTGAGTTCCTTGTTTTCACGAGCATAAATCTCCATCTCTTTTTGGATGTATTGCTTCAAGTCAGCAGAGTTATTTTTTCCCAGCATTTTGATCTCTGAGTCCCCGGAATCCGTCAGCCACGTGGTGAAGAAGGCATCCTTGAGATCCACTTTGTGGTTCCAAGTAGATCGCAGCAGATTTCCCCACACAGACCCATCGAATAGACGCGCCGCATCGTCTCCAACCAGCCGGTCACGGAAAACGCGCTCGGCCTCGTAGGTCAAAATATCCAGCACGTGGTACGCCTCGAGGTCATATCGCAAGCATCCTATCACAACCGCCGTAATGTCGCGAGGGGTAAAGATATAATGCCGGTAGTTGTCAACGTTGAAATTCTCTTGCATATTCGCGTAAAGGTCGAGCATCGTTCCAGCCAGTCGATCCATATTCTTTTTGACAGACCACTGGGGGTGGCCAGCTGGAAGACGCGACGACACCACTGCCTTAAGATAGGCCGAGTAAACACTTTGCAATTGGTCGCGGTCGGGATAGCTGATCGACGCAATCCTCAAGATGGCGGTGAATCGTGTTGTCAGTCGGTGTCGGCCTACAGTAGTGGATGGATTCATCGAGCAAACAATCTGGATTCGCTCGATGCCCATCCACTCTAGCTTATCATAAAAGCCTTGATAGAGAATGAGCTGCTGCAGAAATGCAATCAGCTGCATCGTGTCGTACTTGTCCGGTTTTGGCAAATTGATATCTTTGAGATACAGGATAAGCTTGTCGGCTTTGGGGCGGTAAACACGGCCGGACTGTGCTGTAGCAACGGTGCAGCATTGCTGCAGCTTCTGGATCACGTGGATAGCTGTCGTCTGCGCGTTGCAATTAATGACTGCCACGTCGGCATTCTTGAGACGTTTGAAGGCATAGCGCAGGAGCATACTCTTACCGCATCCTTCAGGCCCAACAAGCAGAAAGGGCTCGTTCTCCAGCAGCCACACGTCGAAAAGATCCGAGTTCTTCAGCACGTCCTTGGTGATTACAACAGGGAGGTCGCGCTCTGTTGGCGATGTCATCTGCATGTCCTCAACAGTCAGCGCCTGATCCGTCATTGCAGTGTACTCTTTGAGGGTCTGGGATTCGAGGTCAAAGAATGTGTCCAGCGGCGCGTCCATGTTCACTGGTCGTTCATTAGCCCATTGAAATGTTTCTGCGGCAAGCTTCATACGTTGCTCGTATGGCATATTACTACCGAGCCCCCGGATTAGTGAAACGACAAATTGCTCCTTGCATGTGGTCCCCACCAAGTGCGAGAGCGCGTTGAGGACCACACCAACCTTGGTGGTCTCAACGACTGAGCTTTTGGACCGCTGGCCAACAACCCAATTGAGACCCTTATCAAAGATTTCTGCAAGCCATTGAGTCAAATTGTCACGCATTTCCTCGGGTTGCTTGTTGACCCAGGCCTTGAGCAAGCAGCTCGTTTGCATGTCCTCGTCTGAAAGGAAGATCATGCCCATGCGACTAACCGTGGCAGGAGAGGCGAAGCGCAGGTCATTAGTCTCAAAAATAAAGTTGACATTTGGGCCGAAACGGATTCTTTCTCCGCTTGGCATGGTGAGCAGACGGTTGTCATCAAGCACCGAATTGAGTGACTCGACCCATTCCGGGTCAATGTCCCCATCACAAATAATCCAACTTCGCACCTCAGGAGGCTCCTTGACTACTTGTCGTGCGCTGGCAGTGAGCACGCCGTCAAACCATTCTCGCGTGTCAAGATCCATGCGCCCTAAAAGCTGCTCGCGAGGCATGGCTTTGGGGTTCATGGTGTGGATTACAACACTTTGCCCCATCTTGTCGAGCGATGCGCGCAGTATCTTGAGCAAAGTCGACTTGCCACAACCACTGGGCCCCACAACGACGCAGCCCATGCGCTGGTTTAAGTTTTCATTTAACTGCACCACCTTTTTGACTTGCGACGGTAAAAGATCAAGTTTTAGCACTGCAAGACTATCGTTAATAGCAGCTTCGAGGTCAGCATACACCGCATCTTCCACGGAAGAGCCCGGGAAAATATCTTTGATGAGTGCTTCAAAGCGAACGGTATCTGCATATGTAAGCTTAGCCAGCGTGTTCACGCGCACAGCCTTGATGACTAGCTCCATTTCAGTCTTCAGGTCAATGTCTTTGTTTGTCTTCTTCTCCATCTGGATAAGTTTGCCGCTGATGAGTAGAATGGTCTTGAGAGCACGCAGACCCCAATCGTAATGCTGCTGCTTTGTCAAGAGCTGGCGTGACAGGGTGAACAGTTCCACAACTTTGGTGCCCACGATTTTGGCGTGTTTATAACCCTCAGCGTACAAAATGACTTCACCGATGAGTGAATTGTCTGGAGCGGCCATTGCAACTGAACGGAAAAGCTGTTTCAAGTTGTCTGGCAGCTCGGATCGACCACCGTAGCCCTTGCCAGCTGGGTTGAGTGTCACGAAAATTCCAGAGTTGGGATTCACTTCGATCTTCATGCCAAGCAGATTTAATTCAGGGCGCCGCTCCTTAAGGGCAGCCTGGATCGTTTGGATCTGTTGAGAAACAGCAGATAGCACCTCTGGCTCTAGACGATTAAACTCGTCAAAGCAACCCCACGCGCCACACTTGACTAACCCGGTAAAAATTCTTCCCATCGACTTGAAATCGATCCCCTCGTCACAATTGAAGACCAGAACCTGCCGTGCTAAAGCTTGGCCTAGAGCCTTGACTGACTCTGTTTTTCCCGTACCAGCCGGCCCATACGGATTGCCTCCATACCCCAGATGCAGCGCCTGCGTCAGTGTCAGGAAGCACTTGTCTGTCAGCGGAGTGTGCACCAATTTGGGATCGTTGCCCTGGTACTCATAGGTGTAGGCATTCTCGGCATCACTCATTCTTACGAAGCACGTACCAGTGTCTGGCTTGACATAAAAGCGCAGCTGCTTATGCCAGTACCAGTCGCTGCAATTATTGACCTGGTTGTCCTTGAGCTGTTGACATACATCCACGTTGTGGATGACGTCCAAAATGATGGCTTTGAGTTTCAACTTCTCGACTGGCTTATCATCCAGCTCAAACGAAGTGAAGTTGGCAAGCTTTGAGCGCACACCCTCCTCGAGACTGTCCAGTCCCCTCTGGCCCGAGCCAATGGAAGCATCTGCATCCTGTGAAAAACGGATCTGCTCTGCCGCACACAAGATCATGGAAGGATAGCGCACCAATTCTATCTTGCCCTGATCCATGGATTGCAGGCACAGGGTCAACTCTTTTTCTAACGTCTTGACCATTTGCACCGCAAGATTTGCAAGCCACTCTTCTACAGTTTGGGTGATCTCAACAGGTGACAGCAGGTCGACCTTTTCCCCCTCAAGACTCCGAAAAGCGGTTATCTGTGTCATGTCTTCCGAGAAGTCCACCTTGAAGATTGCTTGAAACAACTTTTTCAAATGCGCCTGCACAAAGTCAAGAAAAGCCCACACCACACATCAAGAAACAGGACGCAAAAACGAAAATGCACGATATGCATACAAAGTCTGAACAGGACAAAAAAACAAAACATTCACGACACGCACACAAAGTCTTGCTAGTAAGTTACCTGAATAACAGCTGGATTCTGCGCCTGCCCAAGAATCTCGAGAAGATCATCATCGCCTACGAAATAAAAGCGTGGGAATTTGGAGCGCTTCTGTTCCAAAAAGTCGCTCAAGGCCTTCTGGCACTTATCCAGCTGGTCAATCAATTTCGTGAGCTTCTCACACACATTTGGAATGCCGGCAAATGAAACCACACGGCTGTCGCTTCGGATCTCAAACTGCACTGCTCGAAAGTCGTCGTCTACACGCTTGAACCGCGCTTGCTCATGCGGCAACGCACCTCTGCCAAAAATAGGCTCGAGGTAGAGCCACTTGCGCTGTACAGAATTGAGATCATTTAGCCCCATACCGAGCGTGGACAGCTTCCGGTCCCATTCCTCCGCCTCGGTGAGGAACTTCTGGAAGTATGGCGAATCTTTCATAGCCTGAAGTACAGACTGGTGATCACCGACTTGCGTCAAAACTTCTTTCCACTCTTTGATGAGCGGCACAGTCTTTCCGTTGCAATCGTTGTGCTCCAAGAGAGAGAAGGAGGCGTCAATACCCCATTTGACGAGCTCATCAAACGCTTCGCGGATGGTCATCTCTGCCACTGCACGCGCCTGCAAATCCTTCACTTTGGCCAACTCAGTCACCACAATGTTGCTGGCGTCAAGGAACATGTCAAGTGTGGCTGTTTTCAAATCAGTGCCCTTCGGAAATTTGAGGAGCACAAACAGCGACGCCCAATGCTCCTGAGTGAAACCCTCACCTTTGACAAACTTGAGGAAGGGCACATTCTTCTTGAGCCTTTCAATTTCAGCGTGCAAATACCGCACAACAGCATCCACATCACGCCCCTTCAACGACTCGCCCCACTTGGCGAGGCAATCTTCAACTTCGTACAAACTGTCACGAACTTCGAGCCATGTTTGGGTGCAACGCTCCGACATTTCCTTGCGGTAGTCTTGATAGAGCCTCCAGGATGCCACTGTCTTTTCAACGTCGTCCTGAATGTCACTGAACTCGGGGAACGACGGCTCTGCCATGTCGAAATGTGCACAGTCACGTTTTCGTTTTTCAAACGTCACCTTGATGTCGTTCCACTCCGTTTCAAGGCCAGTCAGACTGTCAACTGCAGCTTGTGCTGAATCACGATCTTTGAGACTGTTGGCATCGGGTTTGGAGCCCCTCCAGTTCGAGGCAAATTTGGTGATCTCGGCCTTCAAAGTCTTGATCTGACCGTCAATCATAGCTCGGAGCTTTTCTTTCTGCTCGTTGACGGTATTTTCATGTGCGCTCAGGCGGAGCTCCAGGTCGTCCCACGAGCTTGACAGAACACTGACATCCGGCGCCTCGCGGGGCTGATCCTTAAAAAAAAGACTCTTTTGCTCCATTGCCATCTTCAGATCCTTTTTCCCGACCATCTGCTCTATAATTTCACCCCACTTTTGCGTTGCAGCCGCAATCTCGTCAACGCTCGTCGCATTCGACGACAACGCCTCTCGCGACTCATCCACAAACGCCTGCAGTGTATCAATGTCATTTTGCACCGACTTGCGCAGCGCAGTCCGCAGCGACTCATGGAATTTGCGCAGCAGATCGCTGATAGTCTCCTTGACACCTGTCGCGTCAACGGTCACACACTTGAGCTCTCTGTAATAGTCGGGCAACTTCCTGGCATCCCCTTCGCGTGTTTTCAGCATCCGGAAGTTCAATTCGTAATCTTCTACCTCGGTGATATTATTCTCGACAAACTGGTCCAGATCGTCAATCGTGCCGATAGCCACCCAGTGTGCCTGGCTGTCAGCATAGTCAGAAAGCTTCTTGAACAGTTTCTCAGCCTGCTGAAAGACGATGGCAAGCCCGCTGGAGTTACGGTCGGGAATGGTCCGGAAGATGTCGGTCTCGCCAACCCCCTTGAAAATTAGGGGGATGCCGATAAACCTTTTCAGCTCCTTGTAATAGTTGGCGCGCAAGTCTTCAAATGGTGGCTCAAACACCAGTTTCTTGCCTTTGAAGACCAGCTTGGCCTCCATTGGCGGCAGATTTTCGTGGCAGCACTCGAGCCCAAGCTTATACTGGAAATCGAGCGCCTTGAAAAGCTGGTGATCCCAATGCTTGCGCCATGTCTTGACTTTTTCAAAACCCTCGTCCTCAACCTGTTTGAAGATGCCGCGCATCTCGCCAATGAGATCCTTCCACTTATCGCGCTGCCGCACTAGATCTGTGTCTCGCATCAGCCGCACCACAATGTCCGACACATCCTCATGCGCGCGCCGCAATCGCCTGTTCTTATCTGTCAGCCGATCCATGGCCATTTTGAGGTCGCGCTGATAGTTGTCAAGCTTGGCACCATCGCCCCACGTGATCGACTTGCCGCCGCCCTGCACAACCTTTTCAAACTCATCTGCGTCCTTAAGAAGCATGGGCATTTGGCTCACAATGATTTCGCTCTCGATGCGGTTGTAGAAGGCAGCAACCTGCTTGAGCACTGTTCCGCTGTGGTAAAGTTTTTGAGCTTTGTCCACTTGATCTGCAATGTCGCTTGGAATCTGGCAACCTATAGCACATAGCTGGCGCGCTTCGCGCAGCAAATTGACGAGCCGCTCACTATAATGCACTACGAGCTTTCCATTTTTATCAAAACCCATTGATTTGCCGCTCATTTTGAGCGCCACGGGCTCGTCACCGTCATCTTCAAACGCGTCCTTGACCTCTTGCCTCCAGTCATTAAAGTCTTTGCGCTTTTTATTGCCGAGCGACGAGACCAATTTTTCTGCCTCTTCTAAAAAGGCACGCCCTTCATCAAGATCAGACACCAAAGGCTGTGCAGCTTCCCTTAACTGCTGCACTTTGTGCAGCAGTTGCGACGTGAAGACGAGGCTATTGGCAATTAGACTAAGATTCTTTCCAGAGATATTTTTCGGCGCCTGTGGTGTGTCCATGACAGAGTCTAGACGGGTGGAAATATCCCCTATAATTTGCACGTACTGCTGCAGCACTTTGGCCAACTTACCACGCTCGCTCTTGAGCTTCGCCGCAATTGCCGGGCGCTGCAACAAGTCTTTGTACTTCGAAAATTCTTTGAGCAGCTGGTACGGGTGCGCCACAGCGCCCGAGACTTTGCTCACATCGCTCTGCTTATCCTTGAGCTCCTGCACTGCTGCCTGCACACCTGGAAGCAGCTTGGAAGCGAAACGCTCGCGCAACTTTTCGAAGACTTTTGCCATGGCTGGCTCCATCGCCAAGTCGTATTCCGATATAGCGCCTTCCCACGAAGCCGTGGAATAGGCATTGACTTGCAGCGCCTTCGGGTCGCCAAAACGCTGGAACGACTGGTCTATCCGCAGCGCTGTCTGCTCCTCAGGGCTGTGATAAGTGGAGTGGCATGTGCATGAGAAGACAGCGTCTATACACGTGTTGTATATAGCTTATGTGTTCAAGGGACGTGATAAACCACGTGCCACAATGCCCACAATAGAGCAATGGGAAAGGCCCGTGCGAGATTATTTAAGTAGGAAGAGCATGCCTGGTTCGTCGGAGCAGGCTGTGTATACGAACATACAGCACCTGAGTAGAGTGGTGATGCAGTGTGTTGCAGTGTGTTGCAGTGTGTTGCATTGTGTTGCAGTTTGTTGCAGTGTGTTGCAGTGTTGCTGTATGTGCAGATACAAAACCTGAGCAGAGTGGTGAGAGCGTCCTGCGTTTTACGTAAGTCGAGCAGTATTTTGAGACGTTCTACCAGCCCCACCAACCGTTTGTCTTT
>Ga0105052_10004358_pt1 | contig 15634 bp, 18 predicted proteins | sample FRY03_FD_78094 | JGI IMG/M metagenome (GOLD analysis project Ga0105052, IMG submission 78094) | Freshwater microbial communities from Lake Fryxell liftoff mats and glacier meltwater in Antarctica - FRY-03 | ecosystem: Environmental > Aquatic > Freshwater > Ice > Glacier meltwater ... | reverse complement strand
GGTCTGTTTGCTGTAACTCTTTCATAATAACTCACATCAGCGCAACCTTTACCTGAAATAGACCGATAAAAACGAGACCTATTATCTCTGATAACACCTACCATTAATTCAAAAGTAGCGGCTGTATCTATGTACAAAACAATATTTTCCCAAGCCTCCATATAGGTTTCAATATCGTTTACAGATGAGGTCATTACGTTATAGGTTTCAATATTGTTTACAGATGAGGTCATTACGTTTAAAATGCTTGCATAAGCTCTTGCTGCAACTGTACCCAAATTAAAACTTATTTCTGTGTAGTTATTATCTCTCAAAAATATTAAAAAAAGTAACTTTTTTAAACCTTCTATATTATCAATAACATCTTCACCTACAAGAGAAGCTACATCCATGTGATCTGAGTTGTTTTCTAAGATATAGTTTCCAATAGCACCGTTAATAAATCCAATTTTTTCTTCTCCTATGTAAATATTGGTAATACTACCTGATTGCTCGAATCTTAAAAGGTTTACAAAAGTAATGTTTTCTTGCTGTAATACAAGAATGAGCTTTATTTTTACTAAAGCTTCTACAGCGTATGCAATTACTTTTAAACATATTCTCTGAATATGAGTAGCTCTATCCAGCGTCTGAATAAAAGATTGTAAAAGTTCTTTAATTGCTCGTAATTCATACAATATCGTATTTTCTAGTGTTCCTCTTTGACTAATGTGTGTGATTCTATTAAGAGCTTCTATAAATATTGATATTGAACCTTCCTCTGGTTCTTGTGCACTGATTGATGACGCTAAAAGCAATTCTCTCAAAAGAGCTGGGGGCAAATCCATAATACTCATTTTCAGTCTATCTATCTCTTCTTCAGTTTTATTTCTAACAATATTATAGATTTGTGGTGCATCTTGTGCTAAACCGTGAATATCGTGACTTGATTCATATGGTCTACTGTACATATTTTTAATTGTTTTGTATTAATTCGTGAAGTTTGTCCATTCTGGCACGTAAAGCAACTTTAAATTCATCTGTAACTTCTAGAGAATTTAGCAACCTAACAGCTCCTTTTTCATGAGAATCTAATGCTATTTTACTTGCTCTTATTTCTTTTTGAAATTCTTTTGATCTGTAATTAAGCTCTTTGGTAGTTAATCTTCTACCATTAATGTCTTTTTTAGTTGTAACGTCTTCATATTTTTTCATTAAATGTGTAAGACTTCCGTGTTCCAAAATTTCTCTAGCTCTATTAAAATAGGCTACACTAAGTTGTACCAATGCTATTGCATCTATTACTTCAATTGGGAATTGCCCAGCTAATTGTTCCTCTGTCATATTGTTCTAAGTAATTGTTACATTCAGTAAAGCATTTATTGTTCTTCCAAGGTCTTCCTCCTTGATATTTTCCAGCCACAGGGTGCTCACACACTATTATCTTATGTCTAAACTGATCAATCATTGGTACAAATACTTGGCTATGTTTTCCCCAAATTATCCATACCACGTTTTCAGTTTTTTCATTTAGGACTCTAATAATGTAACTGGAAAATCTTTCCCATCCCATATTCATGTGAGATAAGGGTATTCCTTTCTCAACAGTTAGAATAGGATTGTATAAAAATACACCTTGTTCTTTTAGTCTTTCTAAGTTAGGGTCTTGATCAATAACAAAACCAAACTCTTCTTCAATAGCATCAAAAATTCTAGATAAACTTTCTGGCACAAATCCTGATTTACTACTAAATGCTAGGCCATCAGCAGCATCATGTGGGTAAGGGTCTTGCCCTATAATAACTACTTTAATATCAGGAATACCCAGTCCAAATACCCTAAGTACATCTTCTGCATCAGGGTATATTGTTTTTACTAGTCTTTGACTCTTTATAGAGTTGGATAACCTCAGCATTGCAGGGTCATTAAAAGCTGACTGTAGTATAGGTAGCCATGTGGGATGTGTCTTTGTCATTCTAAGTCTTTTTTATAATCATTAACAGCACTTGTAATGTATGAAGAAGCAGGATTACCATGCTTAACACACACAAGCCAAAAATCGTACAATTTTGAAACATCTCTGAGCTGAATAACTTCTTGCCCATCTGGAAGAGGATAATAACTGTTAGTAATAAAATACATAACAATAGGAAGCCCTCTCTGTGTGGGGTCTACATAGTTAAAATACTCATTGATTATTTTATTCAAAATGAAAGTAAAAGAGTTGAGGTCAACCCCAACTCCTTTACAAATACTTGAAATTGCAACGTATTCTTGTCCTAACTCTACGACTTTAATAAATTGCTCTCTTGTCATACTATAATAGATGCAACAGTGTCAATGTCTTTAAAGCCATTAGATTCATAGAATTTAAAGGTTTCCAACTCTCTGATAATTTCTGCTTGAATGTCATCAGTATGAAACTCAATTGGAAAAAAGCCAAATGCGTATGGAAATGTTTTACAACCTGCAAATAAACCACATGAAATTTGATATCCATCAGCAATCAATTCAGCGTATTTTGGATTACTTCTAATTCCATTAGAATACCCTTGTAACTGTTTAGGATATCCTGCTCTTCTGGCATATCTTTCAAATTCTCCATCATACAAATTAGCTGCTGTACTCTTTAAATCAAGTAACCAGATTATTTTGTACTCATGATCTAGAGCAATAACGTCTGCTCTTCCTTTACATTTTACAGTCATCTGATCTTGAATACCAGTAATAGCATCAAAAGGCCAGATAACTTCTTCCCAAACAAGAACTTCTTGTTCTGTTCTAGGCAATTTCATCAATCTACTAAAAGTAAAATTTGCATTTGATAATTTAATAAGTTCTTCTAAAGTTGCCCAAGTTGCTGAATCTGTTACTCTGCCAGAGAAGTTAATGTACTTATCAAAGTATGTTTTGTACTGATCTTCTTCTAGTTTTTTGTCAGCTTTTTCAATGTCTCCAGCTAGTGTAGATAATACTAAAGCTCTGTTTTTTAATTCTATTAACCAATCAGCATCAATGGTATTGATACCGTTAACTTTGTTTTCAAGTTGCTTTAAAATTAAGGCTTCTGCAATTATTCTACCATAAGTAACATACTTACCTGAAGCATCTGGTGCTTTTTCAACAAATCCATAAGAAGTTTTAAACTCCTCATTGTGCAACAAAGCATCTTCATAAGCATTTCCAAAATCAAAGAATGTTTTAAACTCTACTTTTGGAGTACCGTATTGATCAATTTTTGCTTTTAGTGCTCTTGGGCCTGTTTTTACGTGCTTCAGCAGAGAGAAGTTTATTCCTTCTAGCTGAGTATAATCCATTTCTTGACTCATTTATATTTGGTTTTAATGGTTTTTCTTTTTTTGGAGGTATCCAATCACTAAAAATACCTGTTCTTCTGTACTCTTTTAAAACTTCAACAACTTCCCTACAATGCTGTTGGTTTTGTGGTATTAAATATTTGGCTTTTGATAGTCTTTCATCACTAGCCATGTGTTTTTTGATTAGCTTTAGTTTTAAAGCCCAGCTATCATTGGGTCTTCCTTTTGTTTCAATTATTACAGTTAGGTCTGGAAAGTAAACAGGAAAGTCAGGAGTGTATTTAATACCCCTGACTTTTTTTCCTACTATATCAACAAATGGTTGATGTATTTCCCATTCCTCTACTTCATAACCAAAATTAAAATTATTGTCTTTCAGGAGAGTGTACATGTAGCCTTCCAGAGTGGATGCAAACTGTATATTGTCCTTGACCACTTTTTTGGCGTTGAATTTGGAGGGTTTCTCTAGCACTAGTTTTTACATTTAGTTTAATTAAGCTGTTAAAATCTAATATTTCAGGCATGTGATAAATTTTTATCTTTTTGATGTCTACATAACCATCAAAATGATTTATCATATCAAATCTCATTGAAAATACTTTACCTGTGAATACACATATTGCAATGTTTAAATACTTTATACCTGCTACAAGCGTTCTAGTAATAACTTTTTCATATTCCATCAAAGCTATAAAATAGTAATTAGTCACAGCAACACTCTTGCGAAACTCATGCATCTTGAATGAAGTATTACACATAACAATATTTATAGTGGTTGAACTGATCATAGACCCAGCAGAAAACTCACTATAAAAAAGACAATTACTTATAAAACGAGCTTGGCTTAATGTTATAATAGCTTTTGGAATCAAACTACTGTCAAGGATTTCTCCATCTGGTATATTCATTTGCTTTCATTTTTTTAAACATGAATCCAGTAACCAAAAAACTCGTATAAAAAGGAATAGGTCTTTTCTGGTTTTTTACAAAGTTTGATGCGTGTGTCGTTGCAATAGATGTCATGTATGCACCAATCATAGCTGCAACGTGTGCAGTTTGCTTGAAACTACATGCTTCATCTTCTACTAAACTGTCATCTACTAAGGTTTCTCTGTATGACGCAACAGCTTCCAAGTTAGTAGTATCTACATAAAATACTTCAAACATTGTAGCTCTAAGCCTACCATCAACAAAAGTTTTTTGCTTTAACACACACGTTTCAAAAAGAATCTTTCTAGCAAGCAAATTATCAAAAGCCGAAAAAACTAAGTTTGCTCCAGATATTCTACTTTCCAGCACACCTATGCTATCCATTGCTACATGAAAACCGTTAGTACTAATCTTAGCTCCAAATAAAACTCCAATGTTTTTAATAGCCTCTGTTTTTTGCATTCCTATATGAGCCATAGAAAACAACTGCCCAGCTAGATTATGTATTTCAACATCATCAAAATCACTCACAACTACATCAGCGTTTGGTAAACTTTTAGCTAAGAAAAATGTAAGCCAACTACCAATACCACCACATCCAAAAACGCATACTTTTTGATTGTATGTAATCCAAGGAGCTGCTGAAAATCTTGATGTACTTGTCATTCCAGAAGTTGACATATTTAAAATATGCTCTCTTAAAGCCTCTTCACTGTCTTCAAGCTCTGCTACATCAATATCAATGAGAGGGTCAAGTTCAGAAGTTTCTGCAATAGCATCTATTTCCATTACATGTCTTGCATGTTGTATTAAACTTGCATTTTCAAGTGCTTCCATTGAAGTATCAGTATCTTCATCAAAATCTTCAGAGTTTTGTAGAGTTTGTTCTAGTACACGATGCATTTCTTCTCCTACAGATTCTCCAGGTACTCCAGTCTCTCCAGCTGCCCCAGGATTATCACCAGTTGTAGAATTTATTGGAGTTGGTATTCCAGTACGTAGTTGCGTTATTCTAGCAGCTGCTGCAACTGCTGCATCTCTTCTAGCATCTCTATCCAGAGTTTCACTAGCTCTTTGAATAGGCCCCATTGATTCTTCTACTGGTGAAGGCAAAGACTCAGGTTCTGAAGGTGTAAATGCCTCTGTAGTTTCTCTAGTTCGTCTGCTGGCCATTCAAACCCTCCAATTCTTCCAAAAATTTATCATTGTCTATAAGATATTCACAGATAATAGCAGCCTTTCTTCTTTGTCCGTTATTTCCTATGTGAGCAGATGCCGCAGCTTCTCTAATTGCAGTAAGCAAGAAAGAATTAAAAACACTGGTTTCAATCCTCAAAGAAGCGCTGCTTATGTAATGTTGTTGTCCTTCTACAGAAAAGTATCTTAAAAGTTCTTTATCCTGAGAATCCTCCGAAGATGGAAAAACATTAATATAAACACAAATATTCTGTAGAATTCCTCCAATATCAGCCCTTATAAAGATATGTGGGCTTACAGCTGTTGCCAGAACATGCATAAAATAATTCTTTATCACTTCTAAACTTTGAATGGTAAGAGTATCATAGGCAGTTTGAGTCTCATGTATCAGAAGCAACGTAGTCTGAGTACTTAGTGTTTCTTCTACAGGCTTGTTGTAGTTTTTAGCAACGTTCTTGTGATGATTTTTTGGAACATAAGGAGCTGGAGCACCGTTTCCTCCATTCAAATCATTCCACTTATCATTAGGGTTTTTCCAATTTTGACCATAAGGGTCTTTCCAATTTTGACCATTGTAATATGTGCTTGCTTTTGCAACGTTGATTTGATTGAATTTTAGCATCCAAGCAGCATTCATAGTGTTATTTACAACTGTCTGGACAACATCTACATCAAAATGTAAAAATGTTTTAGAACTCTCTGTAATGGTATTAATACGGATAAAACCTGCAATTTGCTTTGTGATAGTTGTTTCAGCTCTAAAACCTATTTTAGCTACCATCTCTTTCCTGTTGTTTACAATTAATGAAAGATACCAATTATGATTTTCAGTGTTTTCATTTAATTCATCCATGTCTGTTCCAGAAAAATAAGAGTTCATACTATGATGACTATGAATCATTCCTATTTTAATCATTCCTTTAGCTTCTTTGATTAGCTCTGCGTGTCTTTTGGCTACATCTGGTGTAAATGTGTACCCAGTAGAACCTGCTGTTCCTTTATCCATAGGATAAACTTCTACAACTTCCATAACAAGGTCTTGGTCTTCAATAGTGCCTGTTAAAACTCTGAAGAATAGTACTCCTGACCACTCTACACTTGCGATATTGTTACACAAGTATATTATCTCTTCCATAGATTTTGTAGGAATGAGTAATTTTGCATCACCTGCTAGCTTTAGAGCCATAGTTGTTGCTTTCTCTTTTACATTTACATTAAATTTTGACATAAATTAATTTATTTTTAAAATTTGAATCTGCTTGTATGATAATGTTGTGATTTAAGGTTTTTTCATACTTATTTACCAGAATATTTGCTACTGTTATGTTTGCTGGAATGAATGTTACTCCTTCATTAAAAGGACAGTCATCACCACCTAGAACTTTCATGAATACAGGTACTGTGTTAAAAGTGCAAATTGGCACTTCTTTTAAAAAAGCATCATACTGCGTAGAATGTGATGAATCATCATCATATCTATCTCCATAAACAAAAGCTAAAAAACTTTTCTTTTCATCTTTAGAAACACATAAATGAAGAAGTTCTGTTAAATCACGCGCATAAGTTTTTAAACGGTTTCTAGAAATATCTAAATTAACAAAATTAACAGTAGGCTCATTTTCAGTTGTTCTTATAGCATTATAAACGCAACCACTACGTTCATTAACTCTATTAACTACTGATATTAAAAACCTATTATCAACTTCTTCAAGAGTAGTTAAGTCTACTATCCTACTTACTTTTGCTTTTAAAAGGTCTCTAATATCAGACACTGCATTATGTGGTGATTGACTACTTTGTTTCATTAAGTATTCTTTTGAAAACAAAATGTAAAGCAGTACTTTTGAAAGATTTTTTGGAGTTACTTCTTCATTACTACTTCTATCACCCATTGCGTTTGCTGTTTTAACCAGTGAAGCATAACTAGCGTAATCACTGCTTCCAAAACAAAAGTTATTATTTAAAGCAACTTGTTGAAAAAGAGTAAGATTTTTCACTACACTCGTAGCTGTTCTTGATGACATATGTGGAAAAAAGCGGCCTTTTTTAGCAAGTTTAATGTTAGAGTTCTCTGGACAAGCTGCTACTAGTGTACCTGTTTGTGCATTAAAAGCAGCATAAACGTTATCATAATCTACTTTAAGAGTAGTGACTTTTGCTGATGATAAATAGTTACAATTAGTGTATTTAATTACAACTCTAGTGTAAGCATCCACATCATCATAACTAACTTCAAAAGGAAGTCTTTTTTGTTCTTCAAGCTTTTTTAAAACTTTTACAAAATGATGCATGTTTATTAAAATTAAAAAGAGGGAGCAGAAATAAATCCACCCCCTCTTTGCTGTTTAAATTAAATGTTTTTTGATGCATTTCTTTTCAGTTCTTCTGCTCTAGCCTTAGCTTTTGCCATCATAGCTACTTTAGGGTCAACTTCAGCAACAGCAGTAGCAGGTTGTTTTTGCTGGCTTTGTAATGGAGTTCCATTTTCCAACTCTGTTACTCTTTGCTCTAATGCTGTCAATCTCTGCTCTACTGAACCAGTAGCTGTTGCTGTAGCAGGACTACTACCACTTTTTTTGTAGTACTCGATCAAAGCTCTTTTCAGGTTTGGTGTAGATGGATTACCACCTAATCCAGCCAAATGAGCTTCATAGTTCTTTTTAGGGCCATTGTCACGCAATCTTTTCACTTCTTTGCGTAGCTCTGCAAATCCCATTCCATTGATTTCACTAGTACTTAAACCAGCTTTGGTATCTTTTGGATAGATACACAAAGTGAGTTCAGTTGTACCCTCACAACATCCGAGTTGAGAGTCGTCACCAATCAGTTCTGTTGCACTTTCTGCAATCACATATGATCTTTTTTTGAAGTCTACTTCAAAACCAGCTGCAATTAGCTGCTCTTTAATAGCTCCAAAAGTGTTTCCATCTGTTTCAATCACTTCAAACTGGTCACTCTTAGTGTCCATGACACTTATTTGGTAATTAGACATAAATTAAATTGTTTAAAATTGTTTCTGTTTTTTTGATTCCAAAAGCTTTACAGTAATCCGTACTATCCTTTTTGTTTGGTATGGTAACTGTTCTAAGCCCCAGACTTTGATAATATTTCATGGCAGTTATACCAGCTTTATCATTGTCCATTATTACTATAATTTCGTGATACTTATCTTGTAACATTCTAATTTGCAACTCTGTGATGTACGTGTTTTCAGATGGTGGAGCTATAGATTCAAATCCTAGCTCATGCATCAGCATGACATCTTTTAATGATTTTTGTATGATCAATTTATTAGATTGAAATTTAAGTTGCATTAATCCTTGAATACCGCTACCTTGACTGAGAAACCTTGATACACTCCTTGTATAGAAATAGGTTTTAAACCAATCATCTTCCAAGTAAAGTACAGCTGGGTCACTAATAGTATTGAGGTATAACAGCTCTCCGTTCATCCAGAGAGCATTTAGTTTGTAAACGTTATAGTATTTTAATGTTTGTATGGATATCCCACACTGTTTAAAATAGCCTACGTGGAGAGGTTCTAATTCTCCCCACGAGGCTGTAAACTCTTTGTTAGCACCTCTAACTTTTGCAAGATTTGCTTTTTTTATAGGGACTGAGCCTTGTTTAATACTGGGTATATTGAAATCTATAGCTATCTTATTCATAGCTTTCCAATAATTCAGATTAAACAAGTACATCACTAACATGATACAATTTCCAGAGAATTCCCCATTCCAATCAGTAAATAACAATACACCATTAGTATAGCCAAATGTAGCTGTAGGGCGTTTGTCATTTCTTAATGGGCTTATAATCTTCTTATCAATTACAATATTAACATTCAAATACCTTCTGAATACTTCTTCTTGTGAGATAGAATTATAAATATAAGCTTCAGTAACAGGTTCAAACAGTGCTGGAAGTTGTAAATTCATATTAGTTTTTGTTAGAAAGGTGCATCATTAGGTTTAAAATCTAAACCTGCGTCAGTTGTATTCCCAGGAAGTTCTGCTCCCATTGGGTTTTCTGACATTGCGCTTTTGTTTGTTTGGAATTGCGCCCACTCTGCATTTCCTTCTTTCTCTTTCTTACCCATTGCAATAGATTCCGCAGTAGTGCCCACAAAGCCAATATAACTAGGAAAACCTAATTTTGCCTTGTTCATGTAAACACTACCAAGAATTTTTACAAATAAAGGAATGACATCTGCTTTTGCTACTGCCTCTTCAAATGCATTCTTGTAAAGACCAAGAAACATTCTCCAATTCAACTGATCAGAAATCTCCTTATGTGTAATTAGTTCAATGGGAACATGATTTTTTAGGATGTGACCAATTCTTTGATACACATTTCCTAGTTTTTTAGTTTGATCAGCAGTGTACTGTGCAATAATGGTTTCAGCTTCAGTTTCTTTTATAGGAAACTCTACATGGGTGTAACCACAACCATTAGCAAGTTCAAAATCAAACTTCACTACATCCTTAAATGTAACTACGTCATCTTTGTTGGTGATATCCTCAATAGTTATTTTAACTAATTTGGCTGGATAAATTTCTGGGGCAGTTACTGAAGGTCTGTTACCCTGAAAATTATCTGAAAAATTTACATTTGGCATTTTTCTTATTTTTTAAAAAAGTTGATATTAATTTTCTACCTCTTGCTCACTGGCCGCTGCCACAGGCTGTTCATCGGAGTTTTCTACAATCTGCTCAGAGAAAAAAGAACTCTTCAAAGAGAATTCATCATTATTTGCAACGTCTTCAACAATTGTCGGAGCTGCAACTTCTTCAATCTTTTCAATCTCTTCTACTGTAATAGCAGCAACTTTTCTAGTGATTGTTACTGGCTCTCCCAAGTCATTTACAAGTGTAAATGGAAGCTTTAAAGCTCTTGGGATGTTTTGAAAATGCTCTGGAAATGCATTGAGGAGTTTGTTTAAACTCACTGTAGATAATTCAAGTGATGCAGCTACATCACCTTTGTCATTGTTGGCAAGAAGAGTTACCAATCGGCTAACTTCAATCATACGAGCATCTACTACATCACAACCAAGCAGAACTTGCCCTTGATGGGTAAGCTCAAAAGTGTTGTTAGTGATAGGCTGCTTTACTCCTTGTAGTTCTGGTACGCCTCTAATTACTTCATTCAAAGTAACTACGCTTACATTAACTTTTAAGGCTACTGTCTTTTTAGAGTAGCTTTTTAGTAGACTTTTGATGTCTTTTATGGTGTATTCCATATTTTTATAATTTACTGGTTTTCATTTTTAACTTCTTCTGTTACTTTCTCAGCAGTCACTTCAGTTTCCTGAGCTTCCTGAGCTTTTTTAACTTCTTCTACTATGATGTCCACTAAAACAGCTTCATCCATAATAATTTTATCAAACTTACTTATACTATCTCTGATTAAATCTGGTACGTGACTATCATCCATGATGATTCGTTCTTTACCATTTACTGTTTCCAGTTCTTCTACAATATAGCCAATACCTGCTAGCATGTCAGCTGCAATTCTTCTTGCACCCATAGCTAAGCATCTTGCCCATATCATTGCTTTTGGATAAGTTACGTAAGTTGCTTTAACGGTCAATCCAGCTATCGTAGCATCTTTCCATGTGAATGTTACTACTTCTGTTTGCACGCCAGTTTCAAATCTTCTTTTCAATTCAATAGTTGTACCGTAAGTCAATATTTCTTTGATTTCACCTGCTGAAACTATTTTTACTTTCATAGGTTCAAAATCAGCTATAGTTTTTATAGCTATTCCCATTGAAAGAAGTAAGCTTGTCATTCCTTGTACAGTCAACGCTAATCTACCATTTACAGGGTAGAGTACAAGGGCTGCTTGCAAAAACGTTAATCCTAACTCTCTACCCATCTGCCTAACTAATATGGCATCTTCAATTGATTTTATTGTGTCTGGTAGTTTTTTAGAACTAATGAGTTTTTGCAATAACTCTTCATTATCGTAGCTTACATCTAAATCCTTAGATGTTAATGCTACTTGTTGTTTATTAGAATTCATTCTTTAAAAATAAATTTAATTGATTTTGTTCTGCCAAGTCTCCAATTCTGTTATTTTTAAGGTCATGTTTCCAAGGAAGTACACCAACGTAACCATCTCTTTGCTTCAAAATGTGAGCAAAAATCATGTCATTTGTTGCAAATCCTAGGTATTCCTTAATATTATACATCTCTGGTCTGTGTAAGGCTATTACAAGGTTAGCATATTGTCCAACAGCATCAGAACCAAAAATGTCGCTGAGTACTGGCGGGTCTTGCCCTGTTTTACTTCTGTCTTTACCACTCTCAATATTTCTATTCATCTGTGATAAAAATAAGCTAATGCTGCTATGTTCATTGTCATACAATCTACTCCTGTGCATGAGAGATGTTATTCTCTCTTCTTCACTTCTGTGATTAGACGATGCTAATCTTGTATGATCAAATATTTTCAGTAGTAAAAAGTCAGGATACTTTTTCTGTAGGGAACTGCTTAGCTCCATATACTTATCTACTGTAACTCCAACATCTCTGTAATACAAAGGATGTTGTGAAAATTCTAAGGCAAAAGCTTTTATTGCTTCGTACACATCATCATTGATGGGTTCTTTTACATTGGTTAGTTGTTTAACAGTTATTTTAAGTCTGCTAGAAGCATCTCTATAAAACTGCTGATAACCAGGCATTTCTAGGCTAAAGTAAGCCACAATAACTTTTAAATCTGGGTTAATCAAAGGATTAAAACAATCTCTAATAATCATGTTTGCTGTGGTACTTTTTCCAACACCTGGCCGTGCTGCTATAACAATATTATCAGATGGTCTAAATCCTCCAGTAGCTTCATTTAACTTTGCGCTACTTGTAAAGATGAATTTAGCTGTACCATTTCTAATTTGATCAAGAAAGTCAATGCCCTCTTGCGCAACTTGTGATACATGCTTAAATCCCTCTACATTTTCAAAGGATGTTTGTGCCATAAGTGTTATGTTTTAGCTCAGATAATCTTCTGTGTTCAACTTCCCAATATCTATTAAGTACAAATTTTTCTATTCCTACTGAGACAGAATTTGTCTTTATTAGTTCTCTAAGTACATCCATTACTAGTTTATGTAGTCTTGGGTCTTGTTTCACTATTTTAACATACCTATCTAAGAGGGCTTCAGCACCCAGAGCTGGTGTTTTTGCTGGGTACTGATTACCATTAGAATAAAAATAGTCTGGATACAACTTCCATAATTGCGCAGTCATTGCATAGGGGTCTCCAGTTATCATGTCTTTGGTTTTTTGTGTTGGTGTCAGCATATCTGGATAAATCTCAGTTGCTGTATCCCCTTCTAAATAACCTCTTTCAATCAAATCAGAAACTTCTTGCTTTGTCCATGTTCTTACTTGTTCAGCATACAGATAAATATTTGCAATTTTTCTTAATCTGTTTAATTCGATTTCATTTCCCTTTGAATCTCTGTACGAAGGTTCATAAAATAGTTTTCCTGCTATTGTTTTTTCATCTGTGCATAACAGATACAATAAAAGGTATTGCTCAGGACTAATTTTGTTCTGAGCTAGTGTGTTCACATATAAGTTTACGTCTAGAAACATATTCAATATCAATTACCTTACCTGCCTTTATATCTTGAATGGCGGTAACAACTTCTTGTTCAGTAACTTCAAATTGAAACTGTGTTTTTAATTCCTTGACAAACTGATCAGTGGGTATGTCTCCCTTCGTTTCCAGAATGCCAAGACAGTAAAGATACAACTCAAGCATACAATTTCAAATCTTCAATTGATTCAATTTCAATAATACCTGTGGCTGCGGCTTGGCTTGTCTTTGTCCATTTTTCCTCTTGTGTGTCTTTCATAATTAGTACTACTACAATAGCTTTTTTCTTTTCTGCAACTCTAATCACTCTACCTACTCTTTGAATAAGTTGAATAGGAGAGCTTGTATTAGCATTGATTATAGCTAACTCAATATCAGGTATATCTGCTCCTTCATCTAAAGCTTTACCTACACTGAGATACTTAATTTCACCTGTTTCAAATTTCTCTAAAGCATCTTTATTTACTTTAGCTGATAATCCACTGTGATATGCTCTACCACCTACAGCAATAGCAATTCTATTTGCCATAGCTTTTGTAAGTGAAAATATAATTGCTTTTTTGTTTAATGTACTCACTATCTCTAGGATTGCTCGTATTTTATCATCGTTTTCATATAGAAATTTCTTTCTAGCTGATACAAGATCATTAAACTTCTTTGCTCTTAAAAAAAGAAGACTTGGATTTACTCCAAGTTCAATTGCGTAGTCTTCTCTAAGTTTTTTATTGGTCAAACATCCCATCGCTATGGTGTAGTCAAACTTAAAAATCTTAAATGTTTTTATGTAGTCACTATGAATAGACTCATATACTGCTTTTGCATTCCCTCTTAATGGAATCCTGTAGTTTGCTATTACAAATGGTGATACCCACTTGTTTTCTAAGCATTCTGCAAGACTAACATCATCAAATACAGGACAGTATAAATTCACTTTATCTGCTTTTTCAGCTGGTAAAGTAGCGGTAACGGCCAAAAGCCAGCTATAATTTACAGTTTCAAATATTTTACCAAACTCATTACTTTTATATCTATGTACTTCATCAAGAAGTAATAAAAAGCACTTTAGTTCTATGGTAATTGCTGTATTTATGACGTAAACTTTTGCGTTTTTGATTTCCCAGTCCTCAAGATTCTTTTCTGTTTTATCTTTGAGGACTATGGATGGTACAATAATTATAATAGAATTATCAGCATTGTTTTCATTACATAGTCGGGCAGCTTTCATCAGAATGTTTGTTTTTCCAAACCCAGTAGCAGCTGTAACACAGCCAGTATGTCCTGTTTCTGCTTCCCAATAATCTATAATTCCATCCTGCCTAGCAGTTCTAGTTATATTATTCATTTTAAGTTGTGTTTAATTTCTTTTTAAGACATGTCGTTGTCTTGCTTTGGAATAGGGCTGATATCAACCTTTTTAGACACTCTTGGTTTCCTTGTCTTCAGTTGACTTGAGGTCAATGCAGATTGTGCAATCGTCAATTCTTCTGTAAGAGCTATAACTTCTTTATTTCGATCTTCAAGTGCTATATTAAGATTTTTTATTAGCACTTCTTTGTCTCTTTTTTCATTGGCTCTGCTGGCGTGCAGCTCTCTATTTTCTTGTCTGGCCTTATCAATAGCTCTTTGCTTTTCTATTATTTGATTGGCCAGCTCTCCTGTACTTGTAATCAGTTTATCTACTGTATCTTCTGTGTCTTTTTCCTTTATTCTACCAAAGAAAAAAACTGCAAACAGTACAACTGTTAAAACAAGTGTCAGTGTCATGAATATTCCTGTTACTGTAATCATAAGTTAAATTTTTTAAAAGGTTATTTTTTCCAAATTGGTGATATTGATGCGTCTACTCCTATAAATACCTCTGGTACAATAGTTTGACTTGCTTTAATCATTAGTTCTTTTTGTATTTTAGACCAATGTTCTGCGTGTTCATTAGGCGTTGTTGTTATAATTGCATCATGCTGCGTCATTACAAATCTTACAGGATATGTTTGTTTAGGTCTTTCTTGCATCAGTAAATATACACCGTACTTCATTATACATGCTCCTGTTGTTTGAATTCTTGCATTCATCCCTTCCCTCTGGTGGGCTGCATCTTCTGCTTCATTCTTGGGAGCATCAAAGTGCCTAATTGCTGCTATACTCCCCATTGATCTCATTAATCTGTTTTGTTTTACGAATTGTTTTAGATTGTCAAAGTACTTCTTTAATGCTGGGAATACCTCAAAGTATTCATCAATTATTTCTTTTCCCTCTTTTAATAGTATGTTTAGAATATCAGCTACTTTAGAAGCTCCTCCTCCAAATACCAAACAGAATGAAACAGTTTTAACCTTTGTTCTCATTACTTTGTGTTCTTTACAATTGCATTTTTTCTTATTGTCATTGTAAAAAGCACAATCAGCCTCTGCTGTATTTTTCCAGTTGTCTTTAAAGACAAGTTCTGCTGCGACACTGTGTAAATCATAACCATTTTCAATAGCATTTAACCATGTTGGGTCTTTACTGTCTATTGCAATTAAGTGTAATTCCTGTGACATGTAGTCATGGTCAATGAAACTCCAGCCTTCATCGGCCATAAAACAGTTTCTGTATCTGTTATCTTG
>Ga0105052_10004356_pt1 | contig 15634 bp, 8 predicted proteins | sample FRY03_FD_78094 | JGI IMG/M metagenome (GOLD analysis project Ga0105052, IMG submission 78094) | Freshwater microbial communities from Lake Fryxell liftoff mats and glacier meltwater in Antarctica - FRY-03 | ecosystem: Environmental > Aquatic > Freshwater > Ice > Glacier meltwater ... | reverse complement strand
GCGCGTTCCGCCTCATTCTTACGGCTGAAATTGAAGGCAGATATAACCTGCTTGAAGCGATTAACGTGTTCGGTGTCAATGGTCCGGTCACTGTAGGTCGTTTCGCGCATCTGCTTCAGGCGCTCACGAACGCTCAGCACCCGCTTAACCGCCGCCGTGGCAGACAGAAACAGAGTGTAAGCCTTGTATTGCTCCTGAGCCGCCGCCTGAGCGCCTTCCAGATTGCCAGCCTGCTTCTCCGCTCCAGCGCGCTCAGCGGCCTTCACCTCGGCCTTGTGGTACAGGCGCGGGCGTATTTGAGTGATTATGGTCGATTCAATCAGCTCATCCGCCGCACTCCGAACTTCCTCGCGTTCCTGATAGGCCTTGTTGTTCAGCCGAGCCAGCGCGCGCAACTCTGCCAGTATCTTGTTGCCGTAACTGGTATTGACCACGGCCAGACGCGCTTCTTCCTCAAGAGTGCCGTCATTCAATATGTCGCCATGCTTGGAAACCATGCGGGCTTCCGCTTCAATTCTGGCCGCCTTCTTTAGCGTTTCCGCCTGAACTATGTCGAACAGCATTTCCCTGGCTGATGCGTAACCAAAGCGAATAGCGACTTGCTCCGGATCGACGCCGTTCTTGTCGGTCATGCCGCCCAGCTTGTGCGGAGCAAGTTTCAGCCCAAAAGGCCTGTCTGGCTCACTTTCAAAATCAAACGATTCCTTCGCAGCCGCATCAAGCGCCGTGTCCTGATCTGCCATAGCGTAGTGCTGGTTGCCGGCAAGGCTTTCCAGAATCACATCCATAACGGCCGTTTCTGACCACTCAATAGATTCAAGCGTCCCGTCACTTACGTTGTCGCCAAGTCGGTAGCCTGCTTCAAACAGCATTTCACCGACCGCATCCAGGGACTTACCGCCCTTCTTGAACAGCGGCTTGGTCACATCCCCGGTCGGACTGTTCTGCGGGTTGGGCGATGTTTTCCAGACCTTTTTCCCGGTGTAAACCTTCGTCCATCCCTTCTTACCGTCCGTGCGCGGAACCTTCTGGTACTGGTCAGCCAGCCGCTTGTCGCGCTCCCAGTAAGCCGGGTCAATTCCGCTACTGCGAGCCTCATCAGTATCAATGCCGCCCATTTCGGCAATTAGCTGCAAAGCGTTCTGCGGATATACGGGCCTTTCAGGGTCGCCCCAGCCAAGCAACGTGTAGGCCTTAGCCTTGTTTAATTTGTGCTGCCCGCGCCAATTCTGCGGCGTTTCCTTCTGGCGCAAGAATGCAATGGCGCTGTAAACCTGAGTTGCGGCCAGTTCTTCCTCAACAACCGCCGTCATATCGGCCAGTTCTGACTTCCACCATTTCTTTGTCTGGCGCTCCAGAACCTTCATTACTTTGTGGCGCAAAATCTCAAGCGCCTGCTCGTCCGTTTCGGCCAGCAATTTCTGGTAGGCCTCAAATTCTTTTGGCGTCATGCCGGCTTCTTCAGCCGTTGTGAATATTGGATCTTGGCTCTGCTCTAGCTGCGCCCGCTCTATTTGCAGGTCAGACGCAACCATTCGGTCAAAGACAGCCCGTATAGACGGGTTCAGTTCCGGTCCGGTCCAGTTCTTGTAAACGTCCGCAAGCCATGAGGCGAAATGCCGGAAGATTGACCGGGCTTCTATTGAAGGCGCCTTGCCCTCCATCAGATACCGCTCAAAAGATTCGGCAAACTTTTCGTGATGCTCAGTCGTTATTTCATCAAAACTGGTGACGCCCAGATAGGCCAGAATCGCCTCGCTGTCACGCTGGTAAGCGCGAGGAACACGCGGGTCGGTAAACATTCTGGCCCGGAACTCAAGGAAAACGTGGGCCGCTTCGTGCATGAATGTCGATGCGTCAGCCGCCTTGCCCATGCGGATAACCGCTTGGTTGGCGTTGAACGTGACGTTGCCTCGTGGGGCCGCTTCGCCCTCTTTAGGCTGGTTGAACTTGTTAAAAATGTGAGGACTTCCATGAAAGGCCGACTGAAACAAAGTCTGCTGAGCCATCTTCCCGGTAGATTTCTGCCTTGCGTACATTTCCGGGTAGCTCTCGGTCATTAGCGTTTCACCAACCCGCATTATTTCTGACAGAGCGGTTTGCGCTTTTGGCGGCAGGCCGAGCAACTTCCGGACGGACTCAACGAACGCGGTCCACGCATTGCCCTTCGACTTGTAAGGGATACTCTCAAAGTATTCCTGCAAGAACGGGTCGGTCATTCCCCAGGCAAGCACCTCATCCTGATTCTCCAGCGCATTTAACTGCCGGTTGAACAGTGCTGTTTCAAGCTCAGTAAGCTGAACTTCGCCCCTCTGAAACGCCCGGACACGGTTGTTGAAGTGAGTAACCACGGCATTAGTGACCGCGATCAATTCTTCTACATCCTTGTATAACTTTGTCCCCTTGTGTTCAGCTCTGCGCCCGCGGTTAATAAGCCCCATCGTCGCGGCGTGAATCAGCTCGTGGGCGAACGTTACTTCGCTCATGCCAACTTTGCCGGTCACATCCGCGCCATTCAGGCTAAGGCTTAGCTCTCCGTCCAAAGAGCCGGGATTATTGCGGTACGAAACCCGTGCGCGTGACGAGTGCATCGACAATGGGACGCTATCGCCAACATGGAATATCTTGAACTCTGTCTTTAGGCCAAGATTCTCCAGCTCACGGATTCGCGTTCCGGCCATCATGGCTATCTGGCGAAGCGCCTTGTTATTTGCCTGCTCCAAAACCTCCGCCGCATCTACCAGATTCTTGCCTTCTAGCTTAGCCTGAAGATCAAGAGCCTCCGTCTGAATAGGGTCGCCAAGCACTTCGTCGATGTTAAACAGTGTTTGTTGGGCAAATCCGTCCATATCGGTCCGGGTCAATTCGTGAGCTGTCTCCGCGGCGTAGGCCTCACCACGCTCAACCGCAAGCATTTGCCGGCCACGCTCTATCATGTCGCGGCCAGCCTCACGCTGCTTCGTGGTCGTTGCGTTGCGGAATACCACCACACCGGCAAGCACCACTTCTGCGCCGCCGTCCAGCTTACCGTTGATGCCGGTTTCTTCAGGGCCAGGCACACCTTCCGCCAGCGCCTCGGACTCAGCCCGGTTGAACTTCATTCCGTGGGCATTTATACGCTCAATCAACGCGGAAGGGTCGCCCAAGACACCGGCTCTCGCCTGCACTTGGCTAACGGTCATTCCGTCGGTATCCATGCGCTGCATGAGGCCATAGAGCCTAGAAACTTCCTCTTTGCTCATTTCCGGGCTTATCTGCTCCAGAGCGGCTTCCAGTAGGGTGTCGCCGCCAAGCTCTGCCACAAGCTCAGGCGAGGCCGCTGCTTTGAATTCTTCCCATGATTCTATAAGGCCAGCCCGTGTGTCGTTGGCAAGCGCCTGATATGTCAACAGCACATTCAGGTCGGACTGTTCCTCATGGCCGTAATGGGCCATTACTTCGCCGTCCATGCCCCAGCGCAGGCCTTCCTCACCAAAGACGCTTTCGGCAACGTTGACAGCGGTAAGGAACCGGCGGAATTGCGGAACGTTCATCGCCTTATCGGCTGGGCCGTCCTCACGGGCGGTTTCCCTGGCAAACTCCTGACCGCCTTTGTGGTTGCCCATAAAGAACGCATAGGCAAAACCTTCGGGCGTCGTCGAACGGGCCGCTTTGTCCGCCGCCGTGAATCCGGTCAGATCGTGAACCATGCTGCCGAGAGCTGGATAAACCCCAGCAGCAGGCAGATTGGCGTTGAATGAACCCCATAAGTGGGTTTGCTTCGTGTACGGGTCGCCAAATGCCCACGGGTCAAAATTCAGGCGTGACTGTGGAAGTTCGTTCTGCGAGGCAACCCGTCCGGCCGGATTCTCCATTGCATAGAATCCGGGCTGCAATCTGCTTACCAGCGTATCAACAACCGTTACCAGCGTCTTACCAACTTCCAGCGGCTTTTCCCAGTGCATCGCTGCCCACGCGCCATAGGTCTTTTTGACCATTGCCGGGCTATCAACATCGTGATGTGTTTTCCACCATTGGCTGCCAGCGTTGGAGAACGAAGTGCAGGGCGGAGCCGCAATGATGCCAGCGACTTCAAGGCCTTCTGCCTCAATGTGCGCTATTAACTGCTCAAGCGTTTCGGTGTTAAGCAGGTTGTCGCCAATCTTTATGTCAAGCTGCTGAACGTTATAACCGGCCGATACCCACGGCTGCGACCAGACGCCAGAAAAGTCGAATAGCGAGATAATGACCTGATTGCTGTGATCCTCGGTCCGGCCTATTTCGCGGGCCGTTTCCTTCCAGCCTTCAACGACTGGCGCCATTTCAGCCGCCAGCTTGTCAACGTTGACATTGAATTCTGCGTATTCCTTACTCTCACGAAACTTTATGCCTTCCTTCCAACCTGTAACAGAAAACGGGTTACGCGGCTTTTTGGCATTGTTCAGCCCTGACAGGAAGCCATCATTAAACCGTTCCCCGGCCTTATTTTTCTTGGTTGTTTTCGGTAACTCGCCTCTAGCTACTGCTGCTTCCCTGCGCTTGGTGCGAAACGCCCGCATCTGCAATACGAGTTTATTAGCCTCTTTCTGGCCGGGCAGTTTGTTGCTCTGAACCCGCTGGTCAGGCGCCGTCCAAACATCACGCGCCTTCCACGCCTCCGTTAGAGGGCTTCCGGGCGCGGTTTCAGCGAGCCGTTGCCCAAGCAGGACTAATGCGTTTTCGTTTAGTCCGTCCGACTCGTCTTGGTCGGCTTGCTTTTTCTTGGACTTGCCTTTGCGTTTAACCGCTGGAGCGTCCCTTCCAGTTGGCGTTTCTGTTTCAGGCTCGACTGTAGCCCCGAATTCCCCGCCAGTTCCCACAGTTTCGGTAGTGGTTTCGTCATTGCCTTGCTCTCCATCAAATAGACTTGCCTGGACCGGCGCGCTTTGGTTTAGCGTCCGCTGGCCCTTTCCGGTGGCAACGTTGTAGCGCTGAACGAGAACGTCCCCGTCCTCATGCAATTTTTTAACTTGAGCCTGTATCTCAGGGAGCCTCTTTTGCAGTTCGCGGACCTGCGCCGCCAAGCCCTTCGCCGTAGCCTTTCCTGATCCGAGGCTCAGCATCCGAACGCCCGGCTGCCCTTGTGCGTTGTATCTGAACTCACTATTTGGCGCCAGACCGTCTTTGCCGAAAAGCAGCGCGCTCAGGTGGTTTTCCAGCTCCACATCGTCGTCAACGTTGACAGCGTTTTTCGGCAGGTTCTCGCCAACATAGCCGCTGGACAACCTGTGTATGAGATTCTGTATCTCATGGATTTCGTTGTTGGCCGCCTCTCTCGTCTTAAAGTTGGCGCCCATTTCTTCGGCAATCTTGCCCTGAGTCTGGCCGCCAATCGGGATAACCTGATCCAGCGTCCGGCCTTCTACTTCGGTTGTCTCATCCGTAATGGTGAGGCCCATCGCATTAAAGACATCCTTAACGCTAAGGCCTGTCCGGCGAGCTTCGACAACGATCATCTGAGTCAGTAATTCGGCCGACTTCTGATTCATTTTTTGTGACACGCCGGGAGAATTGGCGGTCGCCTTCTCAAGCTGCGCCAAATAGCCCTTCATCATGGTCTTGGCTTCGGCCGCCATGCCTGCATTAGCCTGAGCAGTTTCCTGAAACTCTTTGACCATTTCGGCAATTTCTTTCCGGACGTTTTCGACTTCCTGAAGCGTCGATCCGCCCTGTTCGGCAGCCATGCTCGCATACAGAGATTCAAAGTTCTTGGCGTCCGGCAGATACGCCGCGGCCTTCTCTATCGGAAGTACAACGTATTCGCGCTGGTCAGACTTGCTGTTTAGCTGCGTCAGTATTGACGCTATGGCAGGGTTTTCATGCTCCAAAGCGGTCGTATCAATGCCGCCATCTTTCAGCCACTTCGTTACTTCAGCCGCATCCAGGTAAATTTCCCCGGTGTCGGTCTGTTCGGCCATTTCCTTTACCAGCCGTTCGACCTGCTCCGGCGCTCGCTGGTACAGCTTCGAATTCTTGGCCGTTTCCATAATGGCCTTAACCCGATCAACGCCCTGCATACTGCGGATTTCGTTGTATTGGTTCTGGGTCCGGGCATATTGGATAGTGCCGGTCACAGATCCGATAGTGCCGGCGCCTATGTTGGTCGCAACAAACGTTACCCACGCTTCGGCAACTGGGTCGTAGTCCTCCCAAGCCCGCATATCGGCCGCTATTTCCAGCAACGACTGGACTATGGTTGTGGGTTGCTCAGTAAGGTTCTCCGCCAGCATATATTTGCCAACGGCCTTCATCAGCCCGGCATTGTCTGTAACGCCGAAAATGTCAAACAGCTTGCCGGTCGGCGATTTTTCAAAGGCATATTCAAATGCGCCCATTGCTATTGCAAAGGGAACTGACTTTGCCATCGAATTTCCGGCAACTCGTGAGCTGCCATAAGAATCGACAGTCACTTGGCCTGACATGAGTAGCGGGGATATTAGTCGCGGATTTCTGGTCAGCGCGCCAATAAGCAGAACGCTGCCGTTGTTAATCGCAGAGGCAACACCGCCGCGAACGCCTTTCTCGGTTCCACTCAGGCCTTTCGGCTGGATTGAAGTTATTTGAGCGTCAATTTCAGAAATAGACTTCAGGTATTTGCCAATTTCCTTGTCTACGGCCTTTTCGTAATTAGCCATGTACTCGTCAATCGGAACGGACTTATCGCCTTTCTCATAGGCCATGAGCAATGCCGACTCCATGTATGGGTCAGTTTTTGCAGCATCCGTTAGCCCCAAAAGAAGGCTTTGCCCCATCTTGGCAAAGCCAAGACCTATTTCTTGTCCGAGATTGTCCAGAACTCCCTGCCGAGGCCCAGCCACCCGCTCCAACTCCGCCAACGTGTTTATATCGTCATGGGCGATAGAGGCGAACTGCGGATCTTTCATCGACTCTTTCAGAATCGGAGCGCCGCCCAATGCACGGGAAATGGCCTCCATGTTCTTCTTGGCTTCCAGTTCCTCCCGGTAGTAGTGGGCCGCTTCCGGGTCAATCTTGTTTTCACGGGCCAGCTTGCCGATTTCGTTCCATTCATCCGGGTTGCGTGGCAATGCCTTCTGCACAGAGTCACGGACAACCATGTTGTCATGGTCCACCTTGCCCTTAAGGAAACGCTGCTGCTCCGTTAGCGGCTGGTTTTTGTCCTGCCCAAGTGCGGCCTGTTTGCGCTCAAGAAAATCCGTGTATTGGCCCATTATTCGGCTTCCGGCTGATTGATAGGCGAGCGCGGTCCGCGTTCCTTGCCCTTAACTGTTGCACCGCCTTTGTTTCCGGCACTTTGCAACGGGTCTGTAGGATCGTAGGTATCCGAATAACCGATAGGCTGCGCCTTCAGCCAGTCTGCGTACCATTCCCTAATCTGATTGGGGCTGGCATTAGGAGCGGCCGCTTTTGCGTCGTCAATAAATTCCTTATTTATCTCGCTATAGGCTATGTTTTCCGGTTTCAGCAATACCGCGTTGTATGCAATGTCCCTGCCGTACCAAGTAACTTCGTGAAGGACCACCTTGCGGAAAGACTGGTCCAGCAGTTCTTGTATTTCCGGATCTTCTAACTTTGCGCCTTTCTGTTGCTGCGCCTCGAAGAACCTTGATTTATAATCATCGTACAGGGCGTTGTAGTCCTCGTTGTCGTTGTCCTCGCGCTTGCCAAACCGAGTGTTGAATGCGCCTAACGCCGAATCAAGATTTTTTATCTTGTAGCCTCCGCCAAACTTCGCCTCGAACACCATATCCCGCATGACAACGTAGTCGCCTTCGCTCAGGTGCAAAGCGTACTCTGGCAGCCGGTCATATTCGGCCGCTTTTTCCTTCCGGCTCATACCGTGGAATTCGTTCAGCGCGGGAGTGAACCACGGTTGGTCTGTTGTCTTTGGAAATCCGCCCTGATCGTAAAATGCGATAATCGCCTGCTGTTCATTGTGGCGGAGCAACATCAGTTCATCTGAATTAAGCGGGTCGGTCAGAATGTCGCGCACCGGATTTCCAAAACGGTTAAGGCGAGTGCCGTCCTCGGCCGTTTCAGAGGCCATTCCAGCGTCGATAATTTGCTCTTGAAGCTCATTCGCAGCGTCGTTTCGCTCCGCGCCTAATCGGTCCAACATCGTTAATGCCAGCTCCATTTCTTCCGGCTTACCGGCGAACTTCTTGCGAGTTTCCTTGTAAAGATCGGTCATGGGGGTGTCGCCATTTCCCCAGGCCTCAGTTGTAAAGGATTCCGCCGCAATCGACCGGCGGCGAGGCTCATACGCATCCGTTACCGCTTTCAGCTTGGCCTTGCGGACGCCCTCATCAAGAAACTGGGCAATTCCCTTGTCGTTCTTCAATTCCGCAATCTGGCGCTCATCAGGAAGAAGGTCGATGTAATCTATCGCCATGCCGTTTTTTATCTTACCTTTCATCCCCTCGCCTTCCACGGAAGAAAAATAGTTAGACTCAACGCCGGCATCTACGCTCGCCAGAGCATTTTCCAGTATTGGCTCAAAATCACCAAGCCCGGTTGCCATTGCCGCTGCTTCATTCATTTTGGTGAGGTTATTAAATACAACCGCTCGCTCACTGTCTGTTTCTTTGGAAAACGCAGCACCGAACATGGCACCACCACCACGCTCTTTATCAACCTGAAAGCTGCTGTCCAGTAATTGCTGGTCAGCCTTCGAGCGAAGCCCGTCAATAATTGGCCGGGCGCGCTTTTCATAATTATCCCGGTAGCTGGTTTCCCAGTTCTGATACGGCTGCTCTTCCATCGCTCGACGCCGTTCTTCCATGTCGATAACGATGAGCGAGCTTCTGGCCTCGTTGTACCGTGACTTGTCCTCGGCTGCTCGCCAGGCAACGCCCGTAGCAACCATGTCGTCACCGAGGTTTTTAACGGCCTGTCCGATAGCCCGGCCACCAGCGCCAGAATTCTGAGCCGCCGAAGCCGGAACGAGCGCTCCAGAATTTGAGGTCAAATCGTTAGAAGTAGGAAGTCTTGGCATTATGAAATAGGCGCTGGCGCTTTAGGCGCTGGCGCTTTGCGAAACGAGGATGCCGCGCTCATTATTGATCCTGCCGCCTGAAGGTATGCGGCTTTCTTCATTCCCTTTGCCTCATCTACTTGAATGGCCCCGGTTTCTATTAGCTGTTGCGCCTGATCGTCACCCTGCCATATTTCGGACATGGCGTTAAACAGTGATTGACCGTAAATGTCACCGACAATGTTGGTTGTTCCAGCATCATCAGTAACGCCGCCCTGAGCGGCAACCAGAGAATGAACCCTGCCTGCGGCCTGATCTCCCGCCTTGCGCATTTCATAGGCGCGTCGATGCGAGCCAGCCCTAACGCCTTTGGCTTGCTTGATTAAGCGTATTTGATTCTTTTTGGCCGCATCTTCGGCGGCCTCACCGGCAGTAATAGACCCGGCTGCCGATAAGACGGCGCTTGCAACTAATAAAGGCCATGCCATTTGTAGTAATCCCCTTTAACCTGCGTGAATCCTAAGCGCTTTAGCAGCCTGTGGCCTTCATCGTGACCGGCCGCCGACCAAACATCGACAGTCGCGCTTTCTACCCATTTCATAACCGTTCTAATGGCTCTCAATGCAGCCATGCGACCTAGATTATGTTCCATTTCGTCAGTGTAGTCAGAGAAGAATTTCAATGCGTTCCTGTCCCTGGATAATCCCACCATTCCGCTTGGCTCTCCGTCCAGTAAAAAGGTGACGGCCCTTACGGTCGTTCCTATCGGCTTGCCATACACCGCCACAACGTCAGCCGGTGTCGCATACCGCCAACTTACGTCTTGTCGTGCTGGTCCAGAATCGCGTTGCAGCCCAATACCGTCGCCGGTCTGGGCGATGCTGCTGTCAGACATAACCGTGAATCCGCTAGATACCGCCCGCCAAAAGGAAAAAACTTGTCTGCAAAATCGTTATCTATACCAAGAATCGTATCAGCAGACACCTCTGCTCCGCCAATTACTCTTGGAAGATCCGACATATGCTCAAAGTCAGGCCCATGCCGCAACCCGCCAACATGGGTATTGTAGAGCGACAACTGTATCTGCTCTATCCGCCTCACCTCGCCGGGGTGCATAGCCTGAATGCTTGACAGTGTGTTGCTCTTAAATCTGGCCTCATAAGGAAGCCCAACAACGACCTCGCTGGCCGCCGTTGTCAGCGTTAGCTGGCCGGACGCCACATATGGTCCGATATGGACGCCATTGCTGTCATAGGAGGAAACATCCAGCCCATCCGCCCAAACAGTAACCATCTTGCCGTTTAGGTGGCTCAGGCCAGTGATAACGGTTGCCGCAGCGCCGCTGTAATGAGTGAAGCAATCCGCCTGCTTGTTGGCAGCGTTTCCCTGGCATTCATCCTCAAGCGCCCATTTCTCATAGTTACGGACGCCGCTCCTGTTTACATGGTAGTAGACGCGATCTTCCGCCATGCCGGACTCAACAGAAATATCTTCAATCAGGCCATCTGTAACAACTTTTAGCCACGCGCTAACGTTTTCCGCCCGGTCGAAAACAAGCACACTGGCCGTTCCGTCAGAAAGAACGCAATGAACCCGAACGTCAGGCTTTTCCTGAATCGCTAGGTGAAGAATGCCTAGTTTGTTCAGGTCAGGTGTCAACGTTGACAAATCTTCGGACGCATAATCGTCATACCCGGCGCTTTCGGCTGTCAGTGCCAGCTCATACAGCCGCGTTCCTGAGCGATCCACAAATATAGCCTTAGCGTTACTAATCTTAGTATTGAAGTTTGTGGCAGTCAGCGGCTCATCAAAGCTGTTAGACCGGCCTGAGAGCATGGCGTTGGCGTTCACTTCGCCGGGCTGAACATTGGCCGAATTTCTGGGAGTCCCTATCAGAAGGCGTCCAAGCGGAAGCGCCCAATGCACATCGGCCACTGGGCCTGCGCCAATCGTTCTGGATATAGGCCCGCTGTCCTCGGTAATGAAATCGTCAAAACTCTCGTACAGGTCCGATTCTGAGCCGTTTATCTTGTCGGCACCCATCCACCATGCCCGGCCCTCGTAGAGTGTGACCGCAGCCGGATACCCTCGGCGCGGCGACCACTGGCCTTCGTACCAGTCACGACTCGCAACCAGACCGCCCATAGACTGCAACACGATAGCTGTGGCGCTTATCTCGCTCGCTACGGCCGTCACTCGACAAATGCCTGTGATCGAACCAGCACCGAAATTCAGGGCGAGGCTTACCGTGCCGGGATTCGGCCAAAATCCTGGCTTAACCCCAAGACGGTAGTAGATGATTGCATCGTCCTGATCGTCCAGAAAGCTGCTGTCAACGTCAACGCCAGACCACGGCCCAACAGTCACCATGTCTACCCAGTTATCATCGGTGCCAACCGACCTCTGAGCCGTCACAGTGTTGCCGGTAATGTTTCCAGATATGACATAGCCGAACCGCCGGCCCTCGCCAACGCCGGTCACTCGTATAGGGTCTGTATATGTGTCGTCCGCAGAAATGTCTTTATCAATAACCTGTCCGGCGGACTCAATCCGGTACAGGGAGCCAACATTGCTGTCACGGAATATGTTTTTACTGGCTGTTAGAGTTATCTCGCCAACAATTGCGTCAACAGAAATTGTCGTGTTGGTGGCGTTCAGCCGCCGAAATGGCCCTGTTTCTGTCAGGTACTTCACCGCCGACCAAGAATCGTAGTCGCGGCGCTCTATTCGGTATTGCTGATGCCCCTTGCAAGCGAGATAGATAACATCGCCAGACTGGCTATAACGAATGTTCCGAAGGTCCGCTTCTGCGTAAGGGACAGGAAGCTCTAGCGCGCCTGCCGACTCTACTGATACTTGATCCACCAGCGCTGCATACGTCCGTTTAGCTGAAATCTCCATCCAGAATGAGGCGTTGTTCGGCACAAAAGCGATTGAGTTTTCGCCCTCTGTCAGCGTTGTTTCAAAGAATATATCGTCGTTCCCGGCTGTGCTGCCGACTCGGAACTGTATAGGCCCACGATCAACGCAAACCCTTATCGCGTGACTGGTCGTTGTCTCTGTAACTGTAATTTGCTGCCTCAAACGCGCGGAATTGTCGCCATCGCCAAGCAGGGATAGCTGGCCGGCAACCCACGTTGACTCACCGCCGGACTCGTCTGCATCCGTCCAGCCGGTCAAGTCTGTCGTGAAGCTGCTATTGGTTACTGACGCCGATACGGCTGGTCTGGTTATTAAGGCATCGTCCTTCCATATGCGAAGGAATCCGGGGGTTATCTCAAGTCTCGCCTTGTCCGTTTCGCTAAAGGTAAACGATAGCGACCGCGCCCTGGCATTGCCCTTTGACGGGCCAATAAACTCCATACCAGGCCTGAGCATCATCGACCCAAGCACACGACACATCCAGTTCGTCATTTCGGCGGCGGAGAACGATATGCGCTCAATGTCTATTCGCGCCCGACCGAGCGCCGATACGATGCCCCGGTTAAACGTTACCCATAGCGATTTTTGTCTTGCCACAGGAATTCCTTATGTGTGGATAAATCCGCTCATTCTGCGACGACTGAAACGCCCTTTACGCGAGCGCGCCCAGCTACTCTCCGGCGCGAACTTGGCCGGGTTTTCCTGCGCATCCGTGTTTCTGGCTCGTTTAAGCGCCTGCTTAACTTTCTTCTCTTGCGAATCTACCGTGGATTCCGCCTGAGTCAGCGACGGTAAAATCTGCAACCCAATCCAGTGTTCAACGTACCGGGTGAAATTGGGCGGCCATAGTGAGTAGTCGCCGCCAAGCTCTACAGCGTTGGAAACGTAACGCACATAGATGCTTTCAGTCTCCGCATACCACAGTCCGCCTTCGTGGGTGTAGTCCAGTAATGGCGGGGTGAAATACTCATCAGCAGAAACGCCAACGGTTCTAACGTGGTCGTCTGGGCGCGCAAAGGCATATTGAGCGCCGAACTCAGGTGTTATTGAAGGATCGTAGTCCAGCCTGGTAGACCGAATGGCAAAATCCCATTGCCCCATTTGAAGGACCGTACTCAGAAAATCGTTATCCCACACATCGTCTAGCAGATAGCGTGATTCATAATTTTCAGTCAGGTTGGCAAGCCTTCGCTCGCCAACCGACCGCAACGCGCCGTTGTAAATACTGAGCCGGTCCGTCATGGGTTATCTCCGTAATGCTTGCTCATGGCTGTCAATCCATCTGACCGCCTCACGCTGCGCTTGAAAGCCTGCGCGCATCACTTCGTTGTCTGCAATCCGAATAACGCGCCACTTGTCGTAAGCGCCAGCGTATTCTGCCTTGAAGTTCTGCTTGCCATGTCTTTCTGGAACCGCGTCAAGCCGGTACTCCTGAAGCACCTTCGCAATCGCGTATTGCTTACCACAGGCCAGAATGACGCCTTCAATCAGGCGCGTGCCATCGTCGGTCGTGCCGGTGAATCGGTCGTTTGCCGTGATCGTATGGCCTACATGAGTCCAGTATTCTGGCGACTCGATGTCCTCAACGGTCACATCATTAGTGAAGTGAATGTGCCGCATAACGACAACCTGCTCAGCCAGCTTAAGCCGGCCTGATTGCAGCCGCTTCTCAGTTCCGCGCTTAACTTCTGCAACGGCTTCTAGTTTGGGGACTTCCGGCTTCTCCGGGGCTACTTCTGGCTTTTCTGTTACTTCGGCTTCGTCTGTATTTGGCTTGATTCGTGCCATGTCTGTCTCTCCAGATGCAAAAAGGGCAGCCCCGGTATGAGGCTGCCCCGATTATTGCACCAGATTAGCTGTTAAGCCAATCAGGTTAGGTGCCGTTCACCATCGTTACTGCACCAGCGGCGCTAATCGCCGTCACTACGCAAAGGTCAACAGTCGTCACATCGTCGATAACGATAACAACGTCATTCACCTTCAGGCCTTTCTTGATGCCGTCACTGATATGACCGGCACCGACAATGGTGGCGACCGCATCTGCGGCAGAACGATATGTCCAAAGTGCTGCACCAGACGTACCAAGACGCGGGCTGATGCAGTTAAGGTCTGCTGAAACGTAAGCCATACTCTATTCTCCTATCAATGGGCCGCTAATTAAGCAGTAGCATTGAAAGCTGAGCCGTCGTGACGAACCTGGACTACGCCAGAATTCTGCAACAGCTTGGAACCCATGAAAATGCTGGTGCGGGCGTAGGAATAATTCTGTTCCTCGTCGTAACCAACAACCGCTTCCAAGCCGTCACTATTGTACGCATGACCAATAGCATTCTTGTGGAAGAAAAAGCAACGCTCGTCAGTGCCAGCAGCACCCACACCCGCCGAACCCGGCAGCCGAGGATGAACTGTCCACATCATGCCCAACCAGAAAAACTCGGTCGGACGGTCGCGCCATGCAAGGTCAGCGCCATCCATAGGCATTTTACCGACATACCGGCTGTTTGAGAATTCCGGAACGCCCATCAGGTACGCTTCAAACGCTGGCGTAACCAATGCGCAAATGTTGGAATCCCACGGTACTGCGCCGTTGCCAAGAATGGTTTTGGCTCGCATTGCCAGATTGAGGCTGGCCGTAACTGCGGTAGTACCGGCATAGAGCGTTGCGGTTGACAGTTCAGTAATTACGTCCTGATCCATCTTCCGGTTGATAACGCCCATTGACGTTTTCTGCATGATTGCGCGCTGGTTGCCCTGCGACGCAAAAATGTTGAATTTGGTCTTGCGCACGAGATCATGCCATTCGACCAGAGTTGCAATTGGCTGGGTCAGGTTGTCGCCGCGTGCCTGGATAAGACCATTGACGCCACGAGTTACAGGCTCAGCATTGTCAGAATCCGCTACAAGGAAGGTGGCCTGATTGCCGCTAATCATGGATTCTGTGGTCACATGAGAGCGCAACAGGGATTGATTCTGTTCAAAACCAGCGATGAATTCATCCCGGTATTGAATTTTATAGGCTGTCTCTGCCATTTCGGCTACTCCTAAAAATTAAGAAACAAAAGTAAAAACTCTTGTCCGTCACTCAGGGTAGCCGCTTAGTGTTGACCGGGTTAGCCGTTGCCGGGGCCGGTCGTAGATCGCGGGGCTGCGATACTGGACTTTAATTGTGTTGCCGGGGCCGCAAGGGGGTTAGCCGACAGATCAAGACTACTGCCAACGCTGTATTCTTGTCAACGTTGACGAAATAAATGCCCGGACGAACAGCAGCAACCAGCCGAAGCCTAACCAATTGCCGCACGCTTCCGCCCAGGCAAGCCGTTACATCGTTAGTGTAAAGTCAATAACCTCATAGTAAACGTGACAGATTAGGTCGCTCGTTCCGTCGGTTATTTCGCTATTCTGCATCCGCAGCACGATAGGGGCATTTTCGGTCACGATGTTTGACGTCGCAGTAGCCTCAAGACCTCCTATGCCTGTTAAATGCCTTGTTTGAGCAGTACCTTGGTTAAGGAACCCGGTGCTTTCCAAAATGCCGCTGACCCCGGCACCAGAAGCGTTTGTGTAGTAAACCTGCAAATCATCACCGGCAGCTATTCCTGCATAAGCCACTCCGGCTGCTTTATGAACCAGCATTCGGCAGAACAATATCGCTTTACCGGCACCAGGAGCAGGAACTAACGTCTGCGGGGTGGCGCTAATAGCCAGTAATTGAGCTGAAGTAATCAGAACCCGCGCAATGCT
>Ga0105052_10004355_pt1 | contig 15634 bp, 10 predicted proteins | sample FRY03_FD_78094 | JGI IMG/M metagenome (GOLD analysis project Ga0105052, IMG submission 78094) | Freshwater microbial communities from Lake Fryxell liftoff mats and glacier meltwater in Antarctica - FRY-03 | ecosystem: Environmental > Aquatic > Freshwater > Ice > Glacier meltwater ... | reverse complement strand
TGAGCAAGAATCGCGAGCAGCCCATCATCAATTGACTCAAAGGTGCCGTTGCTCGCAAACAAATCATCGACATCACTTGCGCTGGAAACCTTCGCCATTTTTGCAGCGACCAAGCCAGACAGGTGATCTCGATTATCCGCGAAAGTTGCAAGCGACGCGATGTTTGAGTGCTGAGCTTGATCGATTGACAAAGAAACGTCCTGAGGCACATCACGTAGCCCGCGATCCATCTTCAAAGCGAGTAACGATGGTGACGCGATCATTGTGGTTATGCCATCTGTCGCAGCAGACGAATGCTGTGGCTCCGCAGCAAGCTTGGCGGGCGGTGGCGGGTCAGCGATTCCCTGAGGATTGGAGTTACCTACTGCCAACGCGAATGTTACCGCAGCCGATTGGCTGCCTGAGTTGCGGCTTCGACTGTTCGTGTACTCATAAACGCGGTTGGTACCGTTATCAACGATCCAGATACTTTCACTGGCACCCGATGGATCAATGGTAATGCCCGTCGGCTTCGAGTTCACCGAACTGATCGTCCAGCTTCCAACGAGCGATCCTGTCATTGTGTACTTAAAAACCTTGTCGGTGGTGGTGTCGTTGACCACCCAAATATTCGTCCCGTCGGTCACCAGATCTTTGGGACTCCGATTACCGCTGTTGAGTGCAAAGCTACTAGCCGCATTCTGGCTGCCCGACAGTCGACTGGCAGCACCGGCATAGCGGTAGACTCGATCTTGGCTAGCGTCGACCAACCAGATGTCGGTCCCGTCGGTGGTGATCCCTTCAATCGTCGCCTTGGAAGCCACTGAGCCCGCCGTCCACGAGCCAAGCAACACGCCGCTGGATCCAACTAAAGCGTCAGGAGCCGTTTCGGTTGACTCGAATCAGGGCCTCGACAAGATCAAGAATCAGATCAGGATCGCTAGAGTCCGCAATCGCCGGGGTTCCATGTCGATCTGCCTTACCTCGCCAGCCCGCTTGTCGGCCCGCTTCGCTAAAGCCAACTTCACCCATATCTGACGCATGGAATTGGCCGCAGCAATAAAACAATGAGCCCACCGTTTGAGTGCAACGGAGTCAATTTCTGACAATCTTGGGTGTTTTAGAGCGTCGCCTCGAAAACCGTGCGGACGCAAAAAAATCCGGAAGCTTACGACGTCTAATTGAGTGGAGCCGAAGGGAGTTGAACCCTCGACCTCTACATTGCGAACGTAGCGCTCTCCCAACTGAGCTACGGCCCCCTCTTGCGTTCTCTTAACCATAAAAAATGCGAATGCCTTTGTCTAGCCACTTCGGCGCCTAACCGCTCAGTCCTTGTGCTTTTCGCCACGCTTTAGCCTGCAGTTTGACACCGACGCTTTCAGTCAATTCGGACCAACTTTTTGATACCGCCGATAACGCAGCTTGCGGCGTTTGATCACCAGACAAGCAAGATAACACGGCGGCATCAAGTACCTCGGTGTACTTGCGGTATTGCATCAACTGCAACGGCGTGCGAATCGATAGCGAAGACAGCGCCTTCGAAAGGATGGCGTCATAACGATCGGTCACCATTTCGTTGGACGGGGTTTTGTTGGACGGGGTTTTGTTGGACGGGGTTTTGTTGGACGGAGTTTCGTCACTCTCCGTTGTTGAGCGAGAGCTTCTTGCGATGCTTGAGCTGCGAAGCTCGGTGAGTCCCGTGACCGCGTCACGAAGCATGCTTGTGCCTTCACCGCCGGCAACCCATCTGATGAAACGCTGCGCCGCCTCGCTTTGACGACAATGACTGGAGATGATCGCGACGGGTGAAACATCACTAACCAAGGTTTGCACCGGAGTCAAATCGGAGGCGTTCGATTTTGGGAGTGGCGAGAATTGACAATCAACCGCTTCTTCGATGCGATCAATCTTCGAATGGGCTGCGGGCCACGCAATCGCCATTCTCAGTTTGCCTGTGGCGATGCGTGACCACACTTCACCAGCCGTCAATCGCTCTTTGCCATATCGGCTCACGCACTGCTTCATCGTTTCAAGCACGTCAACATAAGATTTGGTATCAATCACGGGCGCAAAGGTTTCGCGATCGAACAACCAGACCGGCGGATTTGAAACGTTCGCTCGCCACAAGAACATCTGGACCGCGCCACCTTCGGCAAGCGGCTCGGCGGCGACCGGTTCAGACTTTCCATGGCTCAGTTTCGAAATCGTTTCGATGTAGGCATCCCAACGATCCAGGGCGACCCATTCTAAATTATCGCCGTCGGTTCGCTGCACGACTGCGGGCTGGACGGCACCCTGCGGCACGGCGACGATGCGGCCTGCAAACTTCATCGCCCCTTCGCGGAGAACGGGATAGAACGTGATTGCGTTCAATCCCGATTCGCCCAGCATGGTTTCATTCAGCGGTGTCAATGCGGATGCCTCATCCAACGCGGCGAGCAGGCCGGTGGGCACGATCGCGACATCGCAGACGTTCACCGCTTCGATCGCTTTGCCTTGCCACGATTCGGCGTCGACTTCGGCGGGATCAAGAACATTGATTTGCAATGGCTGCTCGGCGATGCCTGACCATGCGGTCGTCATCGTTTCTGCCCAACGGCGATTGCCGCAAAGCAGGATTCGAAGCGGAACGTTTCGCCGTACGGTTGAAGTGGCGGGCGACGTATCGGCAGCGGGTTGGTTACATCCCAAGAGCAGCAAGCTACTGGCCGCCGAGGTGGCGATGAAGCGGCGCCGATTGGACAAGGTTGAATCTAGCACGATGCGGAGAGCGATGATCGGTGAGTGAGCATGGGGGCGTTATGAACGTATAATGTACGCAGTATATTGCCGCCCGGTTCAAAGATGGCTGGCATCCCTCATCGGCAGTGCGGGGGGGCCAGGAGTTTCACCACGCGTTCATTCGCCTTTCTATTCGAGCAATTTGATGAGTCACTATCTCGGCATCGACATTGGCACCAGCGGCACCAAGACGCTTCTCATCGACCGATCCGGCAAAGTACTCGCCGAAGCCAACGCGGAATACCCGATGCACCAGCCCAAACCGGGATGGACCGAGCAGTCGCCCGAGGATTGGTGGAACGCAGTCGTGAAGACGGTTCGTGAAGTCATCGCCAAGGGAAATTTGGCTCCAGGCGATGTCAAAGCAATCGGCTTGTCCGGCCAAATGCATGGATCGGTGTTTTTGGACAAGCATGACAACGTCATCCGTCCGGCGCTGCTTTGGAATGACCAACGCACCGCGGCGGAATGCGATGAAATCACCACGAAAGCCGGCGGCCGAAAGTCGCTGATCAAGATGGTCGCCAATCCGGCGTTAACCGGGTTTCAGGCTCCGAAGATCTTATGGCTTCGCAATCACGAGCCGAAGCATTTTGCGAAGCTGGCCAAGGTGTTGTTGCCAAAAGATGATATCCGCAGACGGCTGATCGGTGACTATGTGACCGAGGTCAGCGACGCCAGCGGCACGCTTCTGCTTAACGTCGTCAAACGTAAATGGAGCGGCAAGCTGCTCGAAAAGCTGGAGCTGGATGCGGACTTGCTACCCCGCGTCGTTGAGAGTGAAGATGTGACAGGAACATTGACGGCGAAGGCGGCGGAATTGCTTGGATTGACCACGGACTGCAAAGTGGTTGGCGGTGCGGGCGACTGCGCCGCCGGTGCGATCGGCAACGGCGTTGTCCGCGCCGGCATCCTCAGCACATCGATCGGCACATCCGGAGTCATGTTCGTTTATGCCGATGAGCCGCAATATGATTCGGCGGGCCGCTTGCACACTTTCTGTCACGCCGTTCGCGGAAAATGGCACATGATGGGCGTGAATCTGACCAGCGGCGGATCGCTGCAGTGGTGGGTTGAAAACGTGCTGCAGGGGCTCGATGGCTGCACGCCCGACCAGGTTTATGCGGCGGCCACCAACGAAGCCGAAACGATCGCGGCGGGAAGCGGCGGATTGTTGTTTCTTCCCTATCTCAACGGCGAACGGACACCGCACGCGGACCCATCGGCGCGAGGCTCATTCGTCGGCCTTGGACTGGGTCACACGCGAGCCCACATGACTCGTGCGGTGATGGAAGGCGTCACGTTTGCTCTCCGCGATAGCTTGGCGATCATTGAAAGTCTGGGCGTGCCGGTGAAAGAAATCCGCGCGGGCGGCGGGGGAAGCAGAAATCCGATGTGGCGGCAAATGCAAGCCGATGTTTTCGACAAGAAGATCACGACGCTGAAGGTTGAGCAGGGCGCCGCGTATGGAGTGGCATTGCTGGCGACCGTCGGTGACGGTGCCTATCGCGACATCGCGGAGGCCTGCAAGGCAACTATCGAAATCGCCTCGCAGACCCCAGTCGATCGCAAGGCAGCCAAGGCCTACGGCAAGCTGTTCCCAATCTATCAAAGCTTGTATGGTCACTTGCGAGACGATTTTGCGGCATTGGCGAAGCTGTGAAAGCACGCAACGACGTCTGCGATATTCACCTCCGTAGTGCGGAATACAACCGGCTTTCGATGAAAAACCGTGGAAGTAGAGGCTCGGCGGTTTTCAAGGGAAGCATCATTCGCGAAATTCTTTACAAACCGTACCTATTTGCTGTTGACGCCGACGTCTGCCTGCGTCACCTTCTGCGACTCGCAAATTTCGTTTTGAAGCTTGCGATTGTGTTGGGCGAGTGGGAGAGTTTGCCGCCGCCGGCTCTGGAGCGTTTTTGCGAGACTCTACTCTTGCAACGCATACAGGTCGATGCCGGGCCGGGTGATCTCGGCGACCACCTAAAACTGTAAAGGAAAACCGCCTAATGGGCAAAAAATCAAAGCGTTATCGCGCCGACCTGGAAAAGCAGCCAAAGGTAAATTTACCTCTTGGCGAAGCTGTCGCGGTGTTGAAGAAGTTCAATACAGCGAAGTTTGACCAGACAGTCGAAGTTCATATGAATCTTGGCGTCGATCCAAATCAGGCGGACCAAATCGTCCGAGGTAGCATCGTACTGCCGCACGGCATTGGCAAGAAGCAACGAATTGTTGTGTTCGCCAAGGGTGATCAAGCTGTCGCAGCTCAGCAGGCCGGTGCAGATGAAGTGGGTGGCGAAGAGTTGGCTAAGAGAATCAAAGACGGCTGGACTGACTTTGATGTTTGCATCGCGGCTCCTGATATGATGGGATTGGTTGGACCGCTTGGTCGCGTGCTTGGTCCGCGTGGTTTGATGCCAAGTCCTCGTGCGGGCACTGTATCGCCGGACGTCGGCCGAGTGGTTTTGGAATACAAGGCCGGTAAGGTTGAGTTTCGAAACGACAAGGGCGGAAACGTTCACGCGATGGTCGGCAAGATGAGCTTCGATGCCGACAAGCTTGGTGAAAACATTCAGGCCTTTGTTAATTACGTAACCAATGTGAAGCCCCAGGCGGTTAAGGGCACCTATGTGAAAGGCGTCGCAATCTGTGCGACCATGACCCCGAGCGTTCGATTGATCGTCTAACGGTTTTCGAGCGTGCGTGAGGTTTAAATCGTGAGTTGGAATGCTGAAGGCGTAATAGGTCTATCAATATGAGTAAGTTTGTAAAGCAACTCGTCACTCGTGACATTGCAAAGAAGTTGCATGGCGTTGACGACGCGGTCATGGTCAGCACCCTCGGCATGGATGCAAATACGACCAACCGGCTCCGTGGCGAGCTGGAAAAGAAAGACATACACCTGATGGTGGTGAAGAACTCGCTCGGTCGCCGCGCCGCCGAAGGCAGTAGCCTGGCGTTGATGTTCGAGGGTGCCGCAGGCCAGACGGCTCTTTGTTGGGGTTCAACCGATTTCGTGGCCTTGGTCAAGGAAATCGTTCGCTTGGACAAGGATTCTGGCCAATTCAGTAAGTTCAAGGCAGAAGGCGGCGTGCTTGATGGAGAACGGCTTTCTCCCGAGCAGCTCGCAGCGGTCAGTAAGTGGCCAAGCCGTGAAGAGCAGATTTCGATTTTGGTGGGTCAGATCCTGAGCCCAGGAGCAACCCTGTCGGGCGCTCTCCTTGGTCCGGGTGGAAAACTCGCAAGCCAAATCAAGCAGAAGGGCGAGGAGGAGTAGTCGCTACGAATCTTTGTCGATTGCCCCGGTTTACCGCGGCCAGCCCGTTCCCTTTCCCTAAACTAAATTACGTTTCCGTTCTGAAGGAATTTTGAAAATGACCGAATCCGCAACCATTGAATACAGCGAAGATTGCAAGTCCATGGGCGACAAGATCGCCGGAATGACGCTGAAGCAAGCTAAAGAATTGAGCGACTATCTTAAGGATGCATACGGAATCGAGCCAGCATCTGGCGGGGCCGTCATGATGGCACCTGCTGCAGACGGCGGCGCCGCTGCCGCTGTTGAGCAGACCGAATTTGACGTCGTTTTGACCGCGTTCGGCGACAAAAAGCTGGACATTGTTAAGATCGTCAAGAACTTGACTGGCGTTTCGCTAATGGATGCCAAGAAGATGGTCGAGAGCTGCCCAGCAAAGCTCAAAGAAGCGATCAGCAAAGAGGACGCTGCCAAAGTCAAGGCAGAAATCGAAGCAGCAGGCGGTTCGGTCGAAATCAAGTAGTTTGATCGACTGGCCAGCGGGATCCACGAGAAATTCATCCAGACTGACGAACACGCCTTGTCAAAGAACAACTGAGCCCCAGTTGTTCTTGCGGGTGGGAATGGCTGCCAAAGCCTCTCCTGAAAAGAGTCGACGCCTGGGTGACTTGATGCTTGGAAAGCAAGGACGCGTCCGCAGCAGCGAAAATTAGGCCAAAGGCTCCTGTTTGGGGTTTTCGTGTCGGGATAAATGTGTTAAATTCTCGTCCGGCTCGTTTTCCGAATCGCGTATTTGTATTTTGATCCCACTTTCACGCTGCACCCGGCTACCTGTGCGCCACCCATTCCCGCGGCAAGCTTGGACTCGTTGTATGGTTCAGCGAGCGTCTGCGTTCAAGACGGAACTATGTTCCTCTTTTAGGCGGGCTCATTTATGCATTGAGAGGGGTTTCGTTTTTGCACAGTTGCTTTTGGTCACCCTCTCGGTTTTTAGGCAAGGGCGATTTTCTTTTAACGCGATAATTTCCTAGCCTTTTTTGTGCCTGTCTTTGACAGTCTCCCTTTTGGCGAAAGGAGGCGCTCAAAGTCAAGGCGATTTAACTGTACATTTCAGCCACATCCCTTTGGACCTTGACGGAGCGTTCCCAGCACGATGGCTACCACCACCAAGCGTCGACTTGAAACCCATGTGATTCGTCGATTCGGCTCGGACGAAGAGACGTTCAAGTTGCCGGACCTGACTGAACTGCAAACTCGCTCTTACGCAGCGTTTTTGCAAGAAAATTCAGCACCTTTAGAGCGAGCCGATCAGGGCTTGGAGGGTGTTCTTCGCGAGATTTTTCCAGTCGCGAGCTACGACGGCAACACGACCCTGGAATACATTCGGTACGAATTGGGCAAGCCTCGCTTCACGCCCAACGAGTGTCGTCAATTGCGATTGACCTATGGTCGGCCGCTTCGTATTTGGCTGCGGCTAAATCGTGAGCAACCGGTTGTAGAGGAGGTTTATCTTGGCGATCTGCCGATCATGATGGGTGGTGGAGAGTTCATCATCAATGGTGCCGAGCGAGTAGTGGTTTCGCAGCTTCACCGCAGTCCCGGTGTTGACTTCGTTCTTGAGCAAGACGGCACCAGCGACCGCAAGTTGCCGAGTTGCCGCGTGATTCCCGAGCGTGGTAGCTGGATCGAAGTGAACGTCACGAAGAAAGATTCGTTGACCGTTCGTATCGACCAGAGTGGTAAGTTCAGCGCAATGACGTTGCTCCGCGCAATGGATCCGAAGCTTTCGACGAATGCTGATTTGTTAGCCGCTTTCTATGACAAGTCAAGTGTGAAGATTTCGGGAGGTAAGAGTGCGTCGGTTCTCGAGGGCAAGATTTCCGTTGACGACGTTGTCTATCCATCCAAGAGCGAACGTGCTGGCGAAATCCTGATCGAAGCGGGTTATCGAATTAGCAAAGATGTCGCCGAGGCGATTTGCACCTCGGGTGTGAAGTCGATCGAAATCATCGATGCGCCAAAGGTACCTTTGATTTTCAATGCGCTCGCTGACGACAACACCAGCAGCCATGAAGAAGCGTTGCTGCGTATTTATCAGCGTCTCCGCCCCGGCAATCCGCCGCAGCTTGAGAAGGCGCGGACGTTGTTCAATGAAAAATTCTACGACGCCAACCGTTATCGGCTTGGCCGAGTCGGTCGTTTTCGCTTGAACCGCAAGTTGGGTCAACAGATCGATGAGTCAGTGATGACGCTTCGTCCTGAAGATATCGTTGCGTCGATCCGTTACGTGATCAACTTGTTTGATCCAGAAAGCGGCGCCGAGATCGACGATATCGATCACCTTGGCAATCGTCGCTTAAGGACCATTGATGAACTGGCCAGCGAAGAGCTTCGCAAGGGCTTTTTGAAGCTTCGCCGAACGGTTCAGGAACGCATGAGTGTGAAGGACGTCGAAGACATGACGCCGCGATCGCTCATCAATCCCAAGAGTGTATCGGCAGCGATCGATTACTTCTTCGGCCGCGGTGAACTTTCGCAGGTCGTCGACCAAACGAATCCGCTGAGCCAGTTGGCTCACGAGCGTCGTCTTTCGGCACTGGGTCCAGGCGGATTGAATCGTAAACGAGCGGGCTTCGAAGTTCGCGACGTTCACATTTCGCACTATGGCCGTATTTGCCCGATCGAAACGCCGGAAGGTAGCAACATCGGTTTGATCAGCTCGCTCGCGCTTTACGCGGGTGTTGATGAATATGGATTCTTGATTACGCCTTATCGCAAGATTGAAGACGGCAAGGTCACTGACCAAGTCGTTTGGCTCCGTGCCGATGAAGAAAACGCTTCTTATGTCGCACCAGCGGATACGGAATTGAAGGACGGAGCACTGGTTGCCGGCCCGAACATGATCGCACGTTTCCGTAGCGACTTTGAAATCGTGAATCCGAATGAAGTCGGCTACATGGACGTCGCGCCAAGTCAGATGGTTGGTGTGTCCGCGGGTCTGATTCCCTTCCTTGAGCACGACGATGCGAACCGTGCGTTGATGGGTAGTAACATGCAGCGGCAAGCGGTGCCGTTGTTGGTTGCCGAACCCCCTATCGTCGCCACGGGTATGGAGATCGAGGTCGCGAGAAACAGCGCGATGGTGATCCGTGCTCGCCGCTCCGGTAAAGTAACGTATGTTGATTCGACACGCATCGAAATCGGTAGCGATCACTACGATCTCAAGAAGTTCTTTGGTCTCAACGAGCGAACTTGCCAGAACCAAAAGCCGATCATCATGATTGGCGACAAGGTTGAAAAGGGCCAAGTCATCGCTGACGGTGCGGCGACGGTCAATGGCGAGTTGGCTCTGGGACGTAACCTGTTGGTCGGCTTCATGTCGTTCGACGGTTACAACTATGAAGATGCGATCATTCTTAGCGAAGCGCTTGTTCACGCTGACACGTTGACGTCGATTCACATCGAAGATTTCGATGTCGAAATTCGCGAAACGAAGCTCGGTCGTGAAGAGTTTACACGCGACATTCCCAATGTTTCCGAGAAGGCATTGGCATCGCTTGACGAAAGCGGCATTGTCAATGTCGGAACCTATGTTCGTCCCGGCGACGTTCTTGTAGGCAAGGTCAGCCCCAAAAGCAAAACCGAGCTAACGCCAGAAGAAAAATTGCTCCACGCCATTTTCGGTCGTGCGGGTGAAGACGTGAAGAACGACTCGCTGGAAGTGCCTTCGGGCATCGAAGGTATTGTCATCGATACGCAAAAATTTTCTCGCCGAATGAGTTTGACGGAAGACGAGCGAAAGGCGTTCGAGAAGGACCTGAAGCAAGCCGAAGTCGAAGGCAACGAAGAGATCGCAACGACGTTTGAGTCGTTCATTCGCGACATGGAAGCTGCCGCGGGAACGAAACTCAAGGACATCGAAGGCGGACCGCTTGCCGATGGCCAAGATCCTAAATTCATGGCGGAACGAGCAGGTAACTTCCGCATCGATCACATCCTTGACCAAGTCAAAGATGGCGAGAAGAAGAAAGAAGTTGACAAGGTCTATAAGGCACAGTGGGACAATGTCGAACGAGCGATCGATGCCCGTGATCGAAAGCTGAACAGCATGAAGCGCGGCGATGAACTTCGCAGCGGTGTGCTGCAGATGGTCAAGGTATACATCGCGACCAAGCGAGTGATCAGCGTCGGTGATAAGATGGCAGGTCGGCACGGAAACAAGGGGGTTATCGCCAAGATTCTCCCCGTCGAAGACATGCCGTTCTTGCCCGATGGTACTCCGCTTCAAATTATGCTTAATCCGCTGGGCGTTCCTAGCCGTATGAACGTGGGGCAGATTCTTGAAACTCACCTCGGTTGGGCGGGTGCCAAGCTTGGTTTCCAAGCCGTGACTCCGGTCTTCAACGGTGCGACGGAAAGCGACATCAACGCAGCATTGGCGGAAGCCGGTTTGCCGTCACACGGAAAGATCCGTTTGATCGATGGCCGTACTGGCGAACCGATGGAGCAGGAAACGACCGTGGGCTACATCTACATGCTCAAGCTTCACCACCTTGTTGACGACAAGGTTCACGCTCGAAGCACGGGTCCTTATTCGCTTATTACTCAGCAACCGCTGGGTGGCAAGGCGCGTTTCGGTGGACAGCGTTTCGGCGAGATGGAAGTGTGGGCATTGGAAGCATACGGTGCCGCTTACATTCTGCAGGAACTGTTAACGGTGAAGAGCGACGACGTCGAAGGACGGACGAAGATTTACGAATCGATGGTCAAGGGAGAAAACACTCTCGAAGCCGGCACGCCAGCCAGTTTCGACGTGCTCACCAACGAGATCCGAGGTCTTGGTTTGAACATGCAGTTAGAGAAGCGACCGATCTAACTTGGCCGTGGTGAATAGTTGTTCCAACTGTTCAAAGGACGAGGGTACGAGCAGTCAACTGCGACTGCTTGACTCTTCTTCGAAAAGAATTCATTGAGTGCAAAAATCGATGGCGATCGCTTTTTGCAAGACTTTTGACACCGAAAAATCGAACCGCAACCAAGCTTGTGCGATCCAGACAATCGCCTCGCTGAACCGCGTCAAACCAGGAGTGCTCCGTTATGTCAATTAGCGAAAACAGCAACTATGACCGCATCAACGACTATGCATCGGTCAAGATTTCGCTGGCCCGCCCCCAGGACATCAAGAGTTGGTCGTTTGGCGAAGTAAAGAAACCAGAAACGATCAATTATCGAACCTATCGTCCAGAGAAAGACGGTCTGTTTTGCGAGCGTATTTTCGGACCTGAGAAGGACTGGGAATGTGCCTGCGGCAAGTATCGTGGGATGAAGTACAAGGGCATGATCTGCGATCGCTGCGGCGTGAAGGTCACGCACAGTCGTGTTCGCCGCAAGCGAATGGGCCACATCGAATTGGCCGCGCCCGTCGTCCACATTTGGTTCTTCAAGGCCATGCCTTCGCGTCTGGGCAATTTGCTCGACATGAAGACCAGCAGTCTTGAGAAGGTCATCTACTTTCAGGATTACGTCGTCATCGATCCAGGTTCAACTGAACTTGAAGAGCGACAGTTGCTGACGGAAGAAGAGTACCGAGCAGCACGAACTCAGTACGGGGATGGCTCGTTCGAAGCTGACATGGGTGCGGAAGCGGTTCGTAAGCTTCTGAACCGCCTTGACCTCGTTACGCTAAGCGAAAAGCTACGTATCGATCTGCACGAGACCGGGAGCAAACAGAAGAAGAAGGATTTGATCAATCGTCTCAAGATTGTTGAATCGATTCGTGACAGCGACAACCGTCCTGAGTGGATGGTGTTGGACATCATTCCGGTCATTCCTCCGGATCTTCGTCCACTCGTGTTGCTGGACAGCGGTAACTTTGCGACGAGCGATTTAAATGACCTCTATCGCCGAATCATCAACCGCAATAATCGTTTGCGTAAGCTTGTCGATTTGAACGCACCGGAAGTCATCATTCGTAACGAAAAGCGAATGTTGCAGCAGTCCGTCGATGCGTTGTTTGACAACAACCGCTGTAAGCGTCCGGTGCTTGGTTCATCGAACCGTCCGCTGAAGTCTTTGACCGACATGATCAAGGGCAAGCAGGGTCGTTTCCGTGAAAACCTGCTCGGTAAGCGAGTCGATTATTCAGCTCGAAGCGTTATTGTGGTGGGTCCTCGTCTGCGTCTGCACCAGTGTGGGTTGCCAAAGAAGATCGCTCTTGAGCTTTACCAGCCGTTCATCATCCGCCGACTGAAAGAACTCGGCCACGCTGATACGATCAAGTCCGCGAAGAAGATGCTGGAGCGTAAGGACGAAGAGGTTTGGGATATTCTGGAGCAGGTGATCAAGAATCACCCGGTTCTTTTGAACCGTGCCCCAACGCTTCACCGCATGGGGATTCAGGCGTTCGAGCCGATCCTTGTTGAAGGTAACGCGATCCACTTGCACCCACTGGTTTGCAAAGGGTTCAACGCCGACTTTGACGGTGACCAGATGGCCGTTCACTTGCCGCTTTCGATCGAAGCGCAAGTCGAAGCCCACACGTTGATGATGAGTACGAATAACGTCTTCGCACCGAGTAACGGCAAGCCGATCATGAGTCCGTCGCAAGACGTCGTCATGGGTTGCTACTACATCACGGTCGAATTGCCTGGTCGTAAGGGCGAGGGAATGATCTTCGCAAACCCCGAAGAGGCTGACCTTGCCTACAACCAGGGTGTGACCGATCTGCACGCGAAAATCAAGATTCGCTTGCCGAAGTTCCAGAAGCTCAAGAACGACCTGAATGAGCACAAATACGGAGCGATCATCGATACGACACCAGGTCGTAATCGCTTCAACATGATGCTTCCTGACGGCATGGATTATTACAACTATCCGATGCGTTCGGCTGACTTGGCAAGCGTGATTAGTGACTGCTACCAGCGTCTGGGCCGAAAGGCAACGATCAATCTGCTCGATGATATGATGCAGATGGGCTTCCGCGAGTCGACGCGAAGCGGTCTGTCATTTGCAACGGACGATCTTGTCACGCCAGACAGCAAGACTCACTTCATCAAGGAAGCGGAGAAGGAAGTCATGAAGCTCAAGAAGGCTGCTGACCGCGGTCTGATGAGTGCGGGCGAGCGTTACAACTTGGTGCTTGATACTTGGACCTCCGCTCGTAACGCGATCACAACCGACATGATGTCGGCGATGGAGAACGATATCCGCGAAGGTGGCTGGTATGTGAACCCGGTTTACTTGATGGCACACTCGGGTGCTCGAGGTGGTATTGAACAGATCCGCCAACTCGCCGGTATGCGTGGTCTGATGGCAAAGCCAACGGGCGAAATCATTGAAACGCCTATCAAGGCGAACTTCCGTGAAGGCTTGTCGGTTCTTGAGTACTTCTCCAGTACCCACGGGGCTCGTAAGGGCTTGGCGGATACGGCCCTCAAGACGGCAGACAGCGGTTACCTCACACGCAAGCTTGCGGACGTTGCACAAAACGTCGTGATCACGCTTAACGATTGCGGTACGACACAGGGTGTCACCAAGGGCGTTGTTTATCGCGGTGAGAAGGTTGAAGTGAAGTTGACCGATTCGATCAACGGACGCGTCAGCCGCCAGTCAATCGTCGATCCGTTCACGGACGAAATGATCGTCGCTGAAAACCAGATGATCACGCCAGAAATCGCTCGCAAGATCGAGAAGCTCGGCTTGGAAAAGATCCAGGTCCGCTCACCGATGACCTGCGACGCGGCGCTTGGCGTTTGCCGAAATTGCTACGGCATGGACATGTCGACCGGTGCTCTCGTCGAAGAAGGCATGGCCGTCGGTATCATTGCCGCACAAAGTATCGGTGAACCTGGTACTCAGCTTACGATGCGTACGTTCCACATCGGTGGTAGCGTGTCGAAGCAAGTCGAAGAAAGCGATATCAAGTGTAAGAAGGGTGGTGTCGTTCGCTTGACCCGCATTCGCGCGGTGAAGAATGAGGAAGGATTTGAAGTCGTTCTGAATCGAAACGGTGAAATCACGCTGGTCGATGATCGCGGTCGTGAGATCGAGTCGTACGAAGTACCGACCGGTTCGCGTCTGATGGTTAAAGAAGGCGATAAAGTTAAAGACGGCCAGACGCTTTGCGATTGGAACCCGTACTCGATTCCGATTCTTTCGGAAGTTGCCGGTATCGTTCGATTCGAGGACGTCGTCGAAGGCGAAACGATGCGACAAGAGCGTGAGCCGAGCGGCAACATGCTGATGTTGATCGTCGAGCATAAGGGCGAATTGCATCCGCAGATCGTGATTCAGAACGCGGAAGGCAAGACGGTCGATGCGCAGTACCTTCCGGAACGTGCGTCGATCAAGGTCAAGGAAGGTGCCGTGATTGAACCTGGTGCCGTGATCGCTGAAACGCCTCGTGAAACGGGCGGCGTGACGGACATCACCGGCGGTCTGCCACGAGTCACCGAAATTTTCGAAGCTCGTAAGCCAAAGGATCCGGCGGTGGTTGCTGAAGTCGACGGCGAAGTCGAACTTCTCAATGAACGCAAGCGAGGCAAGCGAACGATCATCGTCCGCAGCGAATCGGGAATTGAACGCGAACACTTGGTGCCCGCGGGCAAGCGATTCTTGGTTCACACCGGCGACGTCGTCAAAGCGGGCCAAGCACTTGTCGATGGACCACTGGTTCCTCACGACATCCTACGAGTTTCGGGCGAAGAAGCGGTTCAGCAGTACCTGCTTCATGAAATTCAGCAGGTCTATCGTGCTCAGCGAGTGGAAATCAACGATAAGCACTGCGAAATCATCATCGCTAGAATGCTTCGTAAGGTTAAGATCGAGAACGCTGGCGACACAAACATGTTGCCAGGTTTGGTGATGGACCGTTTCGAGTTCCGCCGTTCGAACATGGAGCTTGCTGGTTGCACGAAGGTCGTCAACGCTGGCGATACCGAGCTGACCGAAGGCGTGATCATTCCGAAGGAAACCTTCGAGCAACGCAACGCTGAAGTTGAAGCGATGGGCGGAACGCCTGCCAAGGGCAAGAAACCAAAAAGTGCGACGGCCAGTACACAGTTGCTTGGAATCACCAAGGCAGCCGTTCAGTCGAGCAGCTTCATCAGCGCCGCGTCGTTCCAAGAGACGACGAAGGTTCTCACCGAAGCGGCTTTGGCTGGCAAGGTCGATCGATTGGTCGGTTTGAAGGAAAACGTGATCCTTGGTCACTTGATTCCTGCCGGTACCGGTTTCCGAATCTTCCAAGAGGCAGAAGTCAATTACCGTCGCGAAGCGATGCAGGAATTGGCCGATGCGGCGCCGAGCTTGGAGCAAAGCTTCCCGCTGCTTCAAGGCGGATCGGGTGCATCAAGTGATGGGCCTCGCCCGAGCAAGCCAGCGGCATCGAACGAGCCAAAGCCAGGTGACACGTTGGACAGCATGTTCGGAAAGCAAGGCTAGGCCGAGCTCGGCATTTTTAAAAACGCGAACGCACCGCCAGAAATGGCGGTGCGTTTTTTCTGATCACGGCCAGGGGACAGCGCATTCATTGCGCGACGATCGAGACATTACCATTGGTCCGTCATCTGCGCCTCAACTCGAACTGCAGGTTGCTTTTCGGTTTAGAAGCAGGATCGA
>Ga0105052_10004352_pt1 | contig 15638 bp, 15 predicted proteins | sample FRY03_FD_78094 | JGI IMG/M metagenome (GOLD analysis project Ga0105052, IMG submission 78094) | Freshwater microbial communities from Lake Fryxell liftoff mats and glacier meltwater in Antarctica - FRY-03 | ecosystem: Environmental > Aquatic > Freshwater > Ice > Glacier meltwater ... | reverse complement strand
TTTTCATCCTGCGGGTCTCTTACAAAATTACGATGCACATACGTTGGCAACAGCTCAATGGAAACACCCGGACTGAACTTGCGCGATATAATCAGTTGAGCTGTGTAAGACAATCGATGGAAAAAACTTTTTGATGAACCGTATGTCTGAACCAAACTATCGTTAACGCCTGAATAAAAAGCAGCCTTTTTGCTTGGGTTAAGCCCCATAGTGCCCACAAAAGCCAAGCTGAAAGGTCGCCTGTTGTCCGTGGTCTGGTTGTAAAAGCGCCATTTCACAAACCCATCCACAAGGTTATTCATCTGACTGCGGCCAAGCCCAATCATCACGTCATCGGTAATACCATACTCAACTGCTAATCGAACATCGGCCACATTATCAAACCCAAAAAACGAATCAGGCCCATCGTTGTCATTCCGTGTAGAATAGATATTTCCGAAACGGTGAGAAATACGTACATCCAAAGTTTTTCCCTTCACCGTTTCTATGGAATGGGCTTGAATAACACGGGTAGTTTTGAAGGTGGCTGTAACTTTTTCCTGCTTTGGTGGAGCAACTTCATCCAGCATTTGTAATAGGTCGTCTTGCGCCATTCCCGCAAACGGAAAAGAGAATATGAAGGCAATAAAAAGCAGGTAGTCCTTATTTTTTCTCATACGGCTTAAATTCGAAATACGTTTTCACTTCAATCACTTCGGCAATGTTCGCAAACACCACCTTCGGAACTTTGATATTATAGTTTCTCAGCGCTATCGCAAAATCGCACATCAGCTTGGCTCTTCCTTTCTTACAGACTATCATACCGCTAAAGCTCTCTGCCCTATCCTGACCGTGAATATTCATCATTCCTGTTGCGGTAACATTATAAATAGTATCCTTGGTAAGGTCTAAGGTATCGCTCAGTTTCCCCTTGAATGTGGCATACGGATACTTGTCCGATTCCAAATAATTCTCGTTGAAATGTTCTTGCATCAACGGTTTTTCAAATTTGAACGCGGAAATAGGAACACGAAAAACAATCTCTTTCTTAGCCACATTAAGCAATGATGTAGATGCCGTATTAAACGCTTCAATGTTCTCAACCGGAGTGGCCGAAAAGAAGCTGACCAAGCTACTATCGGTGGTGTAAATAGACTGCGCAAATGATTGCCCTGCAAGCATTGTCAATCCCAAAATTATGGTCGAAACTAGTTTCATGATATAAGTTCTATTGTTGTGGAAAATCGCTGCTAACCCAGCATGCAAACACTTGTTTTATTGAATCTGGCAATGGATTACCAGGAGGCATTACAAAGCTAATGTCGCTTGAGGACACTCTCAATCCAATCTTAGATTCTGAGAGTGCCCCAGAAGCCTGTAGGTTTGCAAATGTGGTAAAATCGCCATTGGAAGCCTGCGCTCCATGACACCCAGACGAAGTGGCGCAATAAGTATCGATTAAGATTTTCGTATTGGATACATACGTTGCTTGCAGTGTATCGCAATATTCTTGAGGCACTTCGTCTACCAATTCGCCTTTATCCGTAAGGCATCCTGCCGCACCTATAATTATTACCGCAATTATCAGCGAGAAAAAACTTTTTATTTTAATCATGTTTCCGCGAATAAACAAAAAAAGGTGCCACAAGGCACCTCTTCGTTTCCATTTAAGTATCTATTTAGTTGACCAACAATTTCTTGATGGTTGATTTTCCACCTACTTCAATCTGCATGAAATAAACTCCTGTATTTAGGCTTCGTGATCTTACATCAATTTTAATATCGCCACCATCATGCTTCTCCTCAATCACTTTCCGTCCTTGCACGTCAAACAAAGTAATCATGATTTCTTCATCAATATCTTTTGCTGCAACATGAATCTCATCTATTACAGGGTTTGGATAAACTGAAAGTGCTTCAAGTTCTTTCTCAGAAATTCCAACAGTACTTTCATTGAAAGTGAATGATTCAGAAGTAATTACATCACCGCTCGTACTTCCGTTTCCGTTGGCAAAATTGAAAGCTCCGTAAAATGTTACTTCACCTGTGCCAGAAGTTGGAGCAGTCCAACCAAAGGTGTAGATCTTAGTTCCCGAACCAGAAGTTCCGCCCTGTGTATGAGTCAGGTACTTTGAACTTCCGTTCAACGTTGTTCCCGCATCAGAAGCAGTAAGTGTTCCTACTAAGCTTCCTCCAGTCGTTTGTGGAGATAGTGAGAACCCGAATTTATTTCCTCCATTAGACATAGTAAGTGTCATGCTGTACGTTTGCCCGCCAATGTATCCACTTCCTGGGATTCCAGTCAGAGAAACCGATTGATTTGAGGCCATAGGACCGCCAGAATGACACCCGCTTCTAGCGCAAGTATTTCCATTATCGCCAGGCGAACCTGTGTTGCCGGCAGGTGCCGCATTAGAATTACTGGTTACCGTTTGGTAATTAATATCAACCACCATTCCAGCGATTAAAACAGCAGACAGTACAAGGGTAAATTTCTTCTTCATGTGACAGATGGTTTCTAAATTTTCGTTAAAAAATAAAAGACGAATTCAATTGAAAAAGCCGAAGTACGGACAAATTCAATAAAAGTTCGACCGTAAAACTGCAAAAGCTTAGCGGGGTTGCTTCTACAAGACAGATTTTCCCAATTGGCTTTTCCTAATTTTGGCGTTCCAAATAGAAAAAATGGCTGACGATAGATACCAAGGGCACGATTATTACCTCGTTGATGAACTCCTCACCGAAGAACACCTCCTTATTCGCGAAACGGTGCGGACGTGGGTAAAGCAGAATGTTTCTCCCATCATTGAGGAATATGCGCAGAAAGCCGAATTCCCAATTCATCTGCTTAAAGGTTTAGGCGGGATAGGTGCTTTCGGCCCATACATTCCGGCAGAATATGGCGGTGCAGGTCTGGATCAGATCAGCTACGGAATCATCATGCAGGAACTTGAACGTTGCGATAGCGGATTGCGCAGCACCGCATCTGTGCAAAGCTCATTGGTCATGTTCCCTATTTGGAGTTATGCTACGGAGAGCCAGAAGCGAAAATGGCTACCCAAACTAGCCACAGGAGAATATCTTGGCTGTTTCGGATTGACCGAGCCTGACCATGGTTCTAATCCAAACGGAATGGTCACAAACTTTAAAGATGCGGGCGACCACGTAATCCTCAACGGAGCTAAAATGTGGATCAGCAATGCGCCATTTGCAGACATTGCTGTTGTGTGGGCTAAGGATGAAGAAGGCACGATTCGCGGTTTGGTTGTAGAGCGCGGAATGGAAGGATTTACCACGCCAACCACCCACGGAAAATGGAGTTTGCGCGCATCTGCCACAGGCGAATTGGTGTTCGATAACGTAAAAGTTCCGAAAGAAAATGTGTTCCCAAACATTAGAGGACTAAAAGGCCCATTGAGCTGTTTAAACTCCGCCCGCTACGGCATTGCTTGGGGTGCTTTGGGTGCCGCTTTGGATTGCTACGATACCGCTTTGCGCTATTCCAAAGAACGCATTCAGTTCGGAAAGCCAATTGGCGGTTTTCAATTGCAGCAGAAGAAACTTGCGGAGATGATTACCGAAATTACCAAAGCACAATTGCTTGTTTGGAGACTAGGTGTTCTGAAAAACGACCATCGCGCTTCTCCAGAACAAATCTCAATGGCGAAAAGAAATAATGTTGAAATCGCGCTAAGAACAGCACGTGAAGCACGCCAAATGCTTGGCGGAATGGGCATAACAGGCGAATATCCAATTATGCGCCACATGATGAACTTAGAAAGCGTTGTGACTTACGAAGGCACGCACGACATCCATCTTCTTATCACAGGAATGGACGTGACGGGATTCAATGCTTTTTCATAAAAAAAAATTGTAGTTTTATCGCTTATTAAAATAATCATAAAAATGACACAGAAAGGAAAAATCACACCTGTAGTTTTGGCAGCCGCGCTTCGAGAAAACATGAACGCAAAAGGCACATTAAAGGCTCAATTTAAAACGAATTTCCTATCAAAATTCTCCGAGGATGAATTGCAAGGGATCAAACAAGGAATTGAAGTAGAGATTAAAGCTCGAAAAATGGCCGTTGTGGATGAAAAAATAAAATTTCTAGAAGAAATGGGATATAAAGTTTCTCAATAACCAGCGGAAACATATCTGATAATAAAGAGGGTGTCTGAAAAGTCCAGGCACCCTCTTTTTTATTGGGCTACTTATCGAAGATTTTTTGAATACACAATGCTATTTGAGTTGGTTTTTCCTTTTCAGACATCCTCTTTATTTTTGTGCCATGGTCAAATTTCTTCTGTTACTATTATTTCCCATCTGCACTTTTGCCCAATACAAAGGCGTTTCATACAATCTGCAAAATGAAATTGGAACATTCACACTCACATCCAAGACCTTCTCGCACAGAATTGATAATGAGGAAGGAATTACATCCGTAATCGATAAAACAGGTGAGAAAACACTTTATCATTTTGATGAATTCCTTAATGGGTTTGTTGGACTTAGCAAAGATGGAAGAACGATTGTCCATGTTCAAACTGAGAAGAATTCTGAACCGCTAGCGAAATTGAAAATCACTTTTTATCGTGATGGAAAAAAAAGCTACACCGCAGAACTCGGAAAGTTTCTGAAATACGAATTGGATGATGCCATCAAGCGGGAAAAACTTCACAAAAGTGGCTGGCTGCGAAACGACAGCCTCCTACACAAAATGGCTAGTAATGCGTTCTATATCACCGATGATAAGGTGTTCATTTCCATTGATGGACCGCAACTGCAAGTGTTCGATATGATACAGATGTTTCACATCTACACAGGCAACGGAGCCAATCATTTCCAACAGAATTATTATTCGATTCCAAATCTGCCATTCAGAACTGAGTTTACTACTCCTGAGTACTTCCCCAAGAAAATTCCTGCCACAGAAAACGGAAGAGATTTTGATATAATCTTGGCGATTGCTGCTAGGCTCAAAACCACCATTCCTGAAGAGGCAATATATCGTGTAGAAATTGATGCGCTGGTAAGAGAAGACGGTTCTTCTGAAATTCGAAAAGCCGCCATTTTCTCAGTCAAAACCAACATACTTGATGAGAAACTATCAGACCAGTTAAAGACGAATCTGCCAATTACACGTTTCCAAACTACAACCATTCCACCTAAACATCCAGCGTGGATATTTAGCGAGAGTTTCTGGTTGAAGTAATCACTCCGTCCTGATTTTCATTGTCTGTAATCGGGGCAACGCAAGAAAAAGCGGAATCACGGATACGAGGATAAATCCACCACAAATCATATAACTATAAATGATATTGTTTGATGCCGAAAAGAACGGCATGGCGAAAATGGTTATGAGCACTCCTCGACTGGCAATATTGTAGATGTAGAAGATGCTGTTCGCACGGCCAATGATGTTATTCGGAATGTGGTTAAATAGGAACGTAACGCGCGTGATTCGTGTGGCTGCATTCGTAAATCCTATCAGCACGGAGAACAGGTAAAATCCAATAATGCTTTTTGTGAAGGCAATGACCGCAAAGGAAGTTCCAGCTATAACCATCATCAAAAGAATGGTTTTGGTTGGCGCTAGATTCCGAGTCAATTTCATAATGAGGAAGCCAGCGAACAGACTTCCGAGCGCAAAATAAACCTCGCTACTTGCGTACACATCCGCGCCAGCTTCTAACTGATTATCAACGAAAATGGGCAGCAGGAACTGCACCTCCACCAGAAGCACCACAAAAATGGAATAGGACGCTAATCCGAACACGAGCAATTCCTTGTTCAACATGAGAAATTTCCAACCGCGCTTAAATCGTTCAACAATCTTGTCCAAATCAATTGGCAACGGATTGTGGTCGACATATTTGATAAACGGAATGATGCAAGCAGCTAGGGCATACGTGCTAGCATCTAGAAGAAAAATCTCCCATATCCGCCATCTTTCAATCTCAAATGGAAAGGAAATTTGAAATCCTAGTAAATCGATGGCACCACCTGTTGTTCCTGATAAGAGAACCGCACCAAAGGCTCCAGACAAAACATTCGTGCTTTGCCCAAGCACCTCAATCATAGAATTGACACGGCCGTAATCACCTCGTGCAGCCAATTGCTGCGAAAACGCATATAGATTTGGATAATGGATATTGAACCCGAAAAAGGTGAAAACAAAGATGGCGGCCACCAACCACATGGGTGACTCCTGACTCATTTCGCCATAAAGTCCTGCTGCGCCAAGCACCACAAATCCGACAACGGATGCGACCAAAAAGATATTCTTGCGCGGGTAGCGATCAATCAACGTACCGGCAAAAAGACTCCAAAAAATGCTGATGAAGGTTGCAAAGGCCAGCACCTTTCCGAATGCGACCGTTTCATTGATGATAGAAGCAAAGTACCACGGAATGGAAAGCATCGTAATACCCTGAGCAAAGCTCGAAACCACGTGAGAAGTGAATAGAAGGGCGAGTGCGCGTTTATTTTCCATAAAAAAGTTGGGCAAAGCTAGGTTTAGTCGATGGTCAACGGTCAATAGACCACAGAAAAGTTAATCTAGGAGAAGAACGTACAATGCGGTGAACCATCTACCGTGGACTATGGTCTGTTGACTATCGACTTTCATCGCTACTTTACAACCATGGATTTTGGTCCGAAAGAAGCCCTCGAAAAACTCAGAAAATACTGCGCCTATCAGGAGCGGAGCCACGCTGATGTGAGCCAGAAAATGTGGGATCTGGAAATTCCATCAGAATGGAAAGATGATATTGTTCTTGGGTTGATGAAGGAGAATTTCCTGAATGAGGAACGGTTTGCGAGAACCTATGCGCGTGGCAAATTCAAAATCAAAAAATGGGGAAAGGTGAAGATTACCCATGGATTGAAGAAACACGAAGTGAGCAAAAAGTGTATTCAGCTTGCTTTGACCGAAATTGATCAGGATGATTACCTCCGCGTTCTAAAAGACACTATAGAGCTGAAACTTTCTCAACTGAAGGAGAAAAATCATTGGAAACGCAGATCTGCCATCTGTCGATTTGCGGCTCAACGTGGATTTGAGAGCAGTTTAATCAACGAGCAGTTGAACAGTTTACAAAGTTGATAAAGCGATAAAGTTGAATGGGTCTGTAGAATCCGCTTCCTCCTGCATTCGCATATTCGTATTCATTCGTAATTCGTGACCGCCAATCGTACATTTGCGGCCTCAATCAAACATCCGCATGATCACAAGCGATCAACTCAATAAGCTTAAAAAACGCCTTTCCGACCTGCACGGTTACCTCGATATTGACCGCAAATTGCGCGAAATTGAAGAAGAGATCCAAACCACTTTGTCTCCTGGTTTTTGGGACGACCCGAAAAAGGCGGAGGAGTTGATGAAGAAAACCAACGCCAAAAAGGATTGGACCAAGGCTTATGCCAAGGCCGAAACCGCTTTGGAAGACCTTGTGGTGCTTTACGAATTCTGCAAAGAAGGCGAAGCATCTGAGGAAGAGGTGAACGCGCAGGATGAACTGTTCACCGACCTTTTGGAGGATCTTGAGTTCAGAAATATGCTGGGCGATGAGGGTGATGAGCTGCATGCAGTACTTGAAATAAACTCAGGCGCTGGTGGCACAGAAAGCTGCGATTGGGCTGGTATGCTCATGCGGATGTACATCATGTGGGCTGAAAAGAACTGTTTCAAAGTGACTGAAAATGACATTCAGCAAGACGATATTGCTGGAATACGTTCTTGTTCTTTACAAATTGAGGGAGAATACGCCTACGGAAACCTGAAAGGCGAGAACGGAGTGCATCGGTTGGTGCGTATTTCTCCGTTTGATAGCAATGCGAGACGGCACACTTCGTTTGCTTCGGTTTTTGTTTACCCTGTTGTGGATGACACCATCAATATCGAAATCAACCCAGCAGATATTAGTTGGGATACATTCCGATCGGGCGGTGCTGGCGGACAAAACGTAAACAAGGTTGAGACGGGAGTTCGTGTAACTCACCATCCGAGTGGAATTATTATTCGAAATACGGAAAGCCGTTCTCAACTGGCCAACCGGGAGGCTGCATTGAAATTGCTCAAGTCTCAGCTTTATGACGTTGAGCTCCGAAAGCGATTGGAGAAAAGAGCCGAAGTGGAAGGTTCAAAAATGAAGGTTGAGTTCGGTGCACAAATTCGCAACTACGTTTTCCATCCATATAAATTGGTGAAGGATCTCCGTTCAGGAATTGAAACTTCCAACGTTCAAGGTGTGATGGACGGTGAGTTGAACAAATTCATCAAAGGATATTTACTTCAGTTTGGAAACGAGCAGAACGAATCGCTCTGACCAGCCCCCTAAATCTCCGCCTCAGGCCGAGGACTCGGTTCTCTCTGTGAACTCTGTGGCTTCCTCTGTGTTCTCTGTGGTTAAATTGTATTCGTCATATTCGTACACAATTCGTAATTCGTATCAGTAAATGAAGATCTACCACAACCCACGTTGTTCAAAATCAAGGCAAACGCTTCAGATAATTCTTGATGCTGGGGTTAAACCGGAAATCATTGATTATCTCGTTGATGTTCCGACCGAAACTGAACTAAAAGAGGTAATCATCATGCTTGGCATCAGACCTTACGACCTTGTCAGACGTGGCGAAGCTGATTTCAAAAAGAACTTCAAGGGAAAAGACCTTTCGGATGACGAATTGATTGCAGCCATGGTCAAATACCCGAAATTGATTGAGCGACCGATTGTTGTGAAACAAAAAAAGGCCGTCTTGGGACGGCCTCCTGAAAACGTTATCACATTACTTTAAGTCTTAGTCGCGTGGCGCTATCATAGAGGCAAGCTTCTCACCCATTGCTGGGCTGAAACGCTCCATAAAAAGCAGAGTGGCCATCAAAGGAATCCAAAGTCCTAGGAAGACCAGCATCCAAAAACCCAACATCATATACATGAATATTACTACGATTCCGACACTCATATCATTAGAATTTGAGGCGAAAGTAATGGTTGTAGGCGATATGCGCAAAGGGAAGTTCTTGTAAAACAAAAAAAAGATGGAAAATGGAAAAATAGCCTAATCATCTTACTAATAATTGCGTGCACGTATTTTGACAACTCTAGTTTGGAGCACCCAATACTTCACTTTGAAAAGTGGAGTGTCTTATGGCAATGTTCTTCCATCGAAAAAGAGAACTTGTTTGTGCTAATGAGAGGTTTTGAGATATGGGAAAGCCTAGTTTGAGATTGGCAGTAAGCTAAATCGTTCAGAATTCAAGACACGCAGGACATCATGCAGAGAGGATTTCTCCAGCACAAAAAAAAACGTGAATCAACATTACGCTGAGAAACAAAGAAGCCCCATCCGCCTGGGCGGAAAGGGCTTGTTCATAGTGGAGCCGGAGGGATTCGAACCCTCGTCCAAACACCAGACCTGTGGGCCTTCTACATGTTTATTCTCAACTTAATTTTCGAGACCGGTCCGGCAAGAGACAACCTAACTGATCCTTATCCTCTGAGATTTTAGTCCGCGGGCCGAGAAAACCCTTGGCTTATTCTTACCTGTCGATGCCTCATTAGTTGCACTGTAAGACACTGTTGCAACCGAGACAGCTACTGTTTAAGTCTAACTTAAGCAGCAAGCGCGAAGTTAGATTCGCCTTGTAAAATTTGGAACATTTGATTACGGATGATCATTCCAACACCCGACATGCTTACCACACCGACCTTGCTGCTGTCAATACCGGTCGGCCCCATAAAAAAAGAACTGGTGCAAAACTAACCAAAAGCGTGCCGTTCTGTTCAAATATCAATCAATCTTGTTGCTACCAACCCAACTCAGAAAATGGAATTTCCAATTCAAAGCTAATCTTCTGATTCACCTTTCTATTTTGAAGCGTAACGGTTTGCATTTTCCAATCAAATAGTATCATCCCGAAGTTGCGGTGGTAGTAGGTTTTACCTCTCATTCGATGTGGGTTCTTCTCAATCATAACGTTGTTCGCATGAGTCAACCCACTACACGTATAATCGTGGATTGGATACGGCAAATCATCACGTTTTAACTTGGATATTTCTGCATAGTGTCGATCTCCTGATATGAAAATCACACCTTTCACTCCCGTATCCTTTATCAACTTTAGCATCCGCTCACGAGCGGTTGAAAAATGTCCCCAAGTTTCGAAAGGATGTTTATCAGACACAAATTGAAAGCTAGAACCGACCAATACAACCTTGGCTGTTGAATTTTTGAATTCGTTCTCCAGCCAAAGCCATTGCACCTCACCCAGCACATCACCATCTGTATCTGGTTTATCACGATGATAGCGTTGATCCAGCAAAATCACCCTTACGCGATTATCATCTACGCCGTATTCATAGCTGGTGTAAATTCCTTCTTGACTCCATCTTGGACTTCCACTCGGTTCTTCAAAAAATTCTAGAAAAATCTTCTGGCTTTCTGCACGCTTTGGATATTCTTTCCCACCATCATTCACTCCGTAATCATGGTCGTCCCAAGTGGCAATGATGGGACATTTTTCCTTTAACAACTGATAATTGTAGTTATCGCCAAGCTGCTGATATTTTATTCGGAGCACTTCCATGTCTTCCGTATCAGCGTAAATATTATCGCCAAGCCAGATCCATAGTTGTGGATTCATGGCAATCACTGTTTTCCAGATAAACTGCTCGCCTATTTGATGTCCGCAAGAACCGAAAGCAATTCGCTCAATTGGCTTTTGACCTGAAACGAAGTTTGACAAGCAAAAGACAAAGCTAAACAGCACGAATATTCTCATCCAACGAAGGTCGGTTTTAATGTCTAATTTTCGGAATCAGACCTTGCAACGTGAAAACACTTCTCCTTTGCTTAATTCCATTTTTAGCAACTACGGCTTTTGCTCAATCTCCTATTGGATCTAGAACCATCACCTACAACGACCCAGCTAGAAACAACCGTGCAATACAATGCGAAATCTACTATCCAGGAGTGACCGCTGGGAACAATACCGTTGTGGCGGTTGGAGAATTTCCAATCATAATTTTCGGACATGGTTTTACCATGCAACCTACCGCTTATCCGAATTGGAAAGATGAATTCGTTCCTGATGGATATATAATGATCTTCCCGGGAACAGAAACGTCATTTAGTCCGAATCATGAGAATTTCGGATTAGACCTGCGGTTTCTGGCCACGCAAATGCAGAATGAGGGACAGAATAACGCTTCGCCATTCTATCAGCATGTTTCGGATCGGACTGCCATTATGGGACATAGCATGGGAGGTGGAGCAACGTTTTTGGCGGCTTCAGGTTTTGCTGGTGTTGATTGTATTGTAGGTCTCGCTCCTGCCGAAACAACCCTATCTGCTGTTTCAGCAGCCGCCACGGTTACCGCACCTACTTTGGTGTTATCTGGCACGTCTGATGGTGTAACTCCTCCTGCGGATCATCACATTCCGATTTACAATGCGACTGGGTCTGACTGTAAGTACTTTGTAAACATTCAGGACGGTTCTCATTGCCGTTATGCTTCAAGTCCAGGTTTGTGTACTCTAGGCGAATTTATGCCTGGAAGCCTTTCTGCTGCAGACCAACAAGCGGTGAGCTATGCGGTGTGTCATCCTTGGTTCGATTATTTTTTGAAGGACGATTGTGATGCTTGGGATGATTATTTAACGGCCCTTTCTACCGAAACAAATCTGGGAGCGATAGAATCGGACTGTGCAAACGATGCTCCCATCATTGCCGACAATAACGGAACGTTGGAAAGCGACCAACAAGCGAACTATCAATGGTATTTAGACGGTGGCCCCATCACAAATGAGACAGCTCAAACGCATATTTATACGCAAGCCGGCACTTATAAGGTAGGCACGGTGATCCTTGGAAATTGTCCTACGTTTTCAAACGAGATTGTTGTTTTGGCAACAGGAATGGTGGAAGCGGAGATTGGCATATCCATCATCGGAAATAACGTGAGACTACAAACGCGCGATGCGTTGAGCCATGTAATCTTGGAATGGTTTGACATTTCTGGGAAGTTGGTCGCAACGCAAAGCTCGAACAGTATCGCTAGCAGCGGCTCCATCACCATCGCCAAACCCACATTCACGGGCATCAAACTTCTACGGCTGAGAAGCGATCAGACCTCTACTCTTTGGAAGGTCTATTGATGGTCTGAGTTTCCCACCCAATCTCGGAGAAAAGCACCTCATTTTTTGACCTTGCCTTGCCTCTCGTATCAAACCCTGTGAAGGTCAGTTTATCCGCATCCCAATCAATATCAATGAAACCGAAATTGTGGCGGCCATAGCGCGAACCCTCTAAACGGTACGGATTCTGGTTGAGTCCAATGATGTTGTTACCGTGCGTCAGTCCGCTTGATGTGAAATCGTAGATTGGATAATCCACCAGATCGTACTTACGCTTGGATGCTTCGGTAAAATGCACATCACCGCTTATGAACACCACTCCTTTTGCTTTGGTTTTTGCAATGAGGTTGAGCATACGATTTTGCGCAAACGGAAACTTATCCCAGTTCTCAAAACCTGGCACATCGGCCACAAATTGAATACTAGATCCAATGATATTTAGCCGTGCATCAGACCCAACTAGTTCCTTCTCCAACCATTCCCATTGTGGGTCTCCCAGCATGTCTGCTTCCGACCCTGGATGTTGACAACAATAGCGCGTATCAAGCAGGATCACCTTTACTTTCCGATTCCCTTCACCATAGGTGTAACTGGTGTAAACTCCTTCTCGCGTTCTACGCTGATCATCTTCAGGGGCTTTCAAAAAATCGAGGAATACCTGCTTGCTTTCTTTCTTTGTCGCGAAGTCGCCAATTGCTCCATTTCCACCATAATCATGGTCGTCCCAAGTCGCCACAATCGGACAGGTCTGTTTCAACAATCCGTAATTCGGATTTGCATCCGCCTGCGCGAATTTTTCGCTCATACTTTTTCCAAGACCACCTATGTCGGCATAGATAATATCGCCAAGCCAGATCCATAGCTGTGGATCTTTGGACACCACGGTCTTCCATATCTTCTGTTCGGCAAATTGAAAACTGCACGAACCAAAGGCCAAACGATCAATTTGCTGTCCGAAAACGGTTGTGACAATAAAAATAAGAGGAATTGAGAGCCAGTTTTTCATGCCGACAAAATTATGGTCAGCAGCCTGATTTCAAAGCACTTGAAGCCAAAACTTTACAGTTTCACAAACTGTTCCACATCCTTCTTGGTAATGGTCTTTCCTGAAAGAATCACAAGGCGTTCCACCACGTTGCGGAGTTCACGGATATTCCCTGTCCAGTTGTAATCCTTCAGCTCTTTGAGGGCTGCAGCGTCAATTTCTTTCTTGGCTACGCCTTGATCGTCACAAATCATTTGTAGGAAATGGTGAACCAGCAATGGAATGTCATCTCTTCTTTCGTTGAGCGCTGGAACATGAATAAGAATGACGCCAAGGCGGTGATAAAGATCTTCTCTGAAATTACCAGCTTCAATTTCCTTTCTAAGGTCTTTATTGGTAGCTGCGATTACACGTACATCCACAACAATTTCCTTCTCACCTCCTACCCTCGTAATCTTGTTTTCCTGCAACGCACGTAGCACTTTCGCTTGCGCGGAAAGGCTCATATCGCCAATCTCATCTAGGAAAAGTGTTCCGCCAGTAGCCGTCTCAAAATTTCCTTTTTTCTGCTTGATGGCAGATGTAAATGCGCCTTTTTCGTGACCGAACAATTCGCTTTCGATCAACTCCGATGGAATGGCCGCGCAGTTTACTTCAACTAAGGCATTCTCAGACCGCTGGCTCTTTTCATGAATGGCTCGTGCCACCAATTCCTTTCCTGTTCCGTTAGGGCCAGTAACAAGAACACGTGCATCAGTTGGAGCAACTTTCTCAATCATGTCTAGCACCTTATTAATGCCGTCAGATTCTCCAATCATCTCGTAGCTCTTGCTTACTTTTTTGCGAAGCTTTTTTGTCTCAGCTACAATTTCAGTTCTGTCGAGTGCATTTCGTACAGAAACCAGCAATCGGTTCAAGTCGAGCGGCTTAGGGATGTAATCGTACGCACCGTGCTTTAATAGGTCAACGGCCGTTTCAATATCACCATGACCAGAAATCATCACAACGGGCGTATCCGGAGCCAAAACCATAATACGTTCCAACACTTCCGTTCCATCCATTTTCGGCATTTTGATGTCGCACAAAATGACATCATACTTGCCTCCTTTCACTTTTACAACGCCCGAAAGACCATCTTCAGCTTCATCAACCTGAAACTTCTCGTACTCAAGTATTTCGCGAATCGCGTTACGAATACTTCTCTCATCATCAATGATTAGGATTTTTGCCATTTTCTCTTGCTTTTTAGCTGATCCGCCTAAGGCGGACGAATAAAACACGAATATGCGAATTACGAATCGCCAAGGAAGCCTGAACCGAAGCCATATTTCGAATTTCTTTCTTTAGGATTTAGTGCTTTTCAACTGGTTAGATTCGATTATCCATCACGCGATGGAGAACTCCCTCCTTCAATGCGTAGCTCGAAAGCAATAACCTTTCCAAACCACAATTAATCAAGACCCATTGCACCATGTGCGATGCCAAATGAATGGTATCTGCGCGCATTTCTACTAATCCAGGAATAGCTTTTCGTGTATCGTAACCGTTTTCAATCAATAGGTTATGAAGGGATTTCACTTCTTCCAAATTGAACTCCTCTTGTTTAACCGAGCTTGCCAATTTAGACTGGCCTTGTGCTATCCAAATCATCTCAATAAAACTATCGAAACTCCCTGACGAACCAATCAGCGTTTTCACTCCAAACTCACTGCACTTCTCAATTAATTCCGATAACTGTTCTTCAAACAGGTTATTCAAATTTTGGATGTCCGAATCCGAAACAGGGTCATTCATTTGTATCATTTGCATTACGCGAGAAATACCAAGCTCATAGCTTTTCATCCAAAGCACGCCCGTTTTATCAGCAATAATAAACTCAGTGCTTCCGCCACCAATGTCCATTATAACCATTGGCTCATCTCCGAACGGAATAGCAAGATTAACACCTTCGTAGATCAGCGTTGCTTCCTCAAGTCCATCAATTATATTGATTTCTAAGCCTAATTCTGATTTCACTTCAGCTACAAAATCGGCTCCGTTAGATGTACTTCTAATTCCAGAAGTTGCAAACGCCAGTGTTTTCTCACACGTATGTTCTGCGATTATTTCGAGGTATTCCGCCAACGCATCTTTCGCACGCTGCATGGGTATTGGAAGTAGTTTGCCAGCAATCATGGCTCCTTCGCCAATCTTGGTGGCAATCTTCGTATTAAACACGGAATGATACTCACCCGAATTCAAAACATCTACAATCAGTAGATTGAACGTGTTGGTTCCGAGGTCGATGATGGCTACTCTCATATGAGCCCCTCCTGACCTCCCCAAAGGGGAGGGAATTCGTATTTAAAAAACGAAATCAGATACTGCTGCAAGACATTTTCAGCACACTCAACGGAAATCCGCATCCCAATTCTCCCCTTTGGGGAGATGCCCGTAGGGCAGAGGGGCTTTAATGATATCTCAACCACTTCCACAATTCCTTGTAGCTGATTTTCTTGCCGTACATCAAAATTCCAGTACGGTAAATGCGGCC
>Ga0105052_10004351_pt1 | contig 15639 bp, 7 predicted proteins | sample FRY03_FD_78094 | JGI IMG/M metagenome (GOLD analysis project Ga0105052, IMG submission 78094) | Freshwater microbial communities from Lake Fryxell liftoff mats and glacier meltwater in Antarctica - FRY-03 | ecosystem: Environmental > Aquatic > Freshwater > Ice > Glacier meltwater ... | reverse complement strand
GCTTTGTTCTATAGCTGGATTCTTTACATTATCTTTAAGTTGTTTTGGCATAGCTTCAATGTCTATGTACTTAGAAGATCTTACAGTTAATATAGAAATGCCTTTATTATCTTCTATAAAAATGGAATAAGGATTACTTATGACAGGATACTTTTCCCCATTCTTGAGCATTGTATTTAGTCTTAGTTCCAGATCTGCATCTTCCCATTCTATAAGTTGATGTACTTTAACCTCGGCGGATCCCCATACAGAGTTAGCAAGTTTTACGCATATGACATCGCCAAGTTTCTTAATGGATTCACGTGTTGATCCTGGACGTGTTCTAATTAGAGCTTCTATCATTCTTTATCTCCCTGGTTTTTTGAACATCAAATATCGAACCATTTTATATTTTTCGCCATCTTTTATTAGATATTAGTTCATAAGAACCATTAACAACACTAGATCCGGCACCTGAGACACATAGATTGAAACATTCAACCGATGAACTTGACGAGCTGCTGCGAGAACTCTTAGAACTGCTTACAGAACTTGAGCTACTGGATACACTTGAACTGCTTGAACTCTCGGAACTACTTACAGAACTGCTGCTACTGGACCTAGAGCTACTGCTGCTACTGGACTTAGAGCTACTGCTGGACCTACTTGAACTGCTGCTACCAGACAGCCACTTGTTCGTAAAATAAGACATAGCATTAGTGAAATCTGTACCTGTTAAGGCAGTATTATATATTACAATTTCACCAATACGAACCGGCATACGAGTGGAGGCATTGCCATGTCCTACTATTAATATTCCTGCTGTACTACCTGTATTTCAGATGCTACAGATGATTCTGATCCATTATTTATAGATATATATAAATTACCAGACTCGTGCCTTACCATTACTACATAGTCTGTATTCTGAGATATAACTATACCTACTGAATCAACATTCGAATCATAATTGTATGCATATAAAGTTGTTACGCCGCCTACTGTTTTGCAATGCAAACCAACCCATCCCTCATTATCGCACCAAACTGCATCGTTATTCCACATATTTGCATCGTTTGAGCAATCTCCAGTAACTCTTATAGCTACAAACGTAGTAAAAGCGGATGCGGTAATATATGTACTTACACTAGTGGTAACAGTTCCTGCATCGTTATAGCCGGTTATTACATCGTTGGAACCATCAAAGTCAGCGGAACCAATACTATTTATTCCTACGCTATTCCATAATGCTCTGGTTGTGTCATTATTACCTATCAATCTTCTATCAGCAGTCCCTTGCTCGTGCCGAACTACGCATATAGGATCGCCAGTAGTAGTTACAGCAGTATTATAGAATGGAGAACCTGCTTGCCATTGCTGAAATAATTCACTGGTATCTGAGAAATTCCAATGCCCTTGGAGGTTAGTTGTTGGTATACCTGTTTTAGAACTGCTTGAACTTGATCCACTTGATCCACTTGATCCACTTGATCTACTGGATCTGCTTGAACTGCTTGAACTACTGCTACTGGACCTTGAACTGGACCTTGAACTTGAACTTGAACTACAAGTATCATCTTCTTGAGATCCTAAACTATAAAAACTCGCTAAAGCATTCTGATTGTTCTCTTCTGTTAATAGCCAATCTGCGGTTTTTACATCAGAAGATATTCTTACTTCATCAATATAACCATTAAAGAACTGACTTGTAGTGTTGCTGCCTATTTGCAGTTCTGTAGACTGATTAAGGACTGTCATGGTGGTTGTTAAAAAATTAGAACCATCAAGATATAATTTACTACCATTACCTGCGCCAGACTGAAAGGTAAAAGCAGTGTGTCTCCATGTACTATTTGTTGGATCCACGTTGGTGTCTCTTTTCGTACTTGTTCCCCAGTCGTAAGTTGCAACAGTATTGTCTTCAAGAAACAGACCATATGCTGCACCTTTTACTACTATGCCCCTATAGGAACCTCCTGCACTTGCTGTATTTATCCAGGCAGATATAGTACCTGTAGTTAACTGAAATGCAGCAGAATTACCTAAGCTAATATAGTCAGCTGAACCATCTAAACTAACAGCTTTTCCGGATAATGCTCCATTTACTTCTGCTAATGCGGTAGAAACACCAGTACCATCTCGGTTACCAGTCGCATCTTTGTATCCTCCAGCTGTTGTATTAGCGGCTTCATTTAGGTGATAGACCGAGAGATAACTACTCCATACGTTGTTTCTTCCATAAGTATCCGATACAGCTGGCTCGGATGCTGCTGCATTTCCATAATATATATAGAATGTATTATCAACTGAAGAACTTAGTGTTCCAGTAGCTTTAAAATGTAATTCACCAGTATCTGTTCCACTATCATAAAACACAACTTCCCTAGGGAACTCTGTAGTACCGTCTCCACCTGTTATTCTTATATCAGCACCATTAGCTTTTACATTAGTATGAAAACCAGCTGGTAAATCTGATAAATCTACATAAACTGGATAATCAGTTAAATTAGCAGATACACTGGACGCTGGTATAGTTAACTTTATTCTATATTGCCAGCTACAGTTGTACCAAGGATCAGGAGATGAACTGCTTGAGCTGCTTCCGGAGCTTCTGGAGCTGCTTGAACTACTAGCATTAGATCCATCATACGCACCTATACTAAACGGATTAGATCTTGTATTGCCATATGCATCATCTGTGAAAGTTCCAGATAAATCATATCCTGCACCATCTATAGTATTACCTGATTTAAATCTGAAATCAGATGTAATACTAACAAACTCATCTGATGATACTCTGCTTAATAAGTGATCTGCACCACCAAAATCATCAGCAGTTAAGTCAGATGATGCATTGTTAGATGAGTTAAAAGTTAATGTACCTGGACCGTATTCATAACTGCCAAAGTCCGTATAGTAGGAATCTACTGCTATATTATTTCTTATATTAACCGTTAAGTCTAAATCTTCTATATCTCCAGCACTTCTTTCAATATTTATACCGTATCCATTTCCTAACAGAGTATTGTTATATATATTTTTAGTAATTGAAAATGGATAAGTATAATTATTTGAATATGAATATATTCCATATCCGTAGTTGAATGTATCTTCATCTGTTATTAGAATATTATTTCTTACAGTTTGTGTATGTGATCCGGTTGTTACATCAGCGTCATATAACAGTATGCAATAGTAATAAGCTCCTAACACTGATATCATCTTACATAAGCAATTCATTACCGTTACGTCATGAGCATCGTTGCTTGAATTTTCTATATAGATACAACCCCCAGGATAATCTGATTCTGTTATTAGCCTCAAGCCGTTGATCGTGACTGGACAACCGGGATTAAAAATATTTAATGGAGAACTATTATCAACAGTCTCAAGTATGTATGCACCACTTGTTAGACTTCCGTTATGCTTATGACCTGATGCTACATTAATAATTAATGTAGAACCTGATGCTAATGGATTTGCTGATGTACTTAAGGACCCTAAATTGCCACCTGAATAACATTCCAGCGTAAAAACATCAGCAGGCTCGGTGACTATAAAATCATAAGCAGCCTGTAGCGAAGTATAATCACCGCCACCTGCTGGTTTAATTGTATACGTTATTGCCAATTATTTAACTCCATCTTCTACTGTTTTATCTCCATCTTCTACTGTTTTGACTTCTACTGTTTTGACTGCCAATGTATAATCAGATGTGATTAACTTTGTTGCTTGCTTTGATATATCTTCTATATCTATTTTCTTTTCGGTACTGATAGAATTGAAATCTACATATCTAGTAGATTTTTCAAGTACGTTTATTCTGCGTTTTCCATTCCTATCTATTACTTCTTCTATTTTCATATACGGATTAGATATTACAGGGAATTTTTCTCCTGCTTTCTGTAATTGTTTTAACTTATTTTCCAAGTCTATATCATCAAGTTCAATTAGTTGATGAGTTTTCAACTCCATTGCTCCCCAGACTGCACCGGGAAGCTTGGCTACAATAATATCTCCCTTGTCATTAGAACGTGTTCTTATTAAAGCTTCTATCATTCTTTATCTCCCTGGTTTTATACTTTAAAATATATAAGTTTATGATTACTGATTCAAAAACAATAATCATTATCCTTGGCTTATTAATTTATTAATTCAAATACTTAGAACTGACATATTCATAAGCTAAGAACTATATTTCCATTTGATCGGCTTTTAGCATCATTTATTATTCCGAATAAGCCATTACTAAACTGGAATATAATATTTCCAAAACTATCTAATTTAATAACTCTACCTCCATTTTCCGAAAAATCTGATTCAGAAATTACTAAATTTCCATCTGAGTCTGCATCTACATCGGAAGCATACAATCCATCAGGGGACATATATCTACTTATTATTTTAGAAGTTTCTTTATCAACATTTACAACAGTTCCCCTATATCCTTTTAAGGCTTTTACTGCTCGGTCGCTAAACGATGATGTATCTTCTGAGAAAAACGGTCCAACAGTTTGAACTAAATATTCTTCTGTAGATCCAATAGCTGTAATAATTTTCCATGATATCGTATAAGTTACACCTTCTTCTGCTTTCAAGGCGTATTCATATCTTCCAACAGAAGGATGACCTGTTGCTGTGTTTATAGCTATAACTGAAGCATCTGTATCATTTCTCTTAATACCGTATTTTCCATCTTCGGAAGCAAGAACAACAGAAGAGGCATCTTCTAAGGTTCCTGAATCATTTGTTAATTCTATAAATAATGTCTTGTCTGGTAAGGATGTTTTACTATCTGTTTTATCTGCTGATATTAGTGAAGAAGTTGTAGATGTTATACCAGCGATAGACAATCTATTTTCATTTATCTCATAAACAGATCCAAGAGAATAATCTGAGAAAATTATATCATCAAATGTAAATACTATTTCTGATGGGTTATCTGGACTGAATTCTATAACAGATGATATAGATGTAGAAGATCCTGATGCTTTATCTACAATTTTAGAATTAGCAACTATCCAATTTCCACTTGCCAGATTTGATGCATATACAGGATGATTAATACCATCTATATAAGTAAAATCTCCTATAAATACGGATATCCCTCTTAGGCCAACAAGAGCAGCTGCATTCTTATCAGATAACTCTATATTCAAAGGAAAAGCACCTGAAGAAAAATCAACTGAAACATTCTTTGTCAATCCCTCTAATTGAGCGAATTTATCAGATGATAATTGTATCTCTAGTATATTTCCACTTTTCTTAGATAAAATTATAGTGTCTGTCGTATTAAGTTTAAGTCTTGTTCCGCCTATATATACAGATATTTTTTCAAGATTTATATCAGTTTTATCAATCTTTTGACTTGTTACTATTGTCAATATCCCTGTATTTGGATTATAAACGGAACACATAACAAAAAATGTATCTTCACTTATATTAACGCTTCCAAAACCTTTAACAAGATCTCCTGTCCCATTTAATTTTAATACTCTATTATTCTGTAAATCAGATACTAAAAAGTTCTTGTCGTTTAATCTTACTACAGAAACAGCTTTATTAAATCTTTTTTCAGGACTAGTTGCCCACGTTAAAGCTTGAAATGGGGATATTGGCATTTTCGATCCATTGAATCCAAATAGGCCAGTTCCAGCATCGTCAATCTCGCTTATGCTACCTGAATTGGAAAAATACAAACCATCTACATTTATAGGGCCTTTCAAGCTCATACTAGCCGTATCATCATTAGATGAATCTGATATTTCAAGATTAGTAATATTTCCTCTTGACCAATCTGACGCTGCTCTAATATTAAATCCATGTTCATCTGTTGAAGTTAGCAATCTAAGTTCAACAGATTTAAGTGATGGAGTTATACTTAGATCTTCCGTAAGTAAAGTTACTTCTATTTCTGCGTCTGTTCCATCTAAAGCAAATACGGAACCAGAATTCAATCCTCTAGTAAATGAAGCTCTGGACAATCCTGATGGAGAATTAGCTACTCTGACTCTTATTTGAACATCTGTATCTGTTGGAGAATCCAATTCATAGAAGATAGAATGGAATGTAACATTAGCCCCACCAGAATACCTTAATCTAATAGAACCCTGGCTACTGAACAAAGCCACGTTTCTAACTGAGATATCATCTACAAAGAATTCAAAGTCAGATGTGACATCATCTGTAAAGATTACAAACTTAATTACATTATTTCTTATCAATTCAGATATACTAAATGTTTTTACTTCAAAATCATTAAGTGAACTATCAGAATTATCTGTTATTTCATTTTCCGCGAGAAGTAAAAATGTTTCTGAGTCTGTATCAGTAGTTCCATCTGTATTTGTATAATACATATAAACAGCACCATGAACAGAGTTAATACACTTAATAGAAACAGATATTCTATCAAATCCAGTCCAATCTCTTTCTATTTCAAATGTCTTTGTAAATAATGCTCTGAATTCTTTTTTAGTAGTAAATTTTCCACTAAAGAACCCTTCTGTCTTAAGAGTATCAGCATCTTCTGCTACAACGTTCATAGAATCAACAATTGTTTCAACTGTCTTGGAAAATCCTGGAACATCCTGTCCTGACTGTGCAACTGTTTCAAAATTTTCTATTACGTCCTCTGACTCATTATCTCTACTTAAAGTAACCTTGTCATTAGCTATAACTACATTTGTTTTTTTGAAAGAATTATTAAATGAAGTTTGATCGTCCCATACAACAGATATAAACTCTCCAGTTTTAGGAGGTATACCGCTGATACACTTATTAACAAGATCAATATATGCCGTACTTGAATCAAAATCTATAAATGATTGAGGAGTTATGCCTGGAATCATAACTAATTCATTAATAAAATGTTCATCTGCTGAGGCAAATTTTGTTTTCAGAAAAAGATGCTGTCTTAACATATTTACAACAGCAACTTCTCCTAATAATTGTTTATTGTTTTCATTAAGAGTTTTTACAAAAGAATCCAATCCTGCATGATTTATAAGACCATTAAATTCTAAATCACTATGATCTAAAATTGGAATCTGCTCTATATTAAAAATTCCAGTTGTTACCTTGGATGCATCAATATCTGACATCTTAGCTCCAGGCAATTGATTTTTGGTTTCATCTCTTAAATTTATTTTAGATGGAGTTCCTCGATGCCTATGAGCATTTATCTCTTGTTTGATAATTTCCTTAAACCCTATTTCTGATCTTTTATCATTATCTATAAGAGCTATTCCCTCATTGGAAGTTACAACTTCTGAAATTTTAATAACCCCATCAGATTCCAAAGTTAAAGACGTAGCAGTAAAATCTACTCTCCTATCGTTAGCTGTAGAACCCTGTAATACCGCATAAATATTAAGAGTAGTATTTGGTTGCAATCCTGTCAACTGAATAGGAAATTGTGTTTCTGCTGCAAGAAATCTAACAATACCTATACCCGGTTCTATATTAATAGATATTCCAGATGCTGTGCTGAAGCCTCCATCCTTTACTGTCCATCCACTTATAACACCATTGCCAAATACGTTATAAACACCATATATCTGCTTATCTATAACTAAAAAGCGATCTATTTCACGCTGTACGTTAAGCGGAGCATCTAGCTTGTCGCCAAAATCAAATATTGCCATGCCGAAATAAGGGGTTGCACTTGCCATTTATTATGCTCCAACTGTCCTTCCGCCACCTGAAGTACCGAATACCGCTAATGAATTTAAATTATTAGCACATACCTTCCTGGTTTGCGTTCCTGCACCATGATTTCTTGAATCCATTGCTTGTTTCTCTGTTTTTATTCTGTTAAGAAGAGCCTTAATTTGCTTAAGCTCTCTATCTTTAACTTTCGCAGAATCTATATTAACAGAAGACTCGTTGCCGTACCCTTTAGCTCCCTTATTGAAATTAGACATAATAGCTAAATTTTCCATAATATCATCCCTTTATAAATTGACTTTTAAGCCTCTAAATCGGCTTTCTTACCATTTGCAGCATCTTCGGCGATATCTAGATCTATTTTTCGCAACTGGTCTAATGTTTCAGATGATGGCTCAAGTAACCATTCACACTCTAGTTGTTGCCACCATTTATTTTCTGCCGGATCTATTGTATTATCAACTTTCGTAACTCTTAAAGGTTGACCGTCTAAGGATACAATGTCTAAACCTCTTATTGGTTGTCCATACGTTTCAAATCTTGCTACTATTGGAGGCTTATACATAGCCGCATATAATGACATGATCTTTCTGGCTGCATAAATGTTTCCGAATATGCCCTCTTTTTGATAAAACATCTTAGGATAACCAATGAACCCTTCTGATTCTGGATCAAATACAGATGCATAATTCATATCGTCTAAAAATATCAATTCAAAATTTGGGGTATTTGATAATATCCTAATTTGATTATGAACATCGCCAACTGCCCTCTGTACTGTTACTGAATTAAATACTTGTTGCCCTTTATGAAAAGCAGGATTAGTAGAAAACCAAAACAGAGGATCAGGAGACACAGATCCTGTTAGTATTGATCTAACTTCCAAATCGTAATAGCTATCCAGATGAGCGACACCATGAGCGTCAAAAAAGAATACCTTGCCTGCCTTTTTAACCATGTCAAGCACTCCATCTATCAAAGTAGAGCCATCTTCAAACTTAAAGTATGGCTGAGTTAATCTGGCATATGATGCAGGGAGAACAAATAACTGTGACCTTACAACTCTTCCACTTTTATCAACGATAGTGTTTATTTGCTCCTTGCTATTACTAGAATTAGCTAATTTATGAATAATAGAATTCGGGTTAGAATCTCCTGAATCCTTGAATCCCACAAGTTGCATCACGTGGTCAATAGCATTAAAATCTCGAACTCCGTCATAGAATGGAGAGTTAAAAAATCTTTGATCCTTAAGAACCTGTGTGTAATCGAGAATGGTACATTCCATCATTCTCTGTCCTGCTTCTATGCTAAGCGTTCCACCCTGGCACATGCCTGTAAACAATTTATAATATCCAGGAAGCTGTGAGTAATTACAAATTTTTCCTTTTTTAAACTCATCTGGATCAGTATGTGCTGTATCTGTAGCGTCAGACTTATATCCAGCCCATATCTCTACATAGAATGCTTTGTCTTTTAATTTAAACAAATCAGCTGTATGGTTTTCTTCGTAATTAGCTCCCATATGAAGAAGAAACTTCAAATTTCCTGTATGTTCTATTTGCGTATACTCAGTTGTGCTCCATGAATCAGAAAAATGCATAACATGTTCGCTGCATTCAAAACCCTCTCCTTTCCATCTGGAATTCTCCTTATCAGGTCTAGAATATAATCTCAACATAGTAAGGATAGGAGTTTTACAATGAGGAAGAGTAAATCCACTTGGAAATGTATGGTTCCCTGCCTCCATGTCGATTGCGACTCTAAAAGAAACAACATTGGCTGATGGGCCGTCTGTTTTATCAATCATGCTAACTTTAATTTTGGACAATTTAGCACCATCGCCAGTACTAATTTCTTTAATCGGATGGTGATACATAAAATCAGCCCATTCTTCTTCTCTTCCAAATTCTTCTATTTTCTGAGCATCACCAGTAAATGGCCCCTTATTAGTATTTTTAATATTTACAGTAGGTTCTCCAGAAACTACTTTAACAGATGCGTTCCTTACAATATTAGAAATGTCAGTATCCACATCTTCAGCCTTAGCATCAGAAGCTCTTAATTTAATTCCAATTTCACTATTTTTCCAAAGACAAAATTTAGGTTGATCTGCACAGTCCGCACAGTCTGTTTGTTTTTTTTTGCCACCTAAAACTTCATTAAGGGCCTTATCTATTTTTTCTTCCGTTGTAGGATTGTCTGTGATATTTTCAGGTATATTAAACCTTAAACTTCCAGAAACGTCTCCGTATACTATTGGAGAAAATAATATAGATACCTGGGTATGACCTCCCATGATACTTACATTACCTCTATCAACTAATATAAGTCTAACAACTTCTGTTAAACTTCCAGTCTTACCCTCTAGGTCTTGTCTTACTACAAACCAATCTATTTGCTCAGGAGTATTTTCAACACTAATATTGATATGAAGTTTTCCAAGATGATTTCTAATGGCAACGACAAATGAATCACTATTTATTAGAGAACTTGATTTTGCATTAGTATATTCATCAACAATAAAAGAAACTCCATCTTTTTCTCTAATAAGTCTTGGAGGATTATCTCCTACTAGCAATAAGAAATAATGATGATCTCTTGAGAATTTTCCAAATTCAATGATATAATATGGCTGAGATACTAAATCAAATTTATTTGCATTTTGTTTTTCACCAAATCCTTCAGTATAATCAACTACGCCCCAATTAACAGGAACATTATCAAGTTTTGGAGAAGAAAGAGTCTTTTTATTTTCATTTCTAAAATCTAAATAATCATATCCATGCAATATCTTCAATGGAGTTTCTTTATCTGAAACGGATATCTTACTTGCAACTGCTGCTTTTCTAAATTCAATAAGAAAATCTTCTCCGCGAAATAATGGAGTTTTCTTATCTAATTTCCAATGAACACCGGCACCCTTACATATTTGCCCTGATATCTGCTGAGGATACTGAACAATAGATGGAGTACCGAGTGAACCTTTTTTTGTAATATATTTATATTGCCACCTAGCTTTTGTTATACATCTACCTTTATCAGTATTCTCTTCTGTATTAGCTATATTGTATTTGCTTGGCTGTAAAGCAGTTGTTTCGAACAAACTAGGAGATATAATAAAGGTTTGCTCTTCCTTATAAGGGATATCAATTTTAGAAGGGGGAACCGCCCTTGCAGCGGCAAAGGCAACTACTGGAGATGGTGAAGGAGATGCCCCTGCCGCTGCTGGAGATGACGGAGCTGCTGCTAGGTTTACAGATGGATCACTAATGGCAAATGCACTTCTATCAGGTTCTAACTCTATTCCATCAGAACCTGTGATAAATGTATTAAATGGAATAAAAAACGGTTGCATCCACATTCCTTCCAAGCCACTCTTCGTTGCCATTCTCCCCTTTAACTGTCTTTGATAAAACTTCATTGTTTCAAAATTAAATATAAGAGTATCGTCCATTGCAGGAATATCATTAAAAGGACAATTTCTGTTAATCCAGCAAACTAAGTCAACAATTCCACTATTTATAGCTCCTACTACTGGCTTATCCTTTGATATATCATTAATATTCTCTTTACTTGCCATATTAAGCTTGTCCTATTACTGTATAATCACCTGAAACGTATCTATAGGCTATTCATTATTGCCTACCAAATGGATATCCATTTTAGGAGTAAGGCCATTGATTGATATCCCGTGAACAAAATCATCCGAACTTTTATACAATACTCTCGCTACTCCGTTTACGGTAATCCATCCTGCTGGCTTAGATGTAGTATTTATAGCCATCTTTCCTTCTTTAAAGTTTTCTAATGTTTTCTCTGTATAATAAAAATCTATAAAAGTCTCATTAATTTGTGGTATAGATTTTAATTTATTAGAAAAAGATAATTTCATATCGTTTGATATTTTTCCAGCTAAGAATACAGGCTTGTTTATAGACTTATCATCTATAATTAAATGACTATAAACCAGCATAGATACATTACTGACAATATTATCATTTTTCCTTGGATATAAAAGCTCTGCATCTAATTTCCTGTATAATAACATATCAGAAGCAATATAAAGAACATATACAAAATCAGACTGATCGTCATATACAGCCTGTATATTGCTTATTTTTGTAGATACGTTCTCGTCCTTGTCATTAATAAAATCTTTATGAAACACTACGTCCTCAAATGATGTACTCCAACCACCCCTAGACGAACCTGACTTGCCATATAATCTTCCGTCGTCTAATGTATAAAGTAATCTAATTATATTATACCTATCAGCAAAAGCGGTAAAAGAAGCATCAGAGAATGGCTTATCAAGATCATCTTTATTTCCATTAAAAAAGAATCTAAATCCTTGAACTTTACTTTCTATTCTTTTATCAGTTATACTTATTTCATTAATAAAAAAAGGATCATCCTTGTCTCCAGCTATAAATAAGGTAAAATTTTTCCTTAAAGCCTTACCATGTATACTATATTGTTCTATTCCTAAATCTGCATTAGATTCAAAGTTAATATCAACAGGAGGAACATATTTCTTACCTATATCGGAACAATCAAACCAATTAGTATCTATACTAGTTAACATTAAAAAGGAACTATTTAATCTATAAAATAATAATATATTATCTTTATTAGAGTCCCTAATAATATAAGGCATATCGGCAGTTTCTCCCTGCTTTAACCTTATTATATCTTCCAGGTGTACCCATTGTTTTCCAAGATCAGCAGAAATAGCAACAGATATATTTCCTGAATTTTCATCTGCATAAAAAACAAATAATGAATTCTGGTCATTTATAAAAATAGAAGAAAACTTAGCGTTTATAAAATGTTTTCTTATAATATTGGTATCGGCGGCTACAAATTTAATTGATTTAATATCTATTCTTGATAAAATATCTCCCCGAATAAACATATTTGGAGAAGGTCCAGAATGCCTAGTATCTATTCTTACATTCATTAATTTCTGACTAGAACTTGTAGGTAAAGATATATTATGGATATATTGATTAGATCCTTCGAACTCTATAGAAATAATCTTTTCTTCTACAGTGTTAATAGATATATTAGATACTAAATATTCTATAATAATCTCATTATACATTTTAGTTTTATCTAAAGTAATTTTTAATTCATTATTAACTACGGATGGGATTGTAAAATCACCAGTAGTAAATACTTCAGCAGATTTTAAATTATTATAGCATATCTCTCCCCATTCTCCTGAAATAGCTATTCCTCCTGAATAGGAAATAGGATCTCCCTCCATAAGAGGAGGATAGCCTATAATTTTGAATTTATTACTATCGAATTTTCCAAAATTATGTGTTCTATCTAAATCGGTTTTTACTATATCCATCTTTCTATAGACCATAGAATCATCTGACCTTATATAAGATAATGATTCTGTTTGAGGATCTTCAAATACAATAAAGCTTTTATCCTTAAGAAACGTATGGTCAATAGATATAGATGATTCATCAAATGGAATACTGTTAACATATATTCTACTATGCTTTCTAATACCTGATATACCAGATTTCTCTGTGAATCTCTCCATAAAGATTCTCGATTTTTTCCCAAATTTTCCATCTATAAATGGAGTTCTTACTATCCAATCAGATTGCAAGTCAGGAGGAGAACCACCGCCAAATAAATTAAATATATTAGTTTGAAATTGCTCAATAGGATTGGAAAAAGACGCATTTTCTATTCCAGCACAAGGCTCTGTCGAATAAGCCGATGGAAACATGGATGTTTGTCCAGATGGAGAAAATTTAGCAAAAGATAAATCTGATGTATCCAGAGATGAAGTTATATTGTTTTCTTTCAAATCTAATAGCTGTACACCAACTCCTGTTCCGCTAACATCCTTATTATATCTAGTAACAGATTTCAAAGCTTTTGCCAAATCTTTATGATATGGTATTTTTTGATTATCAAATAATAAAGAATTTGTTACTATATCAAGATCAAACAGATTTCCTACAGAATTAAATCCGTTGTTTGTTGTTGTAGTAGTAAAATAACTATCAGGTTTATCCCTGCCAGTATCTAATAAATATTGATCGAACCATTTTTGATCCCTAATTAATGCCTTTCCAAGTATAACTTCTGAGCCACCATTAGTTACTTTTACTATACCTCTTCCATCTGCTGCCCAGAAAGAAGGGAAGTCTTTTGTTCCTATCTCTGATAGTCTCCATCCTTCAATCATACACTCGCCTGTCCCATCTAAAACTTTTGCAATGCTTTCCTTGGGATCATATTTTTCAGCATCACTAAATGGAACACAATTAACAAGCCATTTTGCAATTGTGTAGTTCCATGCTCCCTTGTTAATATCTCCAATAGATACAGTTTGAGTTGTTATTCCTACCGTACTAGCACCTTCAACTAATAAAGCCTTATGGTCTAATGACTGTCTTAAATATCTTTTTTTTGCAATTGTTCCAGTAAAATATACAATACTACCAGAAGCTATGCCTGTAGCATTTATTTTTACCTTGTCATCTGTTAGGTCATTAAAGGCTTCTGGATTTGTTGTAAACCCATACTTGCCACCAGTTGCATCAGCCCTAAAAGCGTCCTTTCTTCTGTCATGAATTAAAGAAATGAATCTATTGCCAACTGGAACACTAACATTGCCGTTCCATTGCATTTGAGGACCAGCAATGCCATTATTAGGATTGCCGCTTCCAGTAATCACTCCTATATTATCCTTCTGTTCATCAGTAAGTACTATTGGCTTATCGAATATGCCAAAAATGGTAATAGGAAATCCTGGAAGTTTTAGCTCATCATAATATAGATTTGAATCAGTAAGGGTTATTGGCAAATTATATACAGTCTCAGATTCAGCGATATGCCAAACAAACTCAGTTATACTTGTAGATATGCCACCTGTTAATATGGATGCTGCTAATGTTGCACCTAAAGCACCTGCACCTGCTCCTAATAAGCTCAACCCTCCAATATTGCCACCACCTGATTGAGATCCTTGCTGTGTCAAACTAAGGTTATTACTCTTTGCACCTTTACGAAAGCGAAACTCTACACTTAATTTCCTTGATGGCAATTGCTTTCGTATTTCAAGAATTGTTTTATCATCTTGTACTCTAATAATCTGTCCTACTCTTTCATGAATTACAGATCCCTCGGGATATATCCGAGCTAAAGTAGAAGAAATAACACCATGTGGCGATAATTCTCTAGGATCATATGCCAGAAATCCATTGGGAGTACAATTAGCCATAATTAGGGAGCATTAATAAAGGATCTTCCGCCACCATTTATCATTCCACCTGCTTCTGATCTTCCGCCAGAATATATACTTCTTGCAGCAGGATTACCACTAAGCTTAGAATTTATTGCACTAGCTATCATTGATGGTAGCATATCCAATTCTCCTGCCTCAAGATGAACAACAATTTGCCCGATACTTAATTGAATTCCAGATTTATCTCCACCTGATCCTGCAGGAACAACAGTTTCTCCCTTATGGACTACAGCCAATCCTGTTTCTTCAATTGTGCCTCCTGTATCTAGTTTAGGAATAGCACTGAATTTTTCTCCTTCACTTGCAATATGTGATCCTGAATCGTATTTCATTCTCAAGAAAGGAGAATTATCTATTTCTTCATCCATAGTAGGAGTTTTACCTGCGTTTTGCATCATTTTAAGAAAATCAGGATCAGTGTTCTCTTTTTTCTTACCTACATTTTTCATGAGATTTTCCATGTCAGCATCTCTTGCAGCTTTTTTCTCTTCATCTGCTGTTTTTTTCTCTTTTATTTCTCCAGTTTTTACTGGATCTGTTGCAAAGTCAGTCATTTTCTCGCTTGCACTATCTAGTCCATCTTTCAAAGCAGATGATCCCTCTTTTAAGGTATCTTTAAATTCCTTATTTGCTTTTTTCTCTTCTTCAAGAAATCCAATTTCAGCTACTTCTTGCTTTTTATACAATTCCTTAAGTCCATCTAAAATTTT
>Ga0105052_10004336_pt1 | contig 15676 bp, 19 predicted proteins | sample FRY03_FD_78094 | JGI IMG/M metagenome (GOLD analysis project Ga0105052, IMG submission 78094) | Freshwater microbial communities from Lake Fryxell liftoff mats and glacier meltwater in Antarctica - FRY-03 | ecosystem: Environmental > Aquatic > Freshwater > Ice > Glacier meltwater ... | reverse complement strand
GTTCAATAGAGGTGGTTCTGGAACTACGTATGGGTTTGAGATAAATAGCTCAACCAATACCATGGGGTTATATGATTACACTGCTACTCGTTTCGCTTGGAGGGTAAATGGAACTGCGTTATTGTTAAATGAAACAACAGGCAACGTCGGCATCGGGACGACGGGGCCTGGGGCATTGTTAGATATTTACAACAACACCGCTAGTCCAATATTGCGATTAAATACTTCTACTTCCACATATGATCCTGAATTTGCTTTGGCATATAGCGGCACAACGTATGGTCAATTATATAGAGATTCTGGGACAGGTGAAATTCATTTAAAGGCATTACAAAGCGGTTCCAAAATGCATTTTACAACAACAGGTGCTGGTAGTTTCATATTTAACAACGGCAACGTCGGCATCGGGACGACGGGACCCTCCCAAAAATTACATGTTAACGGATCTATTCGAATGGGGGCTCTTGTCACAGGTGCTGGAGGCGCAGTTGCGGTGTATCGAAATACGAACGGTGACTTAGCCAATAGTACGTCGAGTATCCGTTACAAAACTGATGTTACTTCCTTAGAAAATGTCTTACCAAAATTATTGAATTTAGAAACTGTAAGATTTAAATGGGGACAAAATACTTCTACACCTGGAATGGATGATTATGGAATGATTGCTGAACAGGTTGCTTTGGTTCTTCCTGATCTTGTTACATACGAAGATGATGGAACAACTCCTCGCGGGCTAAAATACGAAAAAATGGGCTTGTTTGCCTTGAAGGGTTTACAAGAACAACAGGTACAGATTAGCTCTATCTCAAGTCAATTAAATGCATTTTCAAACTCTATCCAGACCAATGCTACAGGGCAGATTCAATTGTTAGGTCATTGTGTGACGGGGGATACGTTGTTGCCGATTAAGAGGAGGAAGAAGAAAAGATCCCGAAACAATTTCGGGATGACGGGTGGGGGGATGATCCGGGCGGGGATCGGGATGGGGCAGTGCCTTTGGCACTTGGGACGTACTCAACGTCGGACAATGTCGGCACTGGGGTAGGTGAGTTCTCGACAGGCTCGAACAATAATATTGGAGAATGGGAGTGGATAGAGGAAGAAGTACGAATTGATGAGGTGCAAGAGGGGGATTTGGTTTTGGGGCTAAATCAGGCTTCTGGTGAGCTTGAGTATAACAATATCATCAGTTTGATGGATATGAATATTCAAGACGTGTACGAGCTAACTACAGCCTCTGGAAGGGTGATTAGAACAACAAGTGAGCATCCGTTTTTGGTGGAGGAGGGTGTATGAAATATAAGTTGAAACAGAATGCAAAAAATAGAAATCTGGAGAAGTAAAAAAAGTTTAGGTGCTGGCCGTCGGCTTGAGATTAGCCGAATAAACCGTTAGGTTAACCAGCTTTATAATGATAACAAAGGGTCAAGGGTAAGTCAAGAGGGAGTATGGAAAGGGATTAAATGTGCCTGCGTCATTACTACACTATAGTGTGAATGACAGAAGCCGAAGCTTACAGGCACAAGTAATTATACAAAACGAATAAACTAAAGTCAAGTGGACGTCCCCAGCACAATAGTGCTGAAGAGACAAACTCACTTGGGACGGATTCAACATCGGGCAACGCCGGCAGTGGGATGACCTATAGTACAGCAAAACTTAGTATAAATTTAGAAAAATCTTATGAATTTTTTTGGAAATAATTTAGAGAAAATTAAGGAAAAATTTATCACGATTACAAGAGGAAGTGCTGAAATCCCCAAAACTCGTGAGGTTTTACCCCCTTCAAATCGTGAGATTCGTGAGTTAGAAACCGAGCAAGAAGTTGGTGAAGATAAGAGTGTCAAAAGCTCTAAGATAGCTTTTGATCATTTAATTTGCCCATACTGTGCAAGCAAAGAGTATATAAAGCGGGGCTGGAGAACAAAAAAACGTGAACGAGTACAGTTAATGCAGTGTAAAGCGTGTAGAAAAACCTTTACCCCGCAATCGGTTAAGGGTAAACATTATCCGCTTGCTACAATTTTTGATGCAATTGCTAGATATAATTTGGGATATTCGTTGGAGGAGAGTTGCCGTCCCCGTGCCGATATTGAAAAACCGACCTTTGAACGTCCCCAGCACAATAGTGCTGAAGAGACTGCTTTGTCGGGGACTCCTCGCAGTGACGGGGGTGAGGGACAGGGTTCTGCACCCACAAGGGTGGGCAATTTTGGGAGTGGGACGGTTGGGGCGTCAACACTCGCTAACTGGATTGATGAGTTTAAGGAGAGGCTTCCTTTTTTGCGTATGCGCGAATTTGCAATAAGTAAATATACTCCAGAGCAGATGGTTGTTACCGCTACATTGGTTCATAGACAGCTTTATCGCTTTCGATATCACCGTGCTAAGTGTGATCTTATTATGCAAGAGAGCTTTAAGGCTAAGGCGTATAAACCTTTAGCAGAGTTTTTAGAGCTTGTGCCAAGTGAGTGTCCGCATCAGTATTTTTCTGCTGAAAAGAAAGACGGTGGGATTATGAGGGCTTCTGAATCTAAGATTAAATTTTCTAAAGAAGCTATGATTGTTAGGGGAAAGCAGAATTATGCCACTATGATGGCTGAGTTTGTTTTACAATCGGTAAAGGATAGAAGGGCAAGGCACGATGCTTTGCAAAAGTACTTTTTATATAACGATTCGGTTACTATTGCCACAGAGGTACCAGTGTACTTGACTAAGGATGATTTAGAGCATTTACAGACGATGCTGGGGTTTGAAGTCCACCCCAGTGCCGATATTGAAAAAGCCGAACTTTCGTATGTTCCTAATGGGACAGTGCCTTCGGCACTTGAGACAGATGGTTCTGCGCCCACAAGGGCTGGCAATCTCGGGAGCGGGGTGTCAAAGTCGGCACTGGGACTGCCTGACCTGATTACAGGGCACATAGACTTTCTTCAGATTAGAAATGGCATGATTCATATTTTAGATTATAAGCCTAATGCTGAAAAGGAGCGACCTATTGAACAGCTAACTTTGTATGCTATGGCTTTATCACGCTTAACTGGGCTTAGAATTTTTGAGTTTAAGTGTGCATGGTTTGATGAAAAAGACTATTTTGAGTTTTATCCTTTGCATGTACTGCATAAGCCTAAAAAAGCAAGAAGAAGAAAGAAGGTAGAGACACAGGAGGGTACATATTTAGTAAATAAAGAGAGTAAGAAAATTAATAGTGTAAGGCCAATATGAGTTATCAAAAACAGGTTGGGTACATAAATCGTAAAAATTCTTTTACACCAAAAAAGCCGGTCAAAAGTTTTTTGGATTTAGAGGTTTATCAAAGGGCATTAGCAATCTGTGTTGCTGTTGTAAAAAAAGTTGAGAATCAACAAGAGTTGCATGATTATGTTATTGCGATCCCTAAACTTATTGCTACTGCTCATTCGTTAAGGTTTTCCGATCAGGAAAAAGCCTTAGCAGTACTAGAAGAGAGTATGCTAAATTGCAATTTGGCTGTGGTTTTACTTGAACAGTACCGAGATATTTATAACAATGGTATAGACATAGAATTTTTTGAAGAACAGGTTAAAGGTTTGTTAGCTTTAAGAATGAAAATTATGCGATTGCAAATTTCTTGGAAAAAGTTTTGGGGGGATCAAAAATGAAAGATAAATCATCTTTTATTTAAAGGTAGCAGGATGGCGGATGGCGGATGGCGGATGGCACTGGGATGGTAGTATTTAATGTAGGGACAGTGCCTTTGGCACTTGAGACAGGGTTCTGCGCCCAAAAGGGCGGGCAATGTCGGGAGCGGGAGGGATAATATGCTTAAATCTATATCGAATTATATAAATGACATAGTAAACGGTGGAAAGGTTACCTTGGGTGGCAAAAAAGCTGTATGGAAAAAGGTGAAAGATATTAAGGTGGGAGGGAGGATTGCCGTCCTTTCTGATGCCGAATTTGATCGTCCCGCTCCCGAGATTGCCAGTTCTTCTGAAAGCGGAGACAGCGCCGAAGGCGCAGGGACGTCCAAAGGTCGGGTTTCCAATATCGGCACTAGGACGATCAAGTTTGACGAGATAGTTTCGATCAAAAAGGTAGGGCGTGAGAGGGTTTGGGATATTGAGGTTGAGAATAGCCATAACTTTGTTGGGAATAAAATTTTAGCTCACAACACATATATTAATGGGAATCTTGGGGTAGGAAATAGTGCCCCCACTGCAAAGCTTACTGTTAATAAAGATAATCCAGATACAAACGAACTTTTGTTTAATGTTCAAAATACAGGTAACAATGTGTTTAGTGTTGATGCACAAGGAAATTATGCATATAGTGGCACTGCATCATCACCTGCTGCTGATTACGCTGAATACTTTAAAACTAAAGATACTGACCTTGTTGCTGGAGAGGCAGTATGTATTGATATATTAAATCCAAATTCTATTGCAAGATGCAAAAATTTATCTGATCCAAATATTATAGGTATTGTTTCAACAAAACCTGCAATAGTAGGAAACTCTAAAGCTGAGTATGTTAATAATCCACAGTACAAGATAATTGCTATGCTAGGGCAGATTCCTGCAAGAGTAAGCAATGAAAATGGAGAAATAAGAATAGGAGATAGTTTAACCGGAGCAATTACTCCTGGTTATGTAATGAAAGCAAATGCAGGGGATAGTACGGTTGGAGTGGCCTTGGAATCATTTGGGGACAGTGGGACGGATTCAAAATCGGAATCAATTTCGGCACTGGGGCGGACAGGAACAATCCAAGTAATGATAAGTAGGAGAAACAAATCCTTAACGGTCGAATCTGTCGAACAAAAAGTAACAGAAAGAATTGCGGGAATGAAGATTGAGGATGAGGTAAACATTCTTGTTTCAAATGCTATCAAAGCTTTACAACCACAAAATGCATTGACACTCGATGCAACCGGTAAGGTTATTTTGGCAAATGATCCGACTCAAACAGTAGATATATTAGCTAATAACGCAGAGATACGAAATATTACAGATAGCCTAATAACTCTTCAGAGCGATTACGAAACGCTAAAAAATACGATCGATGCAGAGATAGATAAGATAAATAGCGAAAAGCTAACAAGCGTATTTGAAAAGATTTATATAACAAGTGCAGATATTAAGGTTAATGAGATAGTTTCGCAAAGTGTAGAAACGATAGAGAGTGCTAATAACACAAATAAAGAGAATGTTGTTGGAATTGTGACAAGTTCGGGAGCGGGACGGATAACAGTAAAAACCAGAGGAACAGCAACAATAACAGTAACAAAAGAGAGTGGTGAAATTAAAAAAGGTGATGCAATTACAGTTTCATCGTCAATAGAAGGTGTAGGATCAAAGGCAATAATAGATGGAATGATAATAGGTTATGCCCTTGCTGACGCAGATTATACAGAGGAGGTTGAGGGGACGGTCAAGATTGCCATCTCTCCAATTTGGTACCAGACTCAAAAATCAGCACAAGCAAGCATTGACGTAAGCCAGCTAGACTTAACAGGAATCTCAAAACTAGAAAGTTTAACAGTAGATACTAACTCAGTTCTGTATGGGGACTTAAACGTTTTAGGTAACTCATCTTTTACAGATATATTTGCCTCAGGAAAGTTAGCGGTTGGAATGTTAACGCTTTCATCAGAAGATAGTTCGATAAACGTAGTAGGGGAAATTCTAAAACTTCAAAACGAATATGGAGCAGGAAACATAGAAGCCTTTGGAGGTAAGATTGTATTCACAAGCACTGGTGATCTAAAAGTGCTGGCAGAGGTAACCGCTAAAAAATACAATGTTGATATCTCGAATGTTGCAGGTGCAAGTGCAGGAAAGGTAATAGTAAAATCTGGAACCAGCGAGACAGTAATTGAGACAGGTGCACTAACTGATAATTCATTAATATTTATAACTGCAGAAAGTTCTGACAGAATATTTACATACGAGGTAATTGAAGGAAATAAGATTAGGTTATACACAAGTGAGTTATTAATTACCGATACCGAGGTAAACTGGTGGGTAATTAACTAGCTGGTCGTCCCAGTGCCGAGATTATTGTTCAAGCTTGTCGAGAACTAACCGACTTTGAATACGTCCCAAGCGCCCGCCTATCTAGTATCTAATTTCATACCCGATACCCTTTCTTTTTATAACACCGTTACTCTACAGGCTGAATGTTGTTTGGGTTGTTTAGCTTTTCTATGTTACCAATCTGCTCTTCTATTGTGCTAATGCCAAGTTTAAAGGGGACAACTGCACCATTATAGGTGACATAGATATTATGAAGTAGATCGCGGTTTAGATTTTCAAATTCTACAACAAAACGGGGGGTATTTAATGGGTATGAGTAAATTTTGTTTTTATCTTGTAATGTACTTACTGTTGTTGATTTAGTTTGTGAAATTAATGAGTCATCTGTAATAATATTGATTGTTGATCCTGGTTTAAAATTAGTAAATATTATAAAGTTTCCGTTTATATCTATCTGTTCTTTTTTTACTGAGCTGTAAACATCGATTAATCCAGACCATTTAACGCTTTTTCCGTCTATTCTTTGAATAATTAGATCTCCTGATCTCATGTTTTCATTGAGTACAAATTGTATATTATTATTGTCCCAATAAGTTGGAAGGACTTTTACTTTACCTACAAAAATCTCTCCTTCTGTTTCTCCAAGTTGATCTCCAATAATTAGTACTTCGTCACCTGCTTTACCGTACCAAAAGGGAATATCGTTTATTACCATTGGTTTTGTAGTATCAAACTGAGTTATTGACGCCAGATTAACCTCTTCTTGCCTTGATTTAGTTGAGGCTGAGGTTTGTTTGTCAGTTTTTTGTTGAGCTAGATAAGAAAATATTGGTACAGAAAGTCCTAGGGTTAAAAATAATGCAACTGCTGTAAGCTTTTTGTATGACATTTTTTCCATATTCATACTAATTAAACTCCTTGATTATAATTTTTTGTTGTTCGCTATTAAATTCTATATTATATTGATCGAAAAATCCTCGCCTGCCTAAAACTTTGCTTCCTACATCGGTGTTAGTAAATAGGACGGGAATTTCTTTTGTTTTGCCATTTATCTCAACTGTAATGTTACTCATGTATGCAAAAAATGTTGAGCCATGACCTTTTACTACTATTCTGTTTAGGTCGTCAAACACCATATTAAAATCTTCTAGTGTTGATTTTGGCATTGCCGAAACTACTGCACCTGAATCAAGAAGAAATTCCATTGATTTAATACCTTTTGGAGTCTGTACGTTGATATTAACGATTGGATCAAAAACATTTCCGTAGTTTGCGTAGTTTGAGGTAATATATTTTATGCTAACCTGGTTAGTGTTAGAGAGAGTAGAGATGTCGTTAACGCTTGGAATGGAGGGGTTGGTAAGATTAAAGTAGATAAATATAACAGATGAACTTAGGATAATAAGAAGTGTGGCAAAGTAGATAAGTTTTTTGTTCATACTTAAAGAGTATATAGTATATAGGATTTAGTACCTATCTTTTTGTACTGGACCCCCAGGTCGAGCCTGGGGATGACAGTAGATATATCCCCACTTTTGTGGGGATAAGTTTAGTCAACAACTCGTAGTAACTTGTTGGATTTTACTTATTTGAGTGTTACTGTTGCGCCTGCTTCTTCTAGTGCTTTTTTGTTAGCTTCTGCTTCTTCTTTCTTAACTCCTTCAGCAACCATTACAGGTGCTTTTTCAACTAGAGTTTTAGCTTCAACTAATCCTAGTGTCTGATTGATTATTCTTACTGCTTTAATAACAGCAATTTTATTGCTTCCTGTTGCAGTTAGCTCAATGTCATACTCAGACTTTTCTTCTGCCTTTTCTTCAGTTGCGCCTGCAACTGCTGATCCTGCCATCATCATTGGTGCTGATGATACGCCAAACTTTTCTTCTAATACACTGACTAAGTCGTTTAGTTCAAGAACTGTCATTTTCTCAACTAATTCAACTACTTTTCCTGCATCTTTTGATAGTTTGCTCATATCTACCTTCGCAGACTGGTCAACTGATGTTTCTGTTTTTGTTTCTTCTGACATATGTTTCCTTTATAAATAATTACTACTTATTACTTGCAATTGCCCTTAGCACGTTAACAAACTTACTACTTGGATTGCCAATTGTTCTTGTAAATCTTGTTGTTGGGTTTTTAAGGGTTGCAACAAGATGTGATAATAGCTGATGTTTTGAAGGTAGTTTTGATAGCGCCTCTACTTTTTCTGTTGTTAATAACTCTTTTCCTAAAAATCCTAGCTTTACTTTCGGAAGCTCAAATATTTTTATGTAATCGTATAAAGCCTTTACGGGAGCAATTGCATCGTTTTTTGCTACGATCATTAAGGTTGGCCCTGCAATTGTTTCATCCTCAATTTCTTTTCCTAGGTCTTCTTTAATCACTTTTTTTAGTAAAGTATTTTTATATACTTTTGCGGTTGCTCCTGCCTCGTCAAGCTTTGCTCTTAGCTCGTTAATCTGATTTACCTTTAGGCCTGAATAGTCTGCAAACACAATTGACTTGGCGTTTTCTATACTTTTAGCAAGCTGTGTATAGTTCTCTTTATTTTTAATATTTGGCATAATGTATTTTCTTTAGATTTCTATTTGAAATTACTTGTGTCTTAAAGGTGAAAACAAAACGTAGTTTTATTATTTTCCCTCGGTAGGATTTATGAAAATTTCTTTTCACCCACTGTCTTTAGGACAAGTCATATTGTACATAAATATTTTTGAAATGCAAGTACGTCCCAGTGCCTAAGTTGCAACCGACTTTTTAGACGTCCCAAACGCTCGCCTAAGGCGAGCGTTTTACCTTCACCATCAAAAACAAAATTATCTATAATTAAGTACCGATAGTTGAGAGAAAGTGATAATCATAAAATTAAGTATCAAAGAGGAAGATCAATCTGCGAGAGCTACTTAATGTATAGATAATTTTATTTGTATACATATTTCATCGGGACGACATTCGCCAGCTATTGCTTAACACTTTTGTTAATATGTTATTGGTAATTAGCAAACTTAACACCTTTTTATCAAAGCTGACAATATGATTGCCTGTATTGTGCGTACGTAAGATGCATTGTCCACCATATACCTTGTGTTTGCAGTCATTTCCTAGTAATCTATACTTTTCGTCAAGGTAGAAATTGTTTTCATCAATAATACTAGCCTTTTGAAAAGCTGTTTTTGTCTGTGTTAATGTTTGTACTATCATCATGTTCTCCTATTAAATTTCTACTATATTAATCTTACAAATTAAAACAGAGGTAATCTTGAAAAATCACTTAGAAATTGTTAACAGAAACTTAACAGTGGGTTATAATAATGTAATAGTCTATAGGGTAGGGAGAATGGAAGCTAGTATGTAATATCAAGTATTTAGTATCGAGTATATGAAAACTAAACTAATTGAAAGTAGCGTTAATCCTGAAGATTTAATGCATGCAAGCTATAGAAAACATATTGTTGAGTACCTTGTTGGCTTGGTTTACGCCCATGAGTCTGCAGTTATTATTGCAGAAAAAGGTTATGGGTTAAGTCGGTTACTTAGATTTATTACATACGGAAACTATCTTTCAAAACCCATAAAAACAAAATTAATATATCTGAATTTACTAGATTTTACAGCAAAAGGTTTAGATGGTTTGATAATTGAGCTTGAAGATTGTTCTGAAAGAATAGAAAAGGGGGCTCCAATTTGTTTTTTAATTGATGAGGTGCGGATTGATGAAAAAACACAAGATCTGTTTAAGTTAATCAATGGGTATAGATCTAGGGATAAAAAGCGCTTTTCTTATATAATTGGTTTAACTTTAACGACGCTAGATCAGTTAAATATCAAAACTCCTCCTAGCTATATGGTTGATCTTATTGGAAACAATATATTTAGACTCCCTCCGCTTTCTCAGCTTGATTTTTTTAAGGTCGCAGAAGAGATGATTACAAGATTTGGTTTATCAATGACAAGAGAGCAGATAGGGGATCTGTACGAAACAACAAAAGGTGTGCCGTTACAGCTTAGACTTATACTCCAGAATAAATTTAAAGAGAGATTTTTAGGTGAGGTAGAGGAGGATAGTTTTGGAGGATATGATTTGGTTGTAGATGATGGGCATATTTTATGCAAAAACAAAAGAATAGATTTAGATTTAACAAGAGCAGAAGAGCGGTTTTTAAGATTAATAATAGAAAAAAGGGGAGAGATAGTAACAAGAGATACGTTAGGAGCATTGCTTTCACCAGAAAGTGATGGACAAGGTGTAAGTAACGAGTCGATAGACCAGGTGATTTATAGGTTAAGAAAAAAGTTGATTAAATTTGAGTGTTTAGAGAAAGTTGAGACCTACGTAGGAAGAGGGTACGGGCTGAGCGCCCCAGTGCCGATAAATTAGTAGGCTTTGACTAAGCAAAGCGCTTGGAAAAGTTATGTCAGTGTATAGTTCTCGACTCACTTTGTTCGCTCGAACAATAATAGTGTGGAAAAATATCCTTCGACCTTGTGGAGAAGTTAGGAAAAAGTAATTTACATGTAAGCTTTGTGTTTAAAAAAAGCGGGCAAGGGGTAGGCGGTAAATATGTTGTTGCCTAGTAAGACCCCTTGCCGTTAAGACTGACTGACATTTGTTTTTCTCCTTTGGTTTTTGGTTTGTGGCGGGTTATTTTTTAGGAGGGTGGCTGTTGCCGTTTCCTCCGGAGCAATTTCCGATCCCTCCTTGTCTGGCCCACTGTTCGGCCTCTTTTTTTGGAATCTCGATCTCGATGTTTTTCTCTTCTTTTTTCTTTTCTTTTTCTGCCATGGTTTTCTCCTTTCAAGAGAAACAAAACTTTTGATCTACAGGTTGTAGATATAGTCATTATACACATTTAATACGTAAAAGTCAAATAATTAACAAACCCATAGTAAATATTGTTATGATAGGTGGTTGTTAAAGTATATAGAAAAAGGGGACAGGGAAACTTGGGACAGGATTCTGCGCTCGCCTAAGGCGAGCGCTTGGGACGTTTGCAATTACTGTTCAATGTCAGGCACTGGGACGGTCAACCTTCACACCTTTACCCATTGTGGTTGAGACAAATACCGATTTTATCCATTCTGGCTTGGTTTTTGGTGGTTTGTTTGATTTTACTGCATCAAATAGTGCATTAAAATTCTCAACTAATTGCGCATCTTCAAATGTTATATTACCAATGTTTGCATGGATTATTGGTAAGTCGTGCTGTGTTCTTATCTCTACTTTTCCTTTTTGAAATTTAGAGATTGTTTGTTGTAAATCAGCAGGATCAACTACTGTCCCAGATTTTGGATTTGGCATTAACCCAGCTGGTCCTAAGATTCTTGCTGCAACTGCCAATTTAGGCATTGTTGCTAAGGTTGAGATAATTAAATCAAAGTCTGATGTTTTTATCTTGTTACTTGTAATCTCTTTTATCATATCCTCTGAGCCAAATTTTACGGTTGGAAACTCTTTTTCTAGCTTTTTGTCGTAGTCGTTTGAGATTACAACTATTTTTAGCTCTTTACCTGTTCCGTGAGGAAGATCTATTGTTGTTCTTATTGCTTGGCTTTTTACATCTAGAACTAAATTTATATGTACCTCGATACTTTCTGTAAATTTTGCTTTTGCCTCTGATTTAATTTTTTTAATTGCCTCTTGTATATTCATATTAAGATTTGATTTCAACTCCCATACTTTTTGCTGTTCCTGCAATGATTTTTGCACCTTGGTCAATTGTTCGTGCGTTAAGATCTACTAGCTTTTGTTCTGCAATCTTTCTTACCTGTTCCATAGTAATTGTTGCAACCTTGTTTTTGTTTGGTTCTCCACTGCCTTTTTTGATTCCTGCAGCTTTTAAAATTAACGAGCTTGCTGGAGGAGTCTTTGTTATAAAGGTGAAGGTTCTGTCTTCAAAAACTGTAATTACAACAGGAATAATATCACCTTTTAGATCTTTTGTTCTTTCGTTAAACTCTTTACAAAACTCCATAATTGGAAGTCCGTGTTGTCCTAATGCTGGACCAACTGGAGGAGCTGGATTAGCTGCCCCTGCAGGGATTGCAAGTTTTACAAATGTTTTAATTTTTTTTATCTTTTTATCTGCCATAATTATTTTCTAATTTAATTTGTCACCCTGAATTTAGTTCAGGATCTAAAAAATAAGATGTTGAAACGAGTTCAACATGACTTTGTGCTTTCAACCGCGCAATGATACTATAATCTGTAATCCTAGTCGAGTAGGTTCTCCACAAGGTCGAACAATATTAACTAAACTGGTTCTACCTGAGCAAAATCTAGTTCAACTGGTGTTTCTCGTCCGAAAATGCTAACAAGCACTGTTACTACTCCTTTTTCATTATCAACTGCCTCTACTTTTCCTAAAAATTCTTTGAAAGGACCATCTATTATCTTAACTCCATCACCTTCTCTGTATTCTGCCTCAAATGTTATTGCCCCTGCTTGCATAAATGTCATTATAGATTCAACCTCTTTTTTTGAGATTGGGGTTGGTTTATCGCCAATTCCTACAAATCCTGTTACGCCTTGTGTTCCTCGAACTGCGTACCAAGCGTTATCTTCCATTTCCATATTAACAATTATGTATCCTGGAAAAAGTCTTTCATCAACTGTGCGCTTTTTACCTTCTGAAATTAAAATCTTTTCTTGTGTTGGAACTAAAATCTCAAATATTTTATGAGTAAGACCAAGTGCCTCTGCACGTTGCTCTAGGGTATTAGCAACTTTGTTTTCATGCCCTGAATACGTATGTACAACATACCATCTTGCAACCTTCGAAGGTTCGGAGATTTTGATGTGTGATTCATTTTTCTTAGTTTTTTTTACAATCTCAGTCATAGTAATGTAATTCTACTCTTCGAGTGTAATCGAGAAGTTCTCGATGCACTTATGTTTACTCGAACAATAACCTTAATATGTTAATTCTAACGTACTAGTACTTTAAGCCCTTCTGTTAAAAAAGAATCTAGCACAAAAATATACACTCCAATTGCCAAAGATGCAACAATCACAACTTGGGTATATCTTATTAACTCTTGTTTTGTAGGCCACTCAACTTTTTTTAATTCAGATTTACTTGATGAAAAAAATTGATTTATTGCTTTTATCACTGGTCTATTATACACATTATGCTGTTTATTTGGAAGAGTTAAATTTGCTGTTATAATCATACGATGAATTTAGAAATTTTATTAACTATTGTGTTTTTTATCTTGGCCGTTTCGGTTCATGAGTTTGCGCACGCATATATTGCAAACAAGTTGGGTGATCCAACTGCAAAGCTTAGTGGAAGGTTAACTCTAAACCCAATCGCACATATTGATCTTTTTGGAACTGTATTGATTCCTCTGTTTTTATTAATTTCTGGAAGATTTTTGTTTGGTTGGGCAAAACCAGTGCCTGTTAATTTTTTAAACCTAAAAAACCCTAAAAAAGATATGATAAAAATTGCGGTAGCAGGGCCGATAAGTAATATATTAATGGCTTTTGTTGCGTTTGTGTTGTTAAAATTTATTCCACAAAATTTTGTGATTTACGTAGGGCTACAAGGGGCGTTATACCTTAACCTAGCACTTGCAATATTTAATATGATCCCGGTTTTCCCGCTAGATGGAAGCAAGGTGTTGATAGGTTTATTGCCATATCACCTTGAGGTTAAATATATGCAGTATGAAAGGTATGGCACTTTTATATTGTTAGGGCTAGTGTTTTTTGGGGTAACAAGCTTTATTTTTCAGTTTTTTGTTCCGGTTTTCTTAATAATCTTTTCATTACTAACTTTTTGGTTTTAGCTCGTCTCGCTCCCGACCTTGTCAGTTCTTGTGAATGCAGAACCCTGTCCCAAGCGCACCAGCGCTGTCCCTTTAAACAAAATTATTTTTACCCATCTCCAACTTTTTCCTTTTCTCAATTTATCCCAGCCGATATGCAATCTTTCCAAATGACACAAACTTTTTACAATGCTATAATTAAATAGATAGTACGAAAGTATTATCACCCTGCGATAGTTGCAAAAGGGTTTATGTTTTTCCGAACATTATTCTGCAGGGATTGCAAATTCTTTATACCTTGGTATAAAGGCTAGCTAACCCACCTGGTTTTGACCGGAAATGCAGTTAGATCTGAGTAGCACTATCTTGGGGATTATTTATCTTATATATTATTAATATGATAACTAGGTTTCATCACATAAGTTTTAAGCACGCCTTTGACGGGGTTACGTATGCGTTTAAAACACAACCAAACTTTAAGGTTCATACATATATATTTATTTTAACATCGTTTTTTGCTTATTACTTACAAATTTCTGTTTTTGAGTATCTTATTATTCTGTTAATATCAGCGCTTGTATTTTCTGTAGAGATGATAAATACTTCGTTAGAAGCATTAAGCGATGAGGTAAGTGGGGGAGAGTGGAAACAATTTATTAAGGTTGCAAAAGATTGCTCTTCTGGGGCAGTGTTAATTGCTAGTACATTTGCAGTAGTAATTGGGTTAATTATTTTTCTTCCGAGAGTTTTTTAAAAATCTCTAACACTTTTTGGTAGATTATTTCTTGCCCATTCTCAATTGTTTTGATTTTGTAATCAAAATCGTTAATGTGTAACATCTCTTGGTCAAAGGATTTTAAGCGCTGTTGAATATTATTTGTACTCATTTCAGGCTCTCGTTTTAAAATTCGCTGTCTTATAATCTCTGGCTCTGTTGGGTACAAAAAAATAGTAGTATACATATCTTTTGGTAGTCCGCCAGCTGGCGGATTTTCAATTTGTTTATAACCTTTTAGCTCTAGCTCTTTATAAATTATCTTTCCATTTTCTACTGCATCGAAAATCTCTTTTTTGTTTGTGCCTTTATAGTCTAGGTTGTGAACAAATGCGTACTCTAAAAAATCATTGTTTTTAATTTTGTCTTGAAATTCTTGTTTGGTAATAAAAAAGTATGGATCAGTCTGTTTTTCGCCTTGTCGCATTGCGCGGTCGGTATAGGAGGGAAGATAGATAAACTCTGGGTTTCTTTCTCGAAGCATACGAACAGTAGTGCTTTTTCCAATGCCTGTTGGTCCCATAATAAATATTGCTTTGCCTTTCATATTATAGAAAAGTATAACGTATCTAGGATTTAGTATAAAGTATTATGTATTGGGGGTTTACTTTAATTTAGTGGATTCTTTGTGATTTGTATGAGCTCGGCAACGCTTACAATACTTGCTTACTGCAAGTTTCTCTGTTGTATTTACCTTGTTGCGTTCTGTTATGTAATTTTGTTCTTTACACTTTTCACAAACAAGATGTAATAAAATTCTATTTCCTTTTTTTGCCATAATTGCTTTGTGTCATTCTGAACTAGTTTCAGAATCTTTGAATTAGATGCTGAAAAGATTTCAGCATGACTGAAAACTAATGATTGTTTATTACTGGTAGGTAATTAAACCAAATCAATTAAAAATTGTCTAGTATATTGTTTTTTTGGAGGTGCAGAGGGGAATCGAACCCCTGCATCGAGGTTTTGCAGACCCCAGCGTTTCCACTTCGCCACTGCACCATGTATTAACTTATAATCTCAAACAATAAAGACTTACTTTTTACTAACTCTAATTATTTTCACAATTCCAGTTTCTATTCGCAATGCTTATAGACTGTCATTAGGCCACTGC
>Ga0105052_10004334_pt1 | contig 15681 bp, 14 predicted proteins | sample FRY03_FD_78094 | JGI IMG/M metagenome (GOLD analysis project Ga0105052, IMG submission 78094) | Freshwater microbial communities from Lake Fryxell liftoff mats and glacier meltwater in Antarctica - FRY-03 | ecosystem: Environmental > Aquatic > Freshwater > Ice > Glacier meltwater ... | reverse complement strand
GTTATTTCCAATTTTTACGCAGCAAAGTAAGCAAGTGTGAAATCATATCTTAATTCACACTGATTTCTGTCTGACAAATGGGGAGAAGCATATATTAAATAGTTAAATCAAAAAATAAAATCTGGTGTATTTTGATTGACTTATCTATATAGCCTGAATTCAATCTGACCCCTTTATTGTTTTTGACCAAACCTCCTAAAAAGCAAAAAGCTCAGCAAAGTTGATACTTGCTGAGCTTTTCTAACCCCACAGCCATATGAGGCATGCGGTCCGGACGGGACTCGAACCCGCGACCTCCGCCGTGACAGGGCGGCATTCTAACCAACTGAACTACCGAACCAATATTTATGAGTATTACTACTCTTCGAAAACAATCGATCTTTTAAATTACTTTAAAAGTTAATATTGTGTAAAACGCTTTTCGTTTAAAGCGTGAGCAAAGGTAAGTAACTTTTTTTAATAAACAATACTTTTATGAAATATTTTTTATTTTATTTTCACTTACTACTTGTGATCCCGTTTGGATTCGAACCAAAGACCTGCTCATTAGAAGTGAGCTGCTCTATCCAGCTGAGCTACGGAACCATTATTTCAAAAAGATAAAATGAAAAAGGGAATGATTGCTCATCCCCTATGTCGGGGTGGCAGGATTCGAACCTGCGACCTCCTCGTCCCAAACGAGGCGCGATGACCGGGCTACGCTACACCCCGATTATAAATCGGTTTTTATTCATTTTATACTTTCTAAACCTAAGACGTTTCCTAGATCGGAGTGCAAAGATAATGTTATTTTTGTAAATAACAAATCTTTTTTAAAAAAAAGCGGAGGAAGGGGGATTCGAACCCCCGGTACAGTTACCCGTACGTCAGTTTAGCAAACTGGTGGTTTCAGCCACTCACCCATTCCTCCGGATGCAATATTTTAAAGAACTCGAGTGCAAATTTAATAAAAGCATCTATTTAACAATGTTTTTTTTCTATTAATTTTAATTTAATATGAAGAAAAAAAAAAAATTATCACAAAACAACTAAGGTCCAGTACTTTGTGACGGATAAAATAAAGTATAAGATCCAAACATTTATAATCGGTCGCTCAGAAAAATAGCGTTTATTTATGATTATAAGATTAATGATCACCAAAATAGAAACTAAATCATATCCTAAAAGTACCGATAAGAAATAAATCAAAATCGAGCTATATGTAATGTATTGTATGGGTTTTATTTTACTATTACTAAATGATACAAACAATCCTCCAGTTATTGTAAGGTGATGAAGTATTTGAAATAAGTCTTTTGTTATACCTTGAGAGAAAGACACCATCTGTTTGTCATCATAGAAAAATGACCAATAAAATTCTTGTGAAAAAACACCTGAAATAGCCGCAACAATTATAAAAACTGAAAGTAGAACCTCTTTTTTTATAGAACGAAAAGCTATTATGAGAGCTGCTACTAGAAAAAACAATTCATTTAAAGGGAACGGGAATACTAACTGACCACTTTGAAAAAATGTATTCAAAGCATACATCAACAAAGTCATTGATGAAATTGCGACAACCCTCCCCTCTTTCGTCATTATTTTTTAGCTAATGCCTCTTCTATGTACTTAAAAGTTGAAAGCACTTCTGGTTGACCGTTTACTACGGCTACATCATGCTCAAAATGAGCACTTGGCTGACCGTCTGCAGTAACAATCGTCCACTCATCAGATAAAGTCTTAACCCTGTGCGTCCCCATATTAATCATTGGCTCAATAGCAATCACTAATCCTTCTTGAATTTTCTTTCCTCTCCCTCTTCTTCCATAATTTGGAACCTGAGGATCTTCATGCATTGTTCTTCCTAAACCATGTCCAACCAACTCACGAACTACTCCATACCCATGCTTTTCTGCATGTTGTTGAATCACAAAGCCAATATCTTCAATTCTATTACCAGCTTTAGTTTCAGCAATTCCAAGATCTAAACACTGCTTTGTTACTTCTAATAATTTTTTAACATTGGGCGCAACCTCCCCTACTTCAAATGTATAGGCATGATCACCATAAAAACCTTCAAATAATGCTCCGCAATCTACTGAAATAATATCACCTTCATTTAAAACGCGATTTGTAGGGATCCCATGAACTACTTGTTCGTTAATAGAAATACATAGCGTGTTAGGAAAGTCATACAAACCTAAAAATCCAGGTATTGCATTTTGAGAACGTATATACTCCTCAGCAATTTTATCCAAATATAAAGGAGTTACTCCAGGCTTTACTTCACTTGCAACAATCCCGAGAGTTCTACTTACAATTTGTGCAGCTTCTCTCATTATTTCAATCTCTGCTGGAGTTTTATATATTATCATGTTTCTATTAAAAAAGTTCATCCTTATACTATTAATAAAAACAAAAGTAAGCAATATTGTTTTCAAGAAAAAACTTGGAACACCAAAACAGATCAACAACCTAAAAAACAACAATTTAACTTTAATGAAATCACTACAAGAACTAAAACGTTTAATTTATTTTAAAAAAATATTAAATAAAAATTGATGAGAAACGATTTATAATGTTTAATTTTAAAAATAAAACATTAAACAAAATGACAAATTTTAAAACAGCAGTTGTAAGATGTGAACATTTTAACGCAGCACACCGCTTACACAATCAAAATTGGACTGAAGAAAAAAATAAAGAGACATTTGGTAAATGTAACAATCCAAACTTTCATGGGCATAACTATGATTTGGAAGTTAAAGTTATAGGAGAAGTTGATGTAGAAACGGGATATGTAATAGACACCAAATATTTGTCAGACCTAATTCAGGCTGAAGTTACAGATGTGTTTGATCATAAAAATTTAAACTTAGATATCCCACATTTTAAAGAATTAATTCCAACAACTGAAAATATAGCTATAACAATTTTCAATATCCTTAGACCATTAATTAAACAAGATTTAGAACTAAAAATAAAGCTTTATGAAACTTCAAGAAACTATGTTGAATACCCAGGATAATACGACTAACTTATCAGATTTTAATCTAGAAGAAATTGGTGATGACCATTTGTATACGGGATTAGAAACTCCAATGAAAAAAAACGCCTTCGATCTTACAGATGAACAGAAAAAAGTAAAAATAGCATCTCTATTTGGTCAAATTATGGATGTTTTAGGTTTGGACTTAAATGATGACTCTTTGAAAGGCACACCTAAGAGAGTTGCAAAAATGTACATTGAGGAAATATTTTCAGGATTAAATCCTGAAAACAAACCGAAAATCGCACTTTTTGACAATAAATACCAATACAATCAAATGTTAGTGGAAAAAAATATTACTTTCTATTCTAACTGCGAACATCACTTTGTTCCTATTTACGGAAAAGCTCATATAGCTTATATTTCGTCAGGTAAAGTTATTGGCTTATCTAAATTAAACAGAATTGTTCAATACTTCTCCAAAAGACCTCAAGTACAAGAACGCTTAACGAATCAAATTGGAGAAGAACTAAAAGCGTTACTAAACACAGATGATGTTGCTGTTATTATTGATGCAAAACATCTATGTGTTTCTTCAAGAGGAATTAAAGATGAAAGTTCATCTACGATTACATCTTTTTATAGTGGTGCATTCACCAATCAAGCTAAAATTGTTGAATTACAAAATTACCTTAAAGACTAATGACATGAAAACAATTTTAATTATAGGAGGAAGTAAAGGAATTGGTAAAGCGATACTAAACAATCATTTAAAAGATTGCAAAGTTATCTGTCTAAGCCGAACAGAACCAGAGATAGAGCATCCCAACTTAGAATACCATAAAATTGATATCCTTTCAGATTCCCTTCCAGAAATTGAATTAATTGATACGCTTATCTACTGCCCTGGAAGTATTCTTTTAAAACCTTTTCATCGTTTAACGCTCGAGAATTTCAGAAGTGACTTTGAGATAAATGTTATTGGTGCTATAAAAGCAATACAAACTTATCTACCTGCATTAAAGAAAGGTGATAATCCTTCTATTTTACTATTCAGTTCAGTAGCAGCAAAATTAGGAATGCCTTTTCATGCTAGTATAGCCGCATCAAAATCGGCAGTTGAAGGAATTGTAAAATCTATCGGGGCAGAACTCGCTCCTTCAATAAGAATAAACGCAATAGCTCCTTCCTTAACACAAACAGAATTATCAGCATCTTTATTAAAAAATGAGGAAGCTATAGAACGAATGAAAGAAAGACATCCTTTAAAAAAAATACTCCAACCAGAGGAGGTTGCTGCTTTAGCCAGTTTTTTAACATCAGATAAAGCACTATCAATATCAGGTCAAACGTTTGAATTAGATGGTGGAATAGTTTCTTTTAAACTCTAAAAAATTAAATTATGGAATTCAACACAGATGGAAAAGTTTTTAGATTGAGTGCAAAACAAAAACTGCCAATTTCTATGGAAGAGGCATGGGAGTTTCTTTCAAGTCCAAAAAACTTAAAAGTAATAACTCCTGATAAAATGGGCTTTCACATTATCTCAGGAGCTGATAGACCAATGTTTGCAGGACAAATAATTCAATACCTAGTTACGCCCTTACCTTTATTAAAAACAAATTGGGTCACAGAGATCACACATGTTGTTAAAAACGAATACTTTGTAGACGAACAACGATTTGGTCCATACGCCTTATGGCATCACAAACATTTCATCAAAGAAATCAAAGGAGGTGTAGAAATGGAAGACATCATCGATTATAAAATTCCTTTTGGGATGCTTGGAAGAATGATGAACCCAATTATAGTTCAACCAAAATTGAAAGAAATATTTGCTTACAGGAAATTAAAACTTGAAGAGCTATATGGTAAATACGAAGAGTAATATTGGATCATATCCATTTTCTAGGGATAAATTTTAATCCATATAAATTGCAAAAATATTTTTCGTTAAAAAATTAATATTCTACCTTCTTTATATATTATCAATCTAACTATCAATAATTTAAGATTTTGATATGATTTTAAATCTGTACTAAAATTAGTTAATTTAGAATTTAAAAACAGATCTATAATTTCAAATTTCGAAGCGGTAAATCCAATTTTTCACAGAATTGATAATTGGAACGGAATACTTTTCAAAATTACAACACTACTAATAAGAAAAGTATGGAGTTCAACATTTATCAATGGAACGGAATTGCGTTTCACATCGCAATGAAATGGAGATGTAAGTAACAAGGCATGTAAAAGTAGTTTGTTTTTTGAAAAAAAAAGATGCCGATACAGTATGAAAATGGTCTGATTTAATAAAGACCATATTAAATACGTAATCGGTATCAACATTTATCCGCGGTTTTTGTGGAGTGAAACGGAACGTAAAAAGTTCCTTATAAAATTGAAAAAGCTGTTTTTGGATAATTTTTTCAGCTAAAAAAGTATCAGGAAAATAATTATTAAATTATCGACCCCAACTTTTGACGTTGATGATCCTTAATATTCTACTTCTGATTATCACTATTCAATTTAGTATCAGTCTCATTGTCAGGAATTTTATTTTCTTCTGGAGAAGGAGTAATATTCTCTGGTATTTGTTGTCTTGAAGGAGGTGTATAATTAACAATATTTTCCATCTCAACCATTTGCTGATCTAAAGGCATTTGAATATCGTCTGTTATTTCTTTAATTTGTTCTCGAATATTTAAATCTTTTTTAATATCCAATCCACTTTTCTTTATCTCATTTTGCAAATCACTTGAAGCCTGCTTAATTTGATAAATTGTTTTACCAAAAGTTTTAGCAATAGAGGGAATACTTTTAGACCCAAAAAAGATTAGAATAAATACTAAAATTAAGAGTACTTCAGAACCAGCAATATCATTTAAAAATAGAAGCATAAACTTGTTTTACTAAACAAAAATACAAATAATAATCAACTAATAACCTGCTTTTTCCATTGGATAAACATTAAAAGTACCCATCCCTTTTGCTACTAATCGATTGTTTTGATTACGGATTTCAGATTCAGTTACAATTAACCTTTTACCTTTCGACAAAACAAAAGATTCACCCACTAATTCATCACCTAAACTAACAGGAGCTAAGAAATTTAATTTTAACTCAACCGTAGAAACAATAAACCCATCTTCACAAACTAAAGAAAGCGCAGCGATACCCGTAGTCGAATCCATTAAACTCGCCACTACTCCACCATGTGAAGCAACTGGAGTAGCTAAATGTTTTTCTTGAATTATTAAATGATAAAACACTTTTCCAGCTTCTTTAATTTCAAAATCCATCTCAAGTAAACGACCAAAATTGTTCCCTTTTATATAACCTAAAATAATTGAGTTTTGATTCAATAGATGTTTATTAACATTTGACATTCAAAATAATTTTAAAATATGAAATATAATTCAACTAAAATTCTATAATTTCGTTATAAAAAAATATGTTTTTTATTCTTTCAAAAATAGTCAGTATTTTCCTTTATCCTTTTAATTGGCTTGTAATTTCTTTAGGATTATTTTTATTGTTAAAAAACACGAAATGGAAAAAACGATTCAAAATATCAACTATAATTATTTTTCTACTGTTCTCTAATTCCGTTTTATTTCTATCCCTAATGAGTAATTGGGAAGTTCATGGAAAAAAAATAGAAGATGTTGAAAATTACGATGTCGGTATTGTATTAGGCGGAATGTTTGAATACAACAACGATTTAGATGTACTTAGCGCTCGATCTCACGCAGATAGAATTTGGCAAGCACTTACACTTTATAAGAAAGGAAAAATAAAGAAAATTCTTATATCTGGAGCTTCTGGATATGTTTCTGACAGAGGCCTCCAAGAGGCAGCTCAATTAAAAGAAGTACTTATCTCTTGGGGTATCCCGGAAAAAGATTTAATTGTTGAGATCCTCTCACGCAATACGCATGAGAATGCAGTAGAGACAAAAAAAGTGCTCGAAACATCTTACCCTCATTTAGAAAAAAGATTATTGATTACGTCTGGATTTCATATGAAAAGAGCAAAAGCATGTTTTGACAAAGTAGATTTAGCTTGCGACACTTTTTCTACAGACCTAATCACTGGACCAAATTCAAATTACTTTTGGGACCAGTACATCATTCCTGATATGGGCACTTTTTTCGGGTGGAATAAATTAATTAAAGAAATGATTGGATACCTTACTTATGATATTGTAGGTTATATATAGTGCCTGGCCAGAAATTTACTATTTTTTACAATGAAATAAATTGTCGAGGAGATTTTTAAGTTCTTTATATGAGTTGAAGCATGAGCATCAATCGAATATAAATAATTGAAAAGATTACGACAAGAATTTTATTTAATTTAGATGAATTTCCGTCCAGACACTATAGAGTGCCTCTAGTAAAATTCAGATAACCATATACTACCTAGGACTAATTCTTAATAGAATTCAAACATTATTTTTAAATTCTTCACTTGTAGATTACATTTAAAATATTAACTTTGAATATATAAAAAAAGACTTAAAAACCTTTCAACACATTATAGAATTAATTAAATTAAAACAATCATTATGGAAACTCCTAAGATTATTTACACCATTACAGATGAAGCGCCAGCATTGGCTACCTATTCATTTTTACCAATTGTTAAAGCCTTTTTATCTTCTGCTGGTGTAGATATTGAAACGAGAGACATTTCTTTAGCTACTCGTATATTGGCAAGTTTCCCTTCTTATTTGAAAGACAATCAAAAAGTTAATGATGCTTTAGCTGAATTGGGAGAACTTGTAACGAAACCAGAAGCAAATATTATTAAATTACCAAACATAAGTGCTTCTGTACCTCAATTAGTTGAAGCAGTTAATGAATTACAAGCAGCTGGTTTTGCAATACCAAACTACCCGGTAACTCCTCAAAATGAAGAAGAAAAAAAGATTAGAGCGGCTTACGACAAAATAAAAGGTAGTGCTGTAAATCCTGTTTTACGCGAAGGAAATTCAGACAGAAGAGCTCCATTTGCAGTAAAAGAATATGCTAGACAAAATCCACATTCTATGGGGAAATGGGAAGGAAATTCTAAAACAGAAGTTGCAACTATGAAATCAGGTGATTTTAGAGCAAATGAACAATCTATTTTAGCTGAAAACTCAACTACTGTTTCAATTGAGTTCGAAGGAAATGATGGCACGAAAGAAACTTTAAAATCAAATTTAACATTACAAAAAGGAGAAATAATTGACTCTACCTTCATGAGTATTAAAGCATTAAATGAATTTTTAAATGCTCAAATTGCTTATGCAAAAGCTAATAACATTTTGTTTTCTGTTCACATGAAAGCAACAATGATGAAAGTTTCTGATCCAATCATTTTTGGACATATCGTTAAAGCTTTCTTTGCTGATGTATTCACTAAACATGCTGATAAATTAGCTGAATTACGTGTAAACGTTAACAATGGCTTAGCTGACTTATTAGACAAAGTAAAAGGAAATAAAGAAATAGAAAAAGACATTGAAGCTTGTTTCGAAAAAGGACCAAGTTTAGCAATGGTAAATTCTGATAAAGGAATTACAAATTTACATGTTCCATCTGATGTAATTGTTGATGCTTCAATGCCTGCAATGATTCGTACTTCAGGGCAAATGTGGAATAAAGATGGAAAGTCTCAAGATACATTAGCTGTTATACCTGACTCTAGTTATGCAGGGATTTATGATGAGACAATTAAATTCTGTAAAGCAAACGGAGCTTTTGACCCAAAAACAATGGGTACAGTTGCTAACGTAGGTTTAATGGCTCAAAAAGCTGAAGAATATGGATCACACGATAAAACTTTCCAGATAAAAACTGCTGGAACTGTAAAAGTAATAGATTCAAATGGAGATGTTTTAATGTCTAATAATGTTGAGGCTGGTGATATATGGAGAGCATGTCAGGTTAAAGATGCTCCAATTCAAGACTGGGTTAAATTAGCAGTTACACGTGCTAAAGCTACAGGATGGCCAACTATTTTCTGGTTAGACGAAACACGTGCACATGATAGACAAATCATTACAAAAGTTACTACTTATTTAAAAGATTACGACACTAAGGGGTTAGATATTCAGATTATGCCACCTGCTAAAGCTACTGCTTATTCTTGTCAAAGAGTTAAAGAAGGAAAAGACACAATATCTGTTTCAGGAAACGTTTTACGCGATTATTTAACAGATTTATTTCCAATATTGGAAGTTGGAACTAGTGCGAAAATGTTATCTATTGTTCCATTAATGAATGGTGGTGGATTATTTGAAACTGGTGCAGGAGGATCTGCTCCAAAACATGTTGAACAATTAATCAAAGAAAATCATTTACGTTGGGATTCATTGGGTGAGTTTTTAGCATTAGCAGTTTCTTTAGAACATTTAGGCGTTCAATATAATAATCCAAAAGCTAGTCTTTTAGGAGAAACATTAGATAAAGCAACCGCAACACTTTTATTAAATGATAAATCACCTTCAAGAAAAGCGAAAGAAATAGATAATAGAGGATCTCATTTTTATTTAGCAAAATATTGGGCAGAAGAATTAGTAAAATCTTCTGACAATGAGTTAAGCGATATCTTTTCAGAATTAGCAAAAGAATTAAACACGAACCAAACTAAAATTATTAACGAATTAAATTCAGTTCAAGGAGAAAAGGTAAACATTGGAGGTTACTACTACCCTAACTCTTTATTAGCTTCGAATGTAATGTGTCCAAGTTCTACTTTTAATAACGCTTTAGAAAGCTTATTGGTAAAAGCATAACAACACGCTAAAAATATAAAAAGGAAGGTTGTGATTTATTCGTCACAGCCTTCCTTTTTATGGCAATATTTAGCTTGTGAAAAAATAAATCATACCTGTCGGAAATATTGCCACAAGCACATTTCACACTTTCAGCGATTTAACATTCAGTAATTTGATAATTAATAGGGTTATACCCTGTGTATATGCATTGCACACTTTCAGTTTTTTTTTTTAGAAGAAGGGAATTAATTCATTAACGATGGTTGTAGCCCATCGTTAATGATAACACAAACTATAAAGCTCTGAAGGAGCGCAATAAAACCTTTTATAGCAAAATTCCCAACAGTCATAAAACACATTACCTTTCAGTCCAGAAACTCAGTATAAAACAAAGAACGAAAGTCGGATTCGAGCCATAGATGTTAATACAATATAAATAACGTTGAAAAGTTTTACTTTAAAATAGTATAAACGGTAGATTTACTTGATTATAAATCCCTAATTTTAGCACTCAAACTTTTTTAAAAATTACAATGAAAAAAATAAACTATTTATTAATTGCTTTCACTTTTTTAATCAGCACATTCTCTAAAGCTGACGAAGGAATGTGGTTCCTAATGAACATTGAACGATTGAACCATAGAGATATGGAAAAGTTAGGACTTCAACTAACATCTGAAGAAATTTACAGTATCAATAATTCTAGTTTAAAAGATGCTATTGTTCAATTTGATGGTGGCTGTACCGCTGAAATTATTTCAAAAGAAGGTTTAGTTTTAACAAATCACCACTGTGGATATAATGCTATTGCAGAATTATCTACTCCTGAAAATGACTATTTAACAAATGGTTATTGGGCAAAAACAAAAGCTAATGAATTAAAACCAGCCGAATTGTCCGTACGTTTCTTCGTAAGAATGGATGATGTAACGAAAAGAATTCTTTCTAAGCTAAACAATAAAATGTCTGAAGAAGAAAGAGCTAAAGCAATTAAAGTTGAAACGGATTTAATAGCAAAAGAAAATAACGAAGGCGGAAAATATGTTGTTTCTGTTCGTTCTTTTTTTCAAGGAAATGAATTTTATTACTTTGTTTATCAAGATTACACTGATGTACGTTTAGTAGGAACACCTCCGAGTAGTATTGGTAAATTTGGTGGAGATACTGATAACTGGGAATGGCCTAGACATACAGGAGATTTCTCAATGTTTAGAGTTTATGCTGATAAAGATGGTAATCCAGCAGAATATTCTTTAAACAACATTCCTTTAACACCTAAAAAACATTTAACAGTTAATATTGGCGGAATCAAAGAAAATGACTTCGCAATGATATTAGGATACCCAGGAAGAACGAACAGATGGATGCCTGCTTCAGGAATCGATCAGAATGTTAAATTCGCTTATCCTGCTTGGGTTGAATCATCTAAATTAGGAATGGATAAAATGAAAGTCCACATGGATAAAAACGATGAAGTTCGTTTAAATTACGCTGGAGTTTATGCAGGAGTAGCAAATTACTGGAAAAACAGACAGGGAATGATAGATGCTTTAACAAGTGCAGAAACTGCTAAAACGAAAGCTGAAAAAGAAGCTGATTTCAACAAATGGGCTAATAAAAAGAAGAATAAAGAAGAATATGGAGATGTTGTAACGATCATCAACAAATATTATGCTGCTACAAACCTAAATGCTCGTCACAACAATTATTTAGTTGGACTTTTGAGAACTTCAAATTTTTCTGTTTTACCTTATAAATTCGGAGGAGCTATCAATGCTTTTATGAAAGAAGAAGATAGCCTTAAAAAAGCTGAGATTAAGGCTGAGATATTAAAAATGATTGACGAAACATACAAAACATTATACATTCCTTTAGAAAAAGATGTTTTAGCTGCACAATTAAATCTTTATGTTACAAAGGGTAGCGAAGCAGGTTTAGCTAAATTGGTAGAGAAAATAGGTAAAGAAAATAACAACGACTTTACTAGCTATATCAATCAAGCATTTAATTCTAGCATTTTCGGATCTAAAGAAACGTTTCAAGCATTCTTAGAAACACCTAATGAAGAACAATTAAATAACGACCCACTTTATTTGTTATCAATGGATCTTCTAACAAGATACAGAACAAAATCTGATGAAGAAAATGAACTTGAAGCGAAGTATGAAAAAGCATATCGTAACCTTGTAAAAGGATTAAGAATTTCAAATCCTAAATTAAAATATTACCCAGATGCAAATAGTACATTAAGACTATCTTATGGAAAAGTAATAGCATTGCCTGCTGATGTAAGAAATGATGCAGAAGTTAACTTCTACACTACACTTCAAGGAACAGTAGCTAAATACAAAGAAAACGATCCTGAATTTGATTTACCAGCTAAATTAAGAGAACTGTATGAGAAAAATGATTTCGGTCGTTATGCAGACATTGGTGGATACATGCCAGTAAACTTTTTAACAGACAATGATATTACAGGTGGAAATTCTGGATCACCAGTTTTAAATGGTAAAGGTGAATTAATTGGATTAGCATTCGACGGAAACATTGAAGCAATGGCTGGAGATGTTATATTCGATCACGATTTACAAAGAACGATTAATGTTGATATTCGTTATGTTTTATTTATCATTGAAAAATATTCTGATGCAAAACATATTGTTGACGAAATGGATCTTGTAAAATAAGCAAATAAGATAATTGTATATTGAAGGCTCTCAATTTTGAGAGCCTTTTTTTATGCATCATTAACTACCTAATTATTATATTTGTAAAGATGGATGAGCAACATTTAAATGATTGGTTTAAGAAAAGAAAAGAAAGACGTGAAAACCTTTCTGCCTCTACCCTACTTGATGGAATAAAAAAACAATCTATCAGTAGTTTAAGTAGCGCCATAACCTTACTAGAAAGTAGCTTAGAAAAAGATCAAGAAATAGCTAAAGAATTAATAAAAGAATGTATTCCACTTTCAGGAAAATCGATTAGAATTGGAATTACCGGAGTACCAGGAGTAGGAAAAAGTACATTTATAGAAATATTTGGTAAATTATTAGCAGAAAAAGGGAATAGAATTGCTGTTCTTGCTATAGATCCAACAAGTGAAATTACAGGAGGCAGTATTCTAGGAGACAAAACTAGAATGGAAGAATTATCTCAACTCGACAATGTATTCATCAGACCTTCTCCTGCTGGAAAATCCCTAGGCGGTGTTGCTCAAAAAACGAGAGAAAGTATTCTACTTTGTGAAGCAGCTGGATTTAACATAATTTTAATTGAGACTGTTGGCGTTGGTCAATCATCTACTATGGTGCACTCAATGGTCGATTTCTTCTTATTATTAATGCTTTCTGGCGCTGGAGATGAATTACAAGGCATAAAGAGAGGAATAATGGAAATGGCCGATAGCATAGCCATAACAAAAGCAGATGGCGAAAACCTTAATCGCGCAAAACTTGCTAGCCAAGAATATAAAAATGCACTGCACCTTTTCCCTCCGAATGAAAACAATTGGATTTCTAAATCTTACGTATGCAGTGCTTACAACGGTTTAAACATAGAAAAAACTTGGGAAATTATAGAGTCTTTCAAAAATCACACAATTACGAATGGTTGGTTTGAAAAAAGAAGAGAAGAACAAGATAAATTTTGGTTTTTTGAAACATTGAAAGAAATGGTTTATACTAATTTCTTTAATAATATTGATACAAAAAAAGAAATTCAAAAATACACACAATTGATTTCTGAAAAAAAAATAACATCGATTCAGGCAGCAGAAGAAATTTACAATACAAAACTTAAAAATTAAAAAATGGAAGAACACATCTTTACGATCGAAGGAGAATACATCGAATTAATTCAACTATTAAAAGCTCTTGGATTAGCTCAAACTGGCGGTCATGCAAAAATGATCGTAGATGAAGGTTTAGCTATAAGAAATGGTGAAGTTGAAACGCGAAAAAGAGCGAAATTAATTCCTGGCGACATTATTGAAGTGGTAGGCAATAAAATCACTTTAAAATAGACGAATAATGAAATGTTTAGTTTGTACCTTTTTGCTAATACTAATTCCTTTTAACCATTTTGCTGCTAAAATTAGAGATATCGAATTCACGGTTGATTCGACTAATTTTGGTGTAACGAATTCTTATTCAATAAGCATCAATTTAATTAAAAAAAATGGAAAAAGAATAGCACTTAAGCCTTCCGTTTTTTCATTTCAATGGTCTAAAATAAAAGTTGAAGGAGCTTTTATACAATCATTTAACGCTGGAGTTATCACTTTTGACCAAAAAGAAATTAATTCAGAGAACAACAAACAGCAATTAATTGTTACTTATCAAATGGGTAGAAAGGGCTCTCATCAACAAGAAACCACTATTCATTATCCTTTTGTTAAAAATTTTGAAATTACAGATTCTCTTATTCATGTAAACTACTTCTCTCCTATCACTTACCTTTTAACATTTAATAATGAAAAACAGACAATTGCCAATACTAAACTATTTGATACAAAACACATTGACATAATATCAAACGACAGTATTGTTTTTAGTAATGAGCAATTAAAAATAGCATTGAATTATCCGCTAAAAAAAGATAGTGTTCAGGTTTTATTCATCGACAAGCAAAAAAACAAAATACTTTTATCAAAAAATCTAAAATTAAAATACCTTAGCTCTACCCAGATTAATGCTAATGGAATTCAGGGATCTACCGGCAGCAATGGTTCAAATGGTAGAAAAATTTCTGAAAGTGGTGGCAACGGCACAAATGGAATAGACGGACTTGATGCTCAAGATGTCAAAGTATTTATTGAGACAATTGAAGAAAACAAAAAGGTTTATTTAAGTATCAATAGTTTCTTTTCTGACGGCAGTAAGCAATTTGATTTGATCGAATTTAAAGGGACTCCAATTGAATTTTTTGGAAATGGTGGAAATGGAGGTAACGGAGGAAATGGCGGACATGGACAAAATGGAAAAATTGATGTTGCTAAAAAAATTATTTCTCCAAAAGGTGGAAACAGTGGAAATGGTGGTAATGCTGGAAAAGGTGGGAATGGAGGAAAAATTGAATTAATTTTCATTAAAACACCTGATAAAGATTATTCTCATTATTTCATTACTTATAACCTTGGAGGAAGAAAAGGGATCCCTGGGAAAGCGGGAAATGTTGGTAAAGGAGACTATCTAAATTCTGTTCCAAAAGATAAAACAGGAAAAATATTAGATGGAAAAGAAGGAACAGTAGGTGCTCATTCAAAAGATGGTATTGCTGGTAAACCTGTAACTTTTTTATACTTAACAGCAGAAGAGTTCAATAGTCTTAGAGCAAAGACAAAAAAAGATGGATTTTAAAATTAGTTCATTGGACTTCAAACCACACATATTTCCTGTTCTGAACATTTGGAAGTTTCGGGTAATCATTATCTCCCATGGGGCGAACCATAGAAATCGTGACTATATTTATTATCTGATAGACACAACATTGTTATCCAAAACGATCAAATATTTTTAGAGAAGTATAATTGTCACCTTCCTTAATCCTTTCCGCCAGAGGTCGGATAAACTCTCAAGGAAGGAGACTTATAATTACTTCGAACACAAAATCGAAAATAAAAATCTGCGGATTAAGGTTCTCGAAATTCATAACTATTTTAAAAATCACCTTATAATAAAATGACTACCCAAATCCGTAACTCTGCTTTCACTGATGTATTCAGCATTTTTAAATGAAATGGTCAATTATTTTAAGGAATCATAATTGTCACCTTCCTTAATCCTTTCCGCCAGAGGTCGGATAAACTCTCAAGGAAGGGGACTTATAATTACTTCGAAAACAAAATCGAAAATAAAAATCTGCGGATTGAGGCTCTCGAAATAAAAAATTCATAGGATTGAACTTAAATCCAACCCTATGAATAATAATATAAATAAATTAC
>Ga0105052_10004329_pt1 | contig 15698 bp, 10 predicted proteins | sample FRY03_FD_78094 | JGI IMG/M metagenome (GOLD analysis project Ga0105052, IMG submission 78094) | Freshwater microbial communities from Lake Fryxell liftoff mats and glacier meltwater in Antarctica - FRY-03 | ecosystem: Environmental > Aquatic > Freshwater > Ice > Glacier meltwater ... | reverse complement strand
TGCACGTTCATCACTAGTTGGTCCGCTTCGTTGTCCCGTATCAATCTGGGCTTGAAGAGTCCACCTGCGCAGCGTTTCAGAACCGATACCTAGTTTCGGGGCGATCGCATTACAGGCTGCATACATCGATGGGTAGTCATCCAGTCGGTCCAGGAGCATCCTGACAGCTCGATCACGTTGTTCTTTCGGATATTGCTTGGGCATAGCACCATCATCCTTCACTCAAAAGGAAGCGGCAAGAAACCCCTTACGATTCACTACAGATGATTTCACCAATGTTGGTCGTTCAATGTCACCAAACTTTATAAAAATCCTGAGAGAAAAACTCAAAAACATCATGACCCTCACATGGGTATTTCCGTCGTGAATATACGAGGAAGGGTCTGGCCAGAGCTCAATAACGTTAGTTGTTTCCTTGAGGTCTTAGACTTCCAACTGTGTCAATAAATAGGCCAACGGTCATCGATTTGTTTGCGGGTGCTGGCGGACTTTCCCTTGGGCTCGAACAAGCGGGATTCGAATCCGTGTTCGTTAGCGAGCTTAATCCTGACGCGATGGAAACTTATCTCAAAAACCGTGACGGTGCTTCTCGATTTGACTTGCGTGAATCCAAAAGGAGCGTTGGTGACATCACAACGATTACCAGAGATTCTCACGCGCTTAAATCAGTTGCCCGTAGTCTGAAAAAACAACATGGCGACATCACGTTACTTGTAGGTGGTCCTCCATGCCAAGGGTACAGCGGAATTGGGCACCGGCGATCCTTTGATCTTGCAAAACAAGAAGTGCCTGGTAACCATCTTTATTTGGACATGGCCGCTGTTATTTCGACAGTCCAACCGCGCATGTTCCTCTTTGAAAATGTCCGCGGCCTTCTGACATCCCGTTGGTCAAAACAAGGGGGCGATAAAGGGGAGATCTGGAATGACGTCCAAGCCGCTTTCCGCAGAATAGGCGAGAGCTCTGGTGAGAGAGGCTACCAAATGCACTCCGCGCTCATACGCGCTAAAGATTATGGGGTTGCGCAGAATCGCCCGCGTATTCTCTTGGTCGGCGTTCGTGATGACATATCACCGACCATAGTTGACACAGGAATTGCAAACGGCTTTCTGCCTTTTCCTAATGGAGCTGCACCGGATTTAGTTGATTTGCTGAGTGATCTCATTGATCCGAAATTCGAAGATTTATTTTCACATGAAACTCTCATATACCCAAACGATGCAATGAATGAACTTCAAAGTCGCTTACGGGAAGGCGCACATGGCCGGGGAAGTGGAAGCAGGAAGCAGGGACAACTCGTCACGGAAATGCAGTACAGCAGACATAGCGAACGGGTAAAGAAAAAATTTGAATATATGCTTGCAAATGAAGGTCGCATACATTCAGACCATCAAACAAAGAAATTTGCACAGAAGTTGTTACCCGCAATCTGGCCTGCCAGTGGTCCTTCGATAACAGCAACGAGCCTCCCAGATGACTATGTGCATTTCAGTCAACCAAGGACCCTGACTGTTCGAGAATGGGCACGCTTGCAAATGTTTCCGGATTGGTATCAATTTGCTGGGAAGAGAACCACCGGTGGTCAAAGGCGAGCAGGCAATCCCCTGCTCAACAACTGGGATCGGGAAGCTCCCAAATATACTCAAATCGGGAACGCTGTACCCGTTGAACTTGGTCGGCAATTGGGTCTGCACCTTCTGGCTCTTGCAGGGTGAATTTCACTAAAGGAATATTCATAGATTCGAAGACACGTCATTTCGAATCGACGTACGATATTGTAATCAAAAGATGGGGGTTCTGTGGTCACCAATGATTATCACGAGTACGCCGAATACCTAAATGCCCTGCTGTCTAGGGCCACAGGCGGCTCCGATGTTGCCGCGGCTCCTGGATCAAGATCCAGCACGATCGAATTTCCAGAGGGGCCTGCAGCCCCAGGATCACAAGAGATACTGGATTGGGTTACTTCCGAGCACCACGCTGGGGTGCCAAGAATCGCCATTCTTGTAGGGGGTCCCGGCAATGGAAAATCGCAACTGACTGCAAAAGCCGTATCCTCATTCAAGAGTTTGGACCAAGATTCGACTAGGATTGCTAGGCGGACCTACGACTACCAGATGGAAACAAAGAGGCTCAGACTCATAAACGACGCTACTATCGGATTAGGTAACCCTAACCACCCAAGTCTGTCTGAGGAAATTTCAAACGCGATCGCTGACAATCTAAACCTAATAGTCAATGTCAATCGCGGCGTCATCTTTGAGGAGCTGTATCGCTCCAAGGAGTCTCTCGGCCAACTCGTACTGAGCTGGATAAATTGTGGAGGTGATCAACGTGAGCTTTTAGGCCTTGAAGACTTGCGATTGGATAACGAACAATTCTTGGATTTCGTAGCTTCTACTAGCATCAAGAAGAATTCGATGACCATTGCGCACATTGCAGTCTGCTTCATGGACGCCTGTTCTATTTTGGAATTGCAGCCCGAATTTAGATTTTCAGACGACGAGACTGGTGATCACTTTCAGTTTGAGGCAAAGGAATATCGCATTCGCCAATTAAAGAAACGAGAGTCTGATTTCGGCTCTCAAGTACCAGCAGGAATCGTTCTTGAGCAAGTTGTCTCTCGTCTCAACCACTTGCTCCCGGAATCGTTGCTCGAAGCTATTGATGATCCAATAGCCGCCAATATTGAGACCCTTAAAGGTTCAGACATTCAGAGCCACCTATTGACACAGCTTCGGGCAGGAGAAATCGCTTCAGCAAGACTCCTGACTTACCGGGAACTTTGGGGTGCCATTGCCCTTGCGATTCTTGGAGACACCTCAGGTTCACCGGAACAACAGGTAGTCATACCCAACGTGAATCGCGGCTTAGCACCGGCCAAAGGTAGGAGTACCTCTTTGGAAGCCTTCCGTAATCAGCAAGAATTGGCCCGCCATAGAGTATTCCAAAGTATTTTTACGGAAGATCAGGCCGCAAAGAACGTTAGTTCCAGAGCCGATCAGCCAGTCTTGAGATTGACACGTTTGATAGATCCCGTTCGTGATGCATCCCCCGAATGGGCACAGCCAGTGTCTGACGCATTTGCCCTGTTTTCAGAGGATACCTCGCCACTGAACGACTTGCTGCAAGCATCCCAAAGACCGGATGCGACCCAATCAGCCACGACCGCTTTTGATCGAGAGCTGGATCGGCTCTTCTGCGCAATTATTCTGATCCCAGACATCAAGGACAACGAAAGAAATGAGATAACCAGCTGGTACGGCCGTTATCTGACCAGACTCTACGCCCTCACCCTTGGAGAAGTCGCATTTAAACAAGAGATTCAATGTTGGACTCAAACCTGGGATCGTGGGGAATTTCCACCCGCATTAGAAGCAGGCCTAAAGGCACTGCTGTTACCGGACACTCGGGACAAGGATAAATCTCTGCTCTTACCAGTCTTTGCCTCAAGGACAATTCCAGTTACAGCTTCAGTGAACACCCCTACCCTTGTGCGCAAGATCGAAAGGAGCTGGAAGTTGGAGCCTGTCAAACAGGGGGAGAATCTGTTTGTATGCCTCGTTGATAATGGCGAGACGGTGGTCACTCTCGAGCTCGACTTTGCGCTCATCAGAGAAACTCTTGCGTGCAATAAACAACATGTGGGGATGACTGAATACGTTAATGCGATATCACCGAGGCTGGAACGATTTAGAGGCGTGATGCTGATGCCTCAGCAAGATCTACGCGCAAAGTATTGGGTCTTGGATCCAGAGGGGGACCAACAAATCTATGAATCTTAAACAAGGAGAAGACTTGGCTCAAGGTCTTAATAACCAACTACTACTGGGCAATTACAACCGACCCGAGTACGTGTCGTCCCCAGAAGGATACCTAACAGCACTTGCATGGAACCGTCGTAAGCTTGATCGAACAGCAATTCCTTCCAACCAAAAAGTCGCTCTGGTGTTCAAGAAGCGCGGAGGAAACGCCTCCATTTTAACCCATTACACAACTTATCCGTTTCCGGGAAACGAAATAGTGTGGGCAAACGCAGTTGCAAGCAGCGGTATTGAAGTCGATGGTAAATCTGAACGGCTCGAAATTGCCATTGTCGATTCTCTTGCTGGAGTAAATATTGCGGATGCTAACTCACAAGCTGCGATTCCGCTGACTGTGAATTTAGCACTTCTCCAAGATCGTTTTGGAATGACAGGCAAACAAGGTTCAGCAGATGTTGGACAAATTCTCGAACAAATGTTTGCTCTCGGCAAAGGAGACCGACTGGACTCCCCCATAGACTCAGCGGCATTAGCTTGGGAAAGTGCCACTGCCCACCGAATGACGCACGACAAATTACTTAGTTCTATCAATACTGCTGCAGAATCCTTACATCCCTTCCCCGTCATTGCGGGAGAGACGAATTTCGATGTGCCTGTCTCGTCAGTCTTTCAGGAGTTTGAAAAAACACCTTTTCACTGGTTCTATGAAAACTGGGTTAAAATAACATCAGAAAAATGGATTGATGCACTCCCGGCCCGCGTCTGGACTGATTGGGCAACGACGATTTTGCGGTTGTCCTTTGGACTGGGATTAATTTTCGAAGCGAAATGGTTTGACCATTTGGCGAGACAAATTCTTGCTGGTGAGCCTACTGAATTTAAAACTCTAGTGAAGGGGATCGATGAAGTCTTACCCTGGGTCTCCAGAACAGACCCACAATCGATCCGTAACATCGCACCACGCCTCAATCTCCCAATTCCTCGGTCGCATGCACTTCGGGCCGAAATTTCCAAGTGGGTGAATTCCTCTGATCTCTCTGGCCACACATTCTCCGAGGCAGTCGCAAAAATGGGGTGTGATGAAAGCCTGAAGAATGCTCTCCAGCTAATTTTTGAACGGAAAAGGTTCGCCAACGTAAACACACTCGAAGCAATTCGCTACGCACTTAAGACTCGGGGAGCAAGAGGAGAGAACGCAGACCTATATGGACTACTGCGAAATCTTGGCTCGCAGAACCGTGTTGTTCTCGTTGATCCTGCCCCCGATTGGATAGCCGTGGTTGCCAGTCTTTCATGTGCGGCTCCTGGAACGTCTGTTGAACTTGGCACTATTCAGAGATCGCTGTCTCAAATAGGGCTCAATCCGCCAAGAGATGATCTGGTTAACCTACTTGAAAGAGCGGGCATGACTCGCGGAAGTGCAGATGCTGATCAAGGTCTCTTAGTCCAATCCGCTTATTAGGAGGCGTAATGAATAATCAATTTTTGTCCCTAGCCCTTGGACATTTCCTAGCTGAATTTGATGGGTTGCGGCAAATAGCGTTACCTCCCAAACTTCCCCTCGAAGTTGGAATGGCCATAGCCAATGCCGCGAATTCAAAACGAGAGGAAGGTGAAGTATTTGCCATAGTGGTAACCGAGAACGTTTACGACCAAAATAGCGAGGCCGGCATTTTTAGCCCTAACGACTCTGTGGCATACAGAGAAGGCGATCGTCTGGCGGTCCTTGTGAATGGAGTGGCACAATCCGCTTCAAACTTGAGTAGTTTCGTTTCTCTTCTTAACCCGGCATTCCCGGCCACGGGAAGTTACCGTTTTGATTTTCAATCCCTTGTGGAACAAATAATGAACGTCGTTCTGGCAGAATCGGGGATTAATGCCGCAATTCACCCAACCCAGCCAGAGGATATTGAGAGACTGAATTTTGTGTTGACGCTGCTTGCCGGTGCATACGAATCTTCGGAGGAAGGTCAAAGGCCTTGGAATGTGCTTTGGTTTGAGCATGTCAATGGTGGCCTGAGCAACTTGGTTAAAAATTTAAGAGCGGCGCCTAAAGACCTCAAAGTAGGGGAACTGCTCTCGCATTTGACGTTCTCGTCTTTTTCGCTTCCAATTCCAGACAACGGGGAGAGCTATTCCGCCAAAAACAGCAGCGGTCGATCAATCTGGCAAGCGCTCACATCGCACTGGTATTCGAAAGACAATGTTCTCGAGACCCTGGCAATCATCCAAAGCCAGCAGCACACTGGTAAAGGTGAAATTCAGGCCTTGCTCGATCTCAATTGGGACGAATTTGAAGATAAACAAATAGCTTCAGGTAATGCTTTGCATGCATTTGGCACATTTTCCGGCGCCTCATTGAATGAACGGACTCATGCCTTTTCACAATTAGTTGAAGGAGATTTCTTCTCTCCACTTGGGGAAGTAGAGTCAGATCGAACACTTCGAGTTGAGACTCGTGATGGAATTAGTTTAACAGTCTCAACGACAGACAAATTTATTGCTGAAACCGTATGTGATGGCGACACTGTCTTTTCTCAAGAAGTCAGGGTAAGACTTCCAACAATTGCGGTTCCAACACAGTCACAAATTGATTCTTCCGAAGTTACTATCGACACTAGTACCAAGGGCCTTGAATTCATTGGCCAGTTAACTCTGGATGTGGATTCGGTTTTCGCCGAGGGAATCTTTCGTTGGAAGTCAGCGAAGAATGTTACGCTTTACAAATTCAATTTGACGACAATTTCAGTTTCAGTTCCCAACTCTGATTCATTGGCAGGCACAATTCTGTCAGACAGCAAGGCTACTGGATTTTTTATCCCACACGTTGGCGCAGGTTGCGTTATTTTTCCTCAACAAAAAGGAAAATATGGCAAACCAATTTGGGTTCCCAAAGCAAAGATTGAAGACCTGGAGCCAGGGGAAGAGCCAGCCATTCTCGAATGTCCGCTAAACAATGGTGGCGACCACCTCGTTATCTGCTGGACCGATTCGCAACCGACTCTCCCGCAAATGAAAAATGCTGTATTCGAAGTACGTTTGGGTTCTTCGGAACGCCTATTCGAATCACACGCGATTCTGGGCGATGGCGATTTGCTTTATGCCGGTGACACCGTAATTGAATTTGAGATTCCCGAACCTTCTTCAGTAGTTGAAAAAGAAGGTCGGGGTGACACGCCAATTGTCTCGGCCATCAAGCGATCGCGTACATCGAATTTCCCACCTACCTCGGCCGCCATGGACACATTGAGGGGTGCAGTAGAAGAAAAGTTCCTTAATTTGCTTGACACTGGAGTTTGGAAGGAAAATTTAGGGCATATCGCAATGCCGGGAGATGGAGTTACGACACTCACCGAGTTGATACCGAGCGAGTGCAAAGGGTATCTAGTTCCGTCCGATTTTCAGCAGCAACTGCAGCGAAATTCCAATTTCCGAATACCGACTGAGCTCTTAGAGTCGAATGAGCTACGCGAGTTCATAATTGCTTTTGAGGAACTTGAGATCCAAGAGAAGCTTACTTACGTGGATGACAATTCAGGCGAAGCCTTGACGAAGTTACCTTCCTCGCACCGCTGGGACTCACTTTGGCAAAACAATGAATTGCTAGAAAACTATTTGATTGCATATACCGGGTTAATTAAACGTGCATCAAACCTGAACGCACCAAGTTCTGCTGCAGTCTTCTGGGCAACCTTTCCTTTTTCCGTTGCGTCATGGAATTCCACAAATGGGAACTACCGTTGTGAGAGTGTTCATCTCAGCCCACTTCATCCGCTTCGCCTAGCGTGGCTCAGTTGCACTGAGCATACGTTTTTCAATGCATCGCTTGCTGGACAGTTGGCGGCAACCATTGAAGGATGGAACTTGCCGCTCTTGGCTCCCAGCGAGGCAAACGGGGGGATCATGATTGCGATTTCAAGCGATACCGGTCCCGATCAGTTCTTTACAGGATGGTCAATGATGGTGACTGCGCCCGTCGGTATGGCAGAGCCGCTGAAAGTACCAGAGTTCGTTGGTTCCTACAGAACACCGGGTGCTTCTTCTTCCGGGCTAAATGGATCGGCAGTGGTAGGCGCCCTGACAGAATTCAAGAAAATGAATGCTCACGCGTCAACAATTACAATCGACCTGGCCGCAGCGTCACCCTCAAATAGGTCTGCAGATATTGATAGTGCCGTTGTGAGCGGAATGAAGAATTGGTTCGGAAGAAAGAACCTTTCGACCCCTGGTGGTATGCGAGTACTCGATTCCCTGAATCGTAGAGGTGACATCCCAAGAGAATTTCTCCTCGATACTTTGGGAGCTGATGCGGAAATACCAATGACTTGGTCGCGCTATGAACCGGATCAAAGGAATGTTCGGAGTTCAAATCTTAGATTTCTCCAAGACGCCGGTGTCGCGCTGAATGTAAACCCAAATCCGCTCGGTGGTGATGGCTATGGGCTCATGACCGACATCCCACTAAAGCGTTTCGAAGTACGCGATCCAGTAGTCGTTGATAACGCAGGAGTATCGAAGCCAGCGATCGACGTCAACTTGGGATGGGAGCCTTTCACTTCCGCACTTCGAGCGGTCGAGAGTCCTACAAGCGGACCAGTAATTCATACCCAAATCCAAGGAGGGGTCATAAATGATGGGTCTGCAGACTGGACAATAACTGGAGAATCGCTCATCAGCCCAGCTGTATTAGCGGCTTTAATGCGTTCTTCGAATTCCGCCTCCCAAATGCTCTGGGAGTGGAAGCCTCCATTCCTGAATACCGATGTAAATTCCTTGAGTTTGCTTGATAGACGTCCATACCTTTCAATCGTGAGAACTCCTGATGCTTTTCGAACGAGGATTCGGACGGTATTGACAAAAGCGCTCAACCGTGAGGCAACTGACAGCGACGTGGATTCGCTACTTTCAACCTTGGGCGCACGTGGAGTCGGGCTTGCCTCGTTGGTATCAGCGGGAGGAACACAGGCCACAGGCGCATTGGGCTTTTATGCAGCGCTGCAACTTATGACCAAGACAGAAATTCCAAGCGTCCACAGATTTGTTCTTCCATTAGATGCCTGCGAAGAGTTTCTCTGGAGACTCACGAATGAGGGCACGTTAGCCGCTTCTCGAAAGCGCGCTGACTTGCTGCTTCTTGAAGTTGGTGAAAAATACGTATCCTTCTCACCACTGGAGATCAAGTACTGGGGAGCCAACGTGAATGAGGACGTGGCATTACTTCCAAAAGTTGAATCTGCGAAGGTCCTGGATGCGCTTGAACAGGCGAGGTCTACATACAAAATCTTGGAGTCTGTTGGAAACCAGTCTGCTGAATTGCCCGTGAACTCTGCTGACGAAAAGCTCTGGTTCTCCGCTTTAGGCTCGCTCATCGAATCCGCAATCAAACTTCATCCCAGTTCAGTTGCTGATAGCGCCGCCTTGCGCACGCAATTACATGACATAGTGAGTGGGCGCTCGGAAGTTAGAGTCTGTCCCCCACTGCTCCTCATCTTGCAACAAGGCGCGCGGACTGTCGATGGTGAGACGTACTACCTCCACCGTTCAAATGTCAATGCAACTTCAAAGAAAAATTTAGCCTTCGGTGCGTTAATCGCAGACCCTTCAGCTGTTTTTGCAGGACTTCAGGAAGAGCCACCAACGCAACTTATTGATGCGTGGACAGAATTAATTGATTGGGTATTTTCCCCTGCTTCTGTTGATTCGTCTCGCTCATCTGATTGGGAGCTCGCAGCACGTACGCGCGTGGCGGAACCAACAGCAATAGCCGCCTCGCCAAGGGATTCGTCAAGTGTCAACGCTCCGACAGAACTCACAGCGGAATCTTCATCAAAAACTGAAACTGAAACTGAAGAGAGTGATCATTCAGAAGGGATTATTTCCGGTGATGGCGTCCGTTTTTCAGTTGGCAAATTTATTGATTCAGTAGGTGACGCATCAGCAGAGTACTGGCCCGGCAATACAGCACTGAACCAAATGAACATCGGAATTGTCGGAGACTTGGGAACCGGCAAGACACAATTACTGCTTGCTTTGATTGCTAAAATCCGAAAGTATGCTGCGAACACTCAACCGAACCCCGTGAGCATGTTGATATTTGACTACAAAAAGGACTTTCAGTCACCGGACTTTCTTGAGTCAGTGGGTGGCCGAGTCCTTCGCCCTTACAACATCCCTCTAAATATTTTTGAACTTGAAGAGAAGACTCCTCATTCAGCTCATCAGTCTGCTCGGGCCTTTGTCAACGTCTTGTCCAAGATCTACGGGGGCATTGGACAGGTGCAAGCAAATAACTTGACGGAAGTCATTATGGACTTGTACTCAGCAAAGCAATTTGAATCACCAACGATTTATGAGATACTTAAAGATTACAAGACCCAGAAAGCAAGCTCCGACTCAATTGTCGCCATTCTCAACTCCTTTGTTCACGGTGAAATATTTAGTCGTGACCTAAATGATTCAATGTCTTTCACAGATCTGCTGGATAACACAGTAAATGTTTTAGCGCTAAATCAACTTGGCGGGGATGACGCAATGAAGAATTCGTTAGTCGTACTTTTTTTAAATAAGTATTACGAGTACATGTTGAAACTGAAGAGGTGGGATTTTCAAGGAGAGGACCCTCAACTTCGGCAGCTCAATTCTTTCCTCATCGTTGACGAAGCACAAAACATCATGCGATTCAACTTCCCAGTCCTTGACAGTATTTTGTTGCAAGGTCGACAGATGGGAACGGGAGTGATCTTGTCTTCACAGTATCTAAGTCACTTCAAGACTAGTGAGTTCGACTATGCTCAATCGCTTCGTACTTGGTTTATTCATAAGGTTCCAGCCATCAAAGCACGGGAGCTTATTGCGCGCGGATTGCCTGAGGCTACGCCGCAGGATGCTGCAGGAATTCAAACCCTCGAAAAGCATCAAGCATATTACTCCTCTCTCAACGTCTCGGGAAGGTTCATACATGGGGAACCCTTCTATGAATACTTGGATGAAGGATTGCACCAATAGACAGTCCTGATCGAAAGCAACTGGCATGACCGTCTGTAGAACTTTGGGGTGCTGTGACTCCCGTTTTTGGTCCACGCTCACGTTACTTGCAGCAGGTTTTGGTTGAGTGTTTCGTACATCGGTTGATGTGAACATATCTAGTGACGAGCCATGTCGGCCGCTGTTGCGGAAATTCCCAATTTTAATCGACCATTGTCATACTGCGTGCAACAATAGTGGTCCAGAATTTTCGGTTGAAAAGTTCAGTTTGCATTCTTCCACTCGAAGAACTTTCGGATAAGGCTTTTGCGTTTTCTACTCAGCGCAAGTCAAGGATTTCGAAATAGTCTGAATGATTCTTAACTTTATTTGACATATCTATGTTTCTAATTTTCTTTAACTTTGTCGGAATACCTCGCGAACCAATCGCTGTGTCACCAAGTTCCGCCACTTTGTAGAGGACTGAAAGGACTTTGTCACTTGATGAGAAGTAATTCCACACTGTGTTCGACACCGAGTCATTTAATGGCGTCCAATTTCGATTAGATCCTAAAGCTGCCGCCAAGAGATGTACCTCTCGTAATCTCGGCTTTTGACTTTTTTCTCCCATTAGCATTGCAGTCGATGCCATGATCCTTGCACCCAAACTGTGTCCAACCAGTATGAAATCCTTTGTGTCAGTTCGCGAAAGAATATCTGCCAAGATGACAGCTGTTTTGTCAGCTCGGGAAATAGCTAAACTCCATGGATTTTTTGCGATCGCAGTAGCTCCCGTGCCGAAGGTCAAAAGGGGCGACAATTTGCTTGCACTTACGCTTGCACGCATAGCTAACTTCCCAAATACTTTTGCTCCCTTGACTGAAGCTCCCGCTGCTAGCCCCAAGTTTTGCAGATTTTTAAGTTCCTTACTTCCCCAGTGAACACGATAAATCGCATGTCCTTCATATCTTTTACAAATCATTCTCTTCCAGCTGTCCCAGTCTTCAATGCTTTCTGTCAAAAATCCACTAGCGATAACCACGGGTGGTAGCGAGCCTGTTTGCAACATCTCAACCTTGAAGGATGGATCGTCTCCCGCATAGGCTGCTGCGACTACACCTGATATTCCGCCACCGAGCAACGAGCCGACTGCGGTTACGGTCACTATTCCACCAGCCATACCAAAACCACCAGACGCAAGTGAACCCAGGCCCAGCATGGCCAAACCATGACTTGTGGCTGCCGCACCGCTTAAAGAGCCACCTAAAATGCTCGCTCCAATTGCTCCTCCTATGAGTGGAGCACTTACAAAAGCCAACGGAGCGAAAACAACAGTCCCAGCGCTGATCGCTGCCGTTACCCGGGCCGCTTTTGCCATGTCCTCCTTTTCAAATTTGAGCCAGGCTTCAACGTCGTTAAGGGAATCGAGTGAACTTTCAATTTTTTCAAAACTCGGAATTTCATGTCTGTGTTCAGCACAAAACCTTGGCACCCGCACTTCTCCGCTCAAACGAGTAGCCATATTTCCACACCTTGGAACCGCGCAAATGGATGTGGGTCCACCGCATGATTGACACAAATACGGAAGTGGCAAGGTGGCGCGGTCCGCCACTCGCACATGCTTAGCTCTCGTAAAGCAGCCAGAGCACCACTCTTTTCTAATATCGCTTTCGTCTTGCCCACGAATAATGAGATCACCAATGAAAAGTGCAAGCCGCTCGTAAGCCTTTGCGTTTTCCTTGTGACTCTTAATACGCTCTGCGCTTCGGGAACGTCTCGACCCATAAATCTGCGATCCATATGCCAAAGTATTCTCAATCAACGACTTGTTTTTTAAGTATTTTTCTGAACCAAACACTTTCGGTGGGGCCGCTAAATCCTTGACCACCAATGTCATTAGGACGGTGTCTTTGTGCGAAAGTTTTATCAAAAAACCTGTAACCGAAAATGGTGCGTAAGTGAGTGCAAGGCGTGGCACCGTATCCCCCTAATCAAGACGAAACTTCTTGACTGAATATAACCCATAAGATCCAGTAACTGCGAGGTAATTCTCACATTTGATTTGACTTCTTGGAGTTTCTCTCCAATTAACGTTCTAGACTGCAACAAGTCTGTTTAGTCATCTTAAGTAGAGATTCGGATCGGGGGTGTTTCATGGAAGTCTTCATCACTCATACGGGCGCTCGTTATCACTCCCGCACAGACTTAGATTGCATGTCAAAGGCTCAGAGTTTTAAGTCAGTGGACTTGCTTACCGCTGCAGATGGTGGATTAAGACCTTGCCTCGCATGTGGTTCTCCGGAACTTCCCGGGGTCACGGAGGGCGACACCCAGTGGTTACGGCGAATCAATGATTGGCAGCGATCTGGTGAATTCGATTCACTCTGGGAACAAGTTTTTGCACGACGAGTGCTCGCGCGAATTCCAACGGTCTCTGCAGATGACGTTGAAATTCAGAGTTATATAAATTCAGGCACAGATTCCTTCAAAGTTGATTTCTTTATACCCAAGGCCAAATTGGTCCTAGAAATAGATGGGTACGCCAAAGAAGGATCACAGCCTTCACCTTCTGATCACGAAAAACGAAACCGCCGCGACGCTGCCTTGCAAGCAAGTGGGCTGACGGTGTTGCACTTTACTAATGCTCAGGTGCAACAGGAACCTAAGAATTGCCAAAAAATTGTATCCGAAGCGATCACCATTGATAGTCCTAAGGAGCGTGCTCAAGAAGACAAACAACCTCGAATCCAGAATGAATTAGAAACACAGCCCGATAGGAAGCTGCTCTACTGGATTGGAGCGGGTGCAGCGACACTTCTCGCGGGCTTAGGATTATTTGCACTTTTGAGTTCGAGTGATTCAGGAAACCCTGCGGAGAGCACAACTGTCTTTGCCAACTGTGCGGAGGCCCGAGATGCTGGTGTGACACCGATCAAGAAAGGCTCACCACTGTATGCAGCAAATTCCAAACTTGATGGGGACGGTGATGGCGTCGCGTGTGAGTAGCGCAGTATCGGCTCGGCGTCACTCACATCACAGCCATTAATTGTGTGAATGACTATGCACCTAAGTCTCGAAGGAAGCTTGCAACATGCATGCCAAGCCCGCTCTTAGGTGCATGTGAGTCTGTTACATCAACTTCTTGGGTAAGTCTCGTGAGTGCTGCGACCGTTTTCTGATCCTCACTGGTGAGCATTCCCGCGTACTTCGGGTCTAGGGCGAAAGAGAAATTCGAGGAACTAAGCATGGCTAGCTGATCAAGGAAAATATCGGTACGGCGAGCTGATTCCAGGGTCGTATTGACTTGATCCCCTCGACTTTGTGCCGCTAAGACCTGGAAGTGACGGGATAGGAGCATGGATCGCGATAAGTCGTTCTTTGTCAGGAGAACTGTTCCACTTGGGCGAGCATTTTGGCCATTCATTCGGGTCAAGAGAGCGCCGACTTCTTCTGCTGCCTGAACAAGCGTTGGATCAGAGACCGTGCTTCCAATTGTTAGTAGGTGCCCGATGAGAAGTTTTTCTTGCACGATCCCGATCAGTGGTCGGCGAAGGAGATGGACCGCTGCAAAGTCATCGCGGGAGAGAACAATTTGCCCGTGGTCAATATCACCATGCAGCTTAAGCAAATAATTCCCGCTCAAATATTGGTCACGCTCCTAAGGAAGGACTGTAGGGGATTCCCCGGTGGCTGCATTAACTGCGATTTCAAAACCCTTGTCATGATTGGTTGTGACAGCGACTTTAGGATTGATGGAAGCAATAAGCGCATGCGTGAGTGAGGCTTTATCCGTGATTAGTAGGGCTCTCAAGTGTTCACGGAATAACTCTTCAGACCCAGCGAATTCGATCAGCAATGAAGCTGCATCTATTGGGTCCAGTGATTGCAAAGCCTTAGCTTCTGGGTCAGGAATACCGATGTTGCTAGCCGGTGATTCTAGTAATTGCTTCCATGACGGCAGCCCCAATGGCATACTGGCGCCGGCGCCAAACACGATTGTTAAATTTTTCTCTTGAGCGTCACGTGCTAACTGGTCGAGTATCTCACTCGGCGCCCCCGCTTTTTGCCTGCGAACTGCTTGCAAGGCTGCGTAATCACTGGTGCTGCGGCAGACGATCACGATGTCAAAGCAACCCGTTCCAGGTGACAATTCTGACGAAAAATTTTCAATTTCTGCAACAAGTCTCGCTAAGACAGCTCCCGTTTCGCCCGCAAGCTCACCTTGGCCAATTCCAATAATGGGCATGGCCAGCAATGCCCTCGCTCGTTTGGATTCCCACTGGGGTACATCAGAATTCTTAGTCGTACGAACATGCCGGTCGAAAGCGGTTAAGGCTTTTCGGAATCTTCGAGCAAGGGCGTCCACTGAGTTTGTGGGCTGTTCACCGGCAATGTTCACCACCATGGAAATTGGAGACACAGCGTCAAGCTGAGGTAGGAACAGCGGGTCTTCGTTAGACAGTAATGTCTAATTTGCACGAATGAAATCTCTTTTTCCCTCAAGGAGCCAATCCCATCGGTCGGTCACCGATGCATAGGAATCACTCGGGATTAAGTATGCATCAGCCTCCAGTGTCGACATGTCGCCGTGAACAACAAACATGGCGAGTTCAGCCTGCTTGATCACTTGAGGAATTTCACTTATGAACTGCGTGCTTCGCTGGATCATGTTGTCACAATTCCTAGGCATTCATACAAAGTCATGCCTGCAAGTTTGCAAAACACTGACGTTTTATTTCAATATTTTCATTTCGGTTTAGTCGGCTCAGTCAGTCTCAACTGCTTTGCCATGCAGGGTTGAGATCGCCTGGGAAGGAAAGCCCCAAAAAGAGACGGGCTTGACGGGCCGTCGAGTGGTTGGGATTAACAGCGAATTCCTGGCCGTGATCCCCACGAAGTAATGAACGCACTACATCATTCGGCTCAAATTGATGGCGGTCTGAGGGGGTTGTTCCATACACACCGGCGAGG
>Ga0105052_10004327_pt1 | contig 15701 bp, 15 predicted proteins | sample FRY03_FD_78094 | JGI IMG/M metagenome (GOLD analysis project Ga0105052, IMG submission 78094) | Freshwater microbial communities from Lake Fryxell liftoff mats and glacier meltwater in Antarctica - FRY-03 | ecosystem: Environmental > Aquatic > Freshwater > Ice > Glacier meltwater ... | reverse complement strand
TTGTTTGACAGCACTTCCCGGATTCGCTTATCAAAGTTATCGGGCTGCATGGTTGGACTCCTTTGCTGATTTTAGTTTCTGTTGAAGTTTTTTGCGGGCGTCAGATACATGCCATTTGGAAGTATTTTCACTAATTCCTAAGAGCAATGCTATTTCTTGATGCTTGTAGCCGTCGATGGCAAAAAGGTTGAAAACGTGTGCTGTAACTGGGGGTAATGTACGAATGAGGTGAATGAGGTAGTCGTAGTCGAGTTGCAGACTGGCGCTTGCCGTGTCGTCTTTCACCGCCAACCAAGTGCTTTCTTCTCCCATGTGGACGATGGTATTGCGGTATTTTTTTCAGCACGATAGCCATCGATGATGCAGTTCACCGCCACGCGCTGCATCCAAGCTCCAAAAGGTTGGTCTTGCTGATATTTGGGCAGCTGGCGAAGCAGCTTGATAAAGGCATTGTTAAGCAGGGAGGTGGCTTCCGATTTGGATCTTGCATAGCGGTAACTAATTTGCATTAGTTCACTGTAACAAAGCTGATATAATCGGTGCTGAGCCGATTTACTTTGTTCGATACAAGCCTGAATGAGTTCTTTACCAACTTCCATAAAAACAAGCAAAGGGTTGAGGAACCCCCCAACCCTGTTACAAAGTAAGGTTTACTGTATAACCAATCTGCTTACTGATTTTTGACTGCCTGTTATTTCAAGCAAATACATGCCTTGACTTAAACCGGTCAAAGACAATTCGATTTCTTGGGTGCCGCTTTCTAGCTGAATGGTTTTTTCTAGCATCAATTTACCTTGCAGATCGCGCAAGCGAATGGTTTGTGCTTGGCCATTCTTGGCTTTTAGCTGCAAACGTACCCAGTCTTTAGCTGGATTAGGATAGCTGGCTAATACTGTCAATTCAGCCTCTTCCATAGAGGCGGCAATGCCATTAGTGCCTAGCGTGAAGTTGATTTGAAGCGTAGGATTGCTATTTGAAAGACTGAACATATAGGTGGTAGAAGGTACTCCAAATAATTCTACTCGCATACCATAGTTGCCAAAAGGCAGGCCCGTGAAGTTGTAGCTTCCATCTGCGCGACTGTAACGTACTTTTAGCAAATTGCCATTGGCGTCGACCAATTGAACAGGGATCCCTGCCATGCCAACGCTGCCTGTGAAAGGTAAGCCGTTAAAAATGCCGCCGCCTGCACCTCCGTTGCCACTGCCATTGCCAGAGGCAGGCTGTAGGGTGACATTGAGCACGATGGTGTTTGAGTTAGGGTTAGCTGTGAAGGGCGTTGAAGCTGTCCAAGTGGTTGCATTGTCGTGGTAAGTGGGAGCATAATTGGCTGCATTGCCGTTGACTAAGTTAACGAGCACGGCATACGGGCCAGGATTGGTGGTGCTAAAGTTAAAAACTGAGTCAGTAAATATAATCGTATCAAGGGGTGTCCAAATATTATTGCGTACTTCTATGAGGATAGCGCGTAAGGAGTCGGAGCCTGAAAAAGAGGGTGTAAAGCCAACAGTGCTTCCTAAAATGAAGTTGTTTTGTGAGGAAGGAATGGTTTGAAATTGAATGTTAAGGCCATTGTAGTTGCTTTGATTGAAGGTATTTATTAACGTAGCCTGACTTTGAACGGTGGTGTTTCCGTAAAAGGTGGTATAATAACTACCATTGTTGCTGGAAGCGCTTATCATATAAATGCCAGGGCTTCGTGCAGGAAAGCTGTAAAACATATGGCCCATGTTCATGGTATCGCTTACGTAAAAACTAGTGTCAACCACTGTCCCAATTAAGCTCAGGTTGTACAGTGTCATCAGAATGCTATCTCCAAGAGCGGTGGGCGAAATTTGTCCGTTCAATCCTATGGAAATTGGAGGAGGATTGGTGCTTCCACTACAATTGAACAAAAAGGTGCTCAGGAAAGCTGGCGCACTGAAACTGTCAATGGACGTAACGATGAAGTTATTGCAATAAGTTGTAGCAGTAACTGTGCCTGGTCCTTGCGCTGCTGAAACAGGATAGCTGGCACTAAAATTACCTAAGGTATCGGTAAAGAGGGTGTCGTTAAAGGTGAGTATTGGACTTAGGTGGATTTGCAAACTAACTAATCGGTTAGCTATACCGCCTAGAGTGCCATTTGTAACAGCTCCTTGAACTGTTAGATTTTGTGCCTCACTGGTTAAAGCGGTCATCAAAAGCAGGCCAAAAGTGTAAACGAGTTTTTTCATTATAAATTGGTTTATACTCCCTCTACGGATATGCTTCCTGAAAGGTTGGGTGCATCAGGCAGGGTTTGGCGGATTGCTTAGGGCAAAATTTCAATAATTACCAGCATAGCGGCGCAGAAACCACTCTAAAGCCAATAGCAAGCCAATGAGCACCAACAAGCCTTCTAAGCTAATTAAATCGCGGATGCGAAACTCATAGTACACTACTGGCTTCACACGATCGTTGGCTTGAAGCAAAGCAAAAAGGCTGTCTTGGTCAGACAATGAAACCATTTGACCCCCCGAAAGTGCGGCCATACTGGCTAAAAGGGCGTGGTTGGCTACTGTGTTCGTTTTTTCTAGATCCAGGGCACTAACCACAAAGCTGCCGTTGGCTTGATAAGCGGCACCTGCTAACCGAGTTTTTGCAAGGTAGCTGTAAGTGCCCGGCGGTAAAGCGCCCACGTTCAAAAAGTATTGCTGCTGGGTTCTTCCTAAGGTGAAGTTGTAGCCCTGCTGCTTTTCATCTGTAATTAACAAGCGTACTTCTGGCTCATTTACAGCTTCGAAATTTTGATTGTATAGTTCGGCTTCAAAAAGAATGTCTTCTTGTTCAGGATATAGTTTGCGATTGGTACGTACTTGAAAAGGGCGTTTATCTTGCTTAACAGTCAAAAATTGCACGGTTTTACGAACTAATTCAGCAGTAACATCTGTGCTGAGACGGGCCTCTGCCTGTGCCAGTTGCCAGCGCCAAAGCCCTTCTGCTGCAAGAATAGCCATGCGCGGATTGCTGTTGGGTGCATAGGCCAACAACGGCATGTCGGTGTTTAAGTTACCAATGCGTTGAAAAAGGAGGGGTGTGGCTTGAGGACTCAAACGAAAATCGCCAAAGGGCGCATCAAGCGGAGGTAGACTGCCAATCTGGTTTAGGATATTGCTTTCAACGTTAAACAATCGAAAGTTTGCATTGGGGTCAGCTTGTACTTTATTGATGCCGCCAGTACGACTGCTTACTTCCAAGATGTTTTGCGTGCGGTTAAACTGCATCAGGTTGGTTTGGCTGCCTAAAATGTACCAAATCGGCACTTTTAGCTTCTCAATCGCTTGCAACCATTGGGCGTTATGTACTGCTGGACTTGGCAATTGGTGCAGCACTACCAGGTCAGGTTTTTGGGAGATTCGTACTGGCTGACTGGCCAACATCACCTGCACCTGATGCTGTGGATTGACCTCCAAGGATTGTTTGATGGTACTGACATCAGGATGTGGCGCATGTGCCACCAACAGAATTTGCGTACGTTCATCAATTACCTCTACAAAAATCTCTTTGCTATTGTTGGCTGCCGCACCCGAAGCTTCACCTGCGATTTCTGCCGTGATCCGATAGCGGTTGATACCGGCTTTTTCAGCACCAGTAACGAACTGTAGCGTTTCAAAAAAGCGATCTTTGCTGATGTTGACTTCTTCTTTTGCCAAAAGTTTGACGCCATCGGCACTTAAAGCTTCTAGCTTAACAATGGCTTTTTGTCCTTGCAAACGACTGGCTTCTAAATCTGCCAGAATGGTGAAGTCTGAATTTATATACACTACCTGATTGGCTCTGAGTGCTTTCACCGCAAAGTCTTGCCGTACGGTGGTATCGCCCAAAGGAACAGTGTAAACAGGTACTCCGAGCTTCTCGGCCAGTGCTGTTGGTTCAAATCCACGGTTGAAAATGCCGTCGCTCAAAAGCACTACAGCCGCCAGCTGACTGCCACTGTAGCGGTCTTCAATTTGCTGCAGCAAGCCACTGATGTTGGTGGCCTTGGCGCTGAAATCATTTTTCAGGCTATCGTCTAAATTGCCCCCAAAACTAAGCAGTCGCAGTTCGTGATTGTCCGAAAGCTGCTTCACGGCAGCCGAGGCGAAGGCAGAAAGCGATTTGGCTAAGCTAGCGCTATCGGTTTCGTGCAATAGCGACTGACTATTATCGAAGGCCACGACGACCAGCGGCTTTTCAGTGACTTTTTGTTCTGATTTGAGGTAGGGGTTAAAAAGCAACAGCACCAGCAAAGCCACCGCGCTCCCTCGGAATGCAGCCATTGGATACACATACCACGCTTTGCTGAACTTATTGCCGCTGCGATAATACAACAACAGGGCGTAGAGCAGCCCAATGAGTAAACATCCTAAAAGATACCAAGAAGAAACGGCGGTGAGTAGGCTCATGCTAAATGGTTGCCTTTACATTTGTAAGCCGCCACAAACATTGATCACTTGTCCTGTGATGTAGCTGCTTGCATCTGAAGCCAAGAAAATGGTGAGGTTGGCAACGTCTTCGGTACTGCCGGGGCGGCTAAGCGGAATCATTTTGTTCCATTCTTCAACCACCTTGGGGTCGAGTGCTTCGGTCATTTCAGTTCGAATAAATCCAGGAGCAATGGCGTTGCAGCGGATGTTACGTGAACCTAGTTCTTTTGCGATGCTTTGGGTGAAGCCAATCACGCCCGCTTTTGAGGCGGAATAATTGGCTTGTCCGGCATTGCCATCGCGACCAACCACTGAGCTCATGTTGATGATGCTTCCTTTGCGGGCCTTCATCATGTGACGAGAAGCATGTTTGGTAATGTTGTAAACCGATTTTAGGTTGGTATCGATTACGGTATCCCACTGTTCTTCGCTCATGCGCATCAAAAGACCGTCTTTTGTAATGCCGGCATTGTTCACGATGATTTCCAGTGTGCCAAAATCGGCGATAATGTTATTGATTAGTGCTTCGGCATCTGCATAATTACCAGCATCTGATTTATAGCCTTTGGCACGAACTCCAGAAGCTTGTAATTCGGATTCCAGCGCACGTGCTTTTTCATCTGATAAAAGGTAAGTAAAGGCCACGTCAGCGCCTTCCTCGGCAAATTTACGGGCAATACCCAACCCGATTCCTCTTGAAGCGCCCGTTATCAAAGCCACTTTTCCTTGCAATGCTTTCATTTGATTCGATTTGATATCTGACAAAGATAAACGATACAAACAGTAATCGGTGGCCAATTGTAATTGTTCGTCAACGTTTAGAAAATGCTCCCATACTTCGAGCTAGTCATAGTCAATATTTTTCTATAGGAATGTTGTAGCCATTATTTTGTAACAATGTAATGAAAATCCTAGTATCTTGTAAATTCATTGTTTTGGGAATTATTCGCTTGAAATGGAAGCTACTTTATACAAATACGAACGTTTTTTTGAATTATCACCTGATTTGCTGTGCATTTCTAGCTTTGATGGTTATTTTATGAAGGTTAATCATGCGATGTCTCAACTGTTGGGCTTCGAAGAGGATGAATTGTATGCCAGACCTATCAACAATTTTATCCATCCCGACGACCAAGAAATCACGGGCCGCCACCGTGCTGAGTTATTTAATCTCAAACCGCTTTTTCACTTCGAAAATCGGTATGTAACTAAATCTGGTGAGATCGTTTGGCTTTCATGGACTTCCCAGCCGATAGAAGCGGAACAACTCATTTTCGCAGTTGCCAAGGACATCACTTACAAAATGCAACTTGAAGCGGAGCGCAACCTGATGATGACGCAGATGCTGCAAGTGAACCACGATTTAAAGCAATTACACTTCACCACCACCCACAACCTCCGATCGCCCATCAATAATTTTTTGGGGATTGTCGATTTACTGTTGCTAGACAAACACCCAAAGGGCACAGCAGAGCTTATTGAAATGCTCAAGCTGTCGGGCATGAATTTGAAAAGCACCTTGGATGGTTATGTGGATGAGTTCGGGGAATACGAGCGCCCCAATCAAGACTTCGAAAAGGTGGTGGTAGTCGAAACCTTAAATGCCGTAATCACCTCCATTCATGAGCTAATTCGGAAATCGAAAGCTATATTCGACGTACAAATAGCTCCAGATGCCATTTTTTTTGGGAGAAAGGCCTATATACACAGCATTTTCCTTAATCTCATAACAAATGCTATCAAATATGCAAGGCCGGAAATACAGCTTGTAATCTCCATTACAGCCAGTGCAACAGACAAAGCATTTGTGATTAAGTTTAGCGACAACGGACAAGGCTTTGATGTAAAGGCTGCGCAAGGGAAACTATTTGGATTTCAACAAAAATTCCATAACCATTCTGAAAGCAAAGGCGTTGGCTTGTTTTTGGTTTACCACCATGTAAATCGCATGAATGGTCAAATTAAGGTTGAAAGCAAGGTTAATGAAGGCACTGCTTTTATCATTACGTTTGTTATTATGAATTAAAGTTCTTCTTGCCTTTTGTTAGCCACGCTTTTTTTTTATCATTGCCGACTTAAAAATAGATATGAAAAGAATTACGTTCGTGATACTGCTACTGGTGGTGAGCCTTGCAGTAGCCGCCCAAATTACCCAAGAAGGGCGCGTGGAGTTTGAGCCGAAAGAAGGAGGCGTAGGCTCAACAGCCGCCCTAGGTGATCGCGGTGTACTTGTTTTTGGGTCTTCCGAGATATCCAGCGAGATCTTCGAGATTACACATTATGACACTAAGTTTGAGCTGGTATCTAAGTCTGCCGTTAAACACAGCAAGCGAGGTAGCTTCTTAGAACATTTGTTTACCAATGATGGTAAGGAAGTGTTTTTTGTGTTTGTTGAACGTTCCGCTGTTGAAGTGATTCGCTATGACATTGCAACGGGCAACACTACGCTTTTGAAAAACAACTTAAAATTTGATATTGTTGGTGCCTCTTTGTTGAATAACTCTTTGTTTTTGGAGGGGAAGATGAAAAAGAAACCCGTCGTGGCGACTTTAAATTTGTCGACAGGTACCAGCAAGCTACTATTGCTCCCGGGCCCTAGTAAGAACACACGCATCAAAGACATAGCCATTGATCATGAACAACAATTAGTAGCGATATCAGTACAATACGGGCCAAAAAATGACATGCGGAAATGGCAGTTTGAAATTGCCATGTTTGACGAGGCTGGCAACCGGGTAGGGGATTTCATTACCATTGAAAATGATCCAGAGCGATATACTTTGGATGCCGATATTACCTGGTTGGCAACGGATGAGTTTTTATTGTCGGGCAACTATTCTGCAGACGGTAGGATGATGTCGAATGGTATCTTCCTAGCTGCCTACAAAAATGGCCGCCAACAGTTTATTCGCTACCACAACTTTGCGGATATGACTAACTTCTTTCAGTATCTCTCCAAGAAAAGAAAAGATAAAGTGGAAAAGAAAGTAGCCAAGAAGAAGGAACAAGGCAAGGATAATGCTGTAAAAGTGCACATGACGACCCATAAAGTTTTTGAATTTGGTGGTCAATATGTGGTATTGGGAGAGGCTTATTATCCCACCTTCCGCACCGAAGTCATAACTACCTATGCAAATGGTAGTCCACAAACCATTACGCGACAAGTTTTTGATGGCTATCAATATACACATGCCACCATTTTGGGCCTCGACAAACAAGGTAATAAGCTTTGGGACCATTGTTTCGAAATAGACATGCTTAAGAAGCCACTTTATGTGCGCAAAAACATCCGAGAAATGATTACTGAGAATGAGTTAAGGTTGTTTTACCCATCTGGTGCCAATTTAAAGTCGATGATCATTGCCAAGGACAATTCGGTTGTTGAAAAAAATCTCGGCAAACTACAATTGCAATACGCTGGTGATAAGGTTAGGCGCGAGGATTTGCCAGAAGTACAATACTGGTACGGGGATTACTTTTTACTTTCTGGCAGTCAGCAGATCAAAAACAACCAGGATAACACAAAGGCCAAAAAAAGAAAGGTATTCTATCTTGCAAAAATCAAAGTGGATACACAATTTGACCCGGATGCGGTTGGAAATGACTCAGGCGACGATGATATTTTGTTTAATGACGAAGACTAAACCTTGTTTGGCTCAGACCCCACACTGATTTGGCCGTTGGCCAGTGCGGTTTTTATGCTGTTTTGTGTGAATTCCCAGAGCAGCGGGGCTCCTTGCGCAATCACGCTGAGTTTTTTTAAGATAACCGATAGCGGCACCTGGTATTGTTTCCAGGTGCCGCCGCCGTTTGAGAGGTTTTGAAATACGGGTTCGATGCGGTCGATGGCTTTGGCATATTTCGCTTCGGCACTCGTACCTGCTTCAAATTCCATCCAAAGGCCACGAAATTCAGCCTTTTGGGCTGCTGGCAACAAGCCGAAGATGCGTTCTGCGGCAGCTTCTTCCGCTTCGCTTTGTTGCGGTGGGCGAGCAGGGTCGAAGAAAAAGGTGTCACCAGCATCAATTTCTACGATGTCGTGTAAGAGCAGCATTTTGATTACTCGCAACAGCTCGATGGGCTCGTGTGCATGTTCCTGCAGCACCATCGCCATCACACACAAATGCCAACTGTGCTCCGCATCATTTTCGAAACGATCTGCGTTGTTGATTAATTTAGTTTTGCGGAAAATGTATTTTAGCTTGTCGATTTCGTACAAGAAGGCAAGTTGTTGCTGAATTTGAGGGGTTGGCATGGTTGTATTTCGAAACCGCTAAATTACCATGGTAGTCTGGGTTTTGAAGTTTGTAAGGACGACTAAGTTTTTTGAAGGGTATAGCAGCCAAAGAAGTGCGCAGCTGCAGGCCCAAGAAACAACAAAATGCTGCTAGGTAGCTACAAATGGGCAAATGATTCCTTGAAAGGCAACTTTTGAGCAGGCGGCATGTTATCTTTGCACATTATGGCAATATCCTTATCCAACGAGGCCGTCTTAAAAAGTTTGAGCCGCGTACAAGAACCCGATTTAAAGCGCGATTTAGTCACGCTAAAGATGATAGAGGATTTGAATGTAACAGCCACGGACATTCAATTTACAATTTTACTCACCACGCCCGCTTGTCCGCTCAAGGGCCAAATGGAAGCCGACTGTAAAGCGGTTTTGGAGGCAGATTTTGGTGACATCCCGGTAAAAATCAACATGCGCGCACGCACCTTGGGCCAAAAAACAGGGCGCGATTTGCTGCCTGGTGTCAAAAATGTAGTCTTGGTTGCCTCTGGCAAAGGCGGCGTAGGCAAGAGTACTGTTTCCGCGAATTTGGCGGTGGCCCTCGCCCAAACAGGTGCCAAAGTAGGCTTGATGGATGCCGATATTTATGGTCCAAGTGTACCTATAATGTTCGGTTTGCAAGGCCAGCGTCCCGAAATGGAAGGCGAGAAAATAATTCCCATTCTGAAGCACGGGGTAAAAGTGCTTTCTATCGGACTCCTCATTGATGAAAAACAAGCCATTGTGTGGCGCGGCCCCATGGCTAGCAATGCCCTACGCCAGTTTTTTACCGATGTGAGCTGGGGGGAGCTCGACTACCTGCTCATTGATTTACCGCCAGGTACCGGCGACATCCACCTCACCCTCGCGCAGTTGCTGGAGGTGGGCGGCGCCGTTTTGGTAACCACTCCCCAACAAGTGGCTGTCGCTGATGCGCGCAAGGCCGCAGCCATGTTTAACATGACCTCCATCAACATTCCCATGCTTGGCGTAATTGAAAATATGAGCTGGTTTACACCCTTGGCGCATGCCGACGAGCGTTATTACATCTTTGGAAAAGGCGGGGGCAGGGCTTTAGCCGAGGAGTTTGGGGTAGCTTTGCTCGGGCAAATTCCGCTCGTGCAGGGCATTGCCGAGGCTGCCGACCAAGGGCAACCTGTGGTTTTGCACGAGGGAAATCCTTCAGCACATTATTACGAGCAGTTGGCTGGAAGCTTGGCACAACAGCTTTCTTTACGCAATGCAGCCATGGCTGAGTAAAGCGTTATAATTTAGATTGATTACAGAGAAATTCGTATTTTTGCAACATGAATAAGCTTTTTCAGAGGGTCGACCAAGCACTTGAAGGCATCCGGCCTTATTTACAAGCGGATGGCGGCGATGTGCAGTTATTGGAGGTAACCGCAGACATGGTCGTGCGCTTGAAATTACTCGGAAGCTGCGAAAATTGTAGCATGAGCATGATGACCATGAAAGCTGGCATCGAAAAAACCATTCAAAAAGCCATCCCCGAAATTGTGAGGGTAGAAACCGTTTCAGGTATTCAAGCAACCACCTGATGACGCGTCAAATGCTGCACGAGCAAATACTTCAAAAGCAATCTTTTTTGTGCGTGGGGCTCGACGCCGATATTCATAAACTTCCGAAACACCTTTTAACCGAGCGCGATCCGATTTTTACCTTTAACCGCGCCATCATAGACGCAACGGCAGATTTAGCAGTGGCTTATAAGCCGAATATGGCTTTTTATGAGAGCTTGGGCATTCGTGGTTGGGAAAGCTTACAAAACAGCTTGGAGTACATTCCCTCTGAGTGTTTTACCATTGCAGATGCCAAAAGGGGCGATATTGGCAATACTGCTCACATGTATGCACGTACCTTTTTCAATACCTACCCCTTCGATTCAGTGACGGTTAATCCCTATATGGGCAAAGATTCGGTAACTCCTTTTTTGGGTTATGAAGGAAAATGGGCGATTGTGTTAGGCCTTACTAGCAATCCTGGAGCTGAGGATTTTCAGCATTTTGAAGGAAAAGACGAGCCGATGTACAGTTACGCCATTAAAAAAATGGCCAGCTGGGGCACACCTGATAATTTGATGTTTGTGGTGGGCGCTACCCGAGTCGATGAAATGGCAAGCATTCGGGCCATGGTGCCAGAGTACTTTTTATTAGTGCCAGGCGTTGGTGCACAAGGAGGAACTTTATCAGATGTTTACAAACATGGCGCCAACAGCCAGGTGGGATTGCTCGTGAACGCGTCTCGCAGCATTTTATACGCTTCTTCAGGCAAAGATTTTGCAGAGGCAGCTCGTGCCGAGGCCCTGCGGATGCAACAAGAAATGGCAGCTTTGATGGCTGCTAAATAGCCACTACCAATTTCCGGCTGTTGGGCACGGCAGAACAACTTAAAAAATAACCCGCTTCTAATTCTGTATCAGTAAGTACTTCGTTGATGCGGTGAATTACCTCGCCGTGCTCGAGCTTCAAAGCGCAAGTACCGCACTGACCGTTGTTGCAGCTGTAGGCAAGTGAAAGTCCTGCCGCTTGAGCGCCTGCCAAAACTGTTTCTTGCGACTGCATGCGGAAGCTACGTTTACCCATTTGTACCACCACTTCAAATGTTGGCCTTGGTTCAAGAGCCTTAGCTTTTACCTGGATACCTTCAGAAGCAAAATTTTCGCGCCTGATCTGATCTGCTGTGTAGCCCATAAATTGCAAAGACAGCCGGATCATCCGCATATACGTCATAGGACCGCAGAGGTAAAATTGAAAACGGATTTTCTGCAGGGATGCTGGTGCGGAGAAGGCTTTTTCAATCACGTATTGGTTCAGCCGACCGTTGAGGTGGGTGCTGCGGTTGATTACCTGACTAAAATGCCAATATATTTGAAATTGGGCGGGATTTTGGGCTTGAAGGGCAAGAAGTTCATCGTAAAAAAGACAATTTGCTGGTTCACTTTCTGAATAATAAAGCGCTATTGGTGTTGCTGAGTCCCGAAGAGACTTCCGAATCAAGGGAAGAATGGGGTTGATGCCAGCCCCAGCAGCGAAGAAGACTTGCTTTTCTGCTGGCTGTAGTGTAAATCTTCCGGAAGGAGGCAGGCTCGTAAGACAATCGCCTGTCTTAAGCGTTATTAGCAAATGACGCGACACCTCCCCGTTGGTGACTTTGCGAATGACAATGGCAATGAAAGGGTCTTCAGGTAGACTACAAAGCGCGTAGGATCGCCGCAATTCACGTCCGTTAATATCTAATAGTAAGGTAAGGTGCTGCCCCGCTTCGTAGTTAAACCCATTGGGAGCTTCTAAAAACACCACCATGGTTTCGGGCACCGGGCGCTCAATATGGTGCACTTGAAGTTGAAGCAATTGCTGCATGGCTCGAAAATAGGCATGTCGACCTGATTTTTAACCATGCAGCCGCTTCTTACCAAATTTTTGTCGCAAAAAAGTAACGGTTGCTTGCAAATCAGCGGTGGTTAAGGTGCGGTCACCCGTCACCAGCGGCAACGGCACGCGTCCGGGGTAAAACGACGCCAATATTTGTTGCCGAGGTTGGGGCATGTTACCGGGTATAGTAGGGTCGCTTTGACCGCTCAGCAACAAAATTTCTCCAGCGTCGCTGTTTTGAATGCTACCAGGTTCAAAGGGAAGTATGGGGGCGCAGTAATACTGACTTGGTTAACACCTGAGGTTGCGTAAGCAGTGCCTACACTCAGCAAATTGGCGCCATTGGAATAGCCCAACCTAACCATTTTGCTAGCATCGAGCTGGTAATGTGAAGTGATCACTGGCAGGTAATCGAGAAGCTTTTGGGGCGTTATGTCCAGTCTTTCAGGTTAAAACGCCGAATCCCAGTTTTTTGATGAAGCGCGGCATGCCATTTTCGAGCACCCGACCGCCGCATCAGCAAAGCTTTGGCTATCAGACAACACCTCAATGAAGTAGGTGGAAAGCTAGATTTTAAGCAGCTGAACCAGACGATGAAGTATTACAATTCGCTATAAGCGTTTCCTCCAAAGCCAAATCCTTCCCGCGTTCTGATTTCGGCTTTTGCTTCTTCCTTTTGTACGTAATTGGGATTTGGATTGCCGTCGGTGCGCTCCGGCGAACCAGGTTATGGGGCGGGCGTTCATCCAAAGCCAAAGCCTTCCTGCGGTTGGATTTCGGCTTTTGCTTCTTCCTTACAACGCTTTACCAAGGCCCGGCGTGGGCGGAAAAAGAAAAGCCATTTCGCGTAGCAAAATGGCTTTGAATAGTCGGGGTGACTGGATTCGAACCAGCGACCTCACGCCCCCCAGACGTGTACGCTAACCGGACTGCGCTACACCCCGAATGTTACGAAGCGCAAAGATAGTAAAATGCTTGTGTTGGGATAGAGTCGGGTTGAAAAAACCCAAAATCCATCAACGTGCCAACCAATTTCTCAAAAAGGGCAGTGGTAATTATCTCAAATTGCGCAATGTTTATCACAAATTGCGCATTATGCGTTTTTCCCTTGGCTACAAGCTTTCCCGCTTCGTAAATTGGGGTATGAATGAGTCCTTACTTCATTTTATCTGGAAAAACCGCTTGTTAGAGGCGGGTGATTGGCGAACGACAGAAGGCCAAACGATTCGAGTTTTTCAAACTGGACAGCACAATCACCATGCTGGACCAGATTTTAATGAAGCACTTTTAGGTATAGGTCTAGAGCGCTGGATGGGAAGTGTAGAAATACATTGGTATGCCAAGGAGTGGTGGCAACATGGCCATCAGAACGATGCAGCCTACAACAACGTAATTTTGCACGTGGTGTGGGAAGGTACGCAGCCAGCTCAGCGTGCAGATGGTAGTTTAATCCCCACCTTTGAGCTAAAAAATTGGGTTGCCCAAGAAATGTTGCTGCGGTATGAAAGTCTTCAGTTCCAAAACAATCCCATCCCCTGCAGCAGATTACTTCGCTCCGAAGATGCACAGCTTTTTGGTCCCATGCTCGACCGTGCGGGTGTAGAGCGGCTCGAACATCGGGTAAGCGCCATGGAGCAGCAATTGATTGCGAATAAAGGGGATTGGGAGCAGGCTTTTTGGGTTTGGTTGGCGGGAGTTTATGGCCTCAAGGTAAACCGAGAACCTATGGAAGCGTTGGCGCAATCGGTACCCGTGCATTTACTGCTTAAATATCAGCAAGATTTAATGGCGGTTGAAGCCTTGTTGTTTGGTCAGGCTGGTTTTTTGGAACAACCTACAGAAGAGGCGTATCTCAAAGACCTGAAGCAGCAGTATCAATATTTGCGTCAAAAACACCGTTTAAAGCCACATTACGCTGCGGCATGGCGCTTTTTAAGGATGCGTCCCGGTGGGTTTCCAACACGTCGCATTGCGCAATTGGCGACCTTGGTACACCAGAATCTCCCTCTTTTTCAAAAAATGAGATCGCAACACACCATCAAAACAATAATGCCCCTGTTGCTTCAACCACCTTCAACCTATTGGCAACACCACTATCGACCGGGTGATAATGGCAAAGGGAAGTCTGGCGTGCCAAGTCAAGCCATGGCCGAAGTTTGGATCATAAACGCCCTGGTGCCAGCTGTATTTTTATACGGAAAATTGCAACACCAGCCAGAAGAGCAAGAAAAAGCGATTAATTGGCTCGAAGAGTTACGTGCGGAAGAAAACAATGTCTTACATTTGTATGCTCCGCTAGGCGTAAAGCCTGCAAATGCACTCCAATCTCAGGGCATTATCGAATTGTACAAACATTATTGCTCTGAGCAAAGATGTTTGGATTGCTCAGTGGGTTGTAAACTTCTAACCCGAAAACAAACGAAACATGCAAAAACTGGTTAACAAGATTAAAGTTTTTTTTGAGAATCAAGCCTTTGGTGTGTGTGATTATTTGAGCGAAAAATTCGATCTGCCAACGGCAAGGGTGCGAAATGTATTTATATACGTTTCTTTACTCTCGCTCGGTTCACCAATTGTGTTTTACATGATTACCGCTTTTTGGCTCAATTTGAAGTCGTACTTCAAGCGCAAAAGTATTATTTGGGATTAATATCCCCATCTAATGGGCCAGAATAGTCCCATAACCATTTCCTTTTTTTAATATTGTGCCATGAAAATCATGGTAACAGGAAGCAATGGCCTGCTCGGACAAAAACTTATTCATGCCCTGAAGGAGCGCGCTGACGTAACGTTGATTGCCACCGCTCGCGGTCAAAATAGGCTTCAATCACAAATAGGTTATACTTATTATTCTTTAGATGTTTGCGATGAGCAACAAGTGCTAGAGCTGTTTTTGGCCGTAAAACCAGATGTGATTATTCATGCTGCTGCCATGACCCAAGTAGATGATTGCGAAGAACACCAAGAGGCCTGCTGGAACCTCAATGTGTCTGCCGTTGACTATCTCATTCGATCTTGCGAGGCAATCAACGCCCACATGATTCATTTGTCTACCGATTTCATTTTTGATGGTGCTGCGGGTCCCTACGATGAAAAAGCGGCTGCCAATCCCCTTAGTTTTTATGGCAAATCGAAGTTAGCCGCCGAAAAATTACTGATCGATAGCTCCATTTCTTATGCCATCATTCGCACCGTGCTAGTTTACGGTGTGGCTGAAGATATGAGCCGCTCAAACATTGTGCTTTGGGCTAAAAGTGCGCTTGAAAAAGGACAGCCCTTGCGCATCGTGGCTGATCAATTTAGATCCCCCACTTTGGCAGAAGATTTAGCCGCTGGTTGTATTTTAGCTGCCATCAACCGGGCCCAAGGTGTTTTTAATATCAGTGGTAAAGACCAGATGTCGGTGCTTGAACTGGTAAAACGGGTAGCCGACTACTTTAAGCTGCCTACCGATCAAATCAGCGAGGTGAGCACCGATGAACTAGGCCAAAAAGCACGTAGGCCAAAAATCACAGGTTTTGTGCTTGACAAGGCGCGCAGAGAATTAGGCTATGAACCACGCAGCTTCGAAGAGGGAATTGCACTCGTAATGTCACAAACTGCGCAATAAGTTTC
>Ga0105052_10004320_pt1 | contig 15715 bp, 18 predicted proteins | sample FRY03_FD_78094 | JGI IMG/M metagenome (GOLD analysis project Ga0105052, IMG submission 78094) | Freshwater microbial communities from Lake Fryxell liftoff mats and glacier meltwater in Antarctica - FRY-03 | ecosystem: Environmental > Aquatic > Freshwater > Ice > Glacier meltwater ... | reverse complement strand
TCTGCCAGAATGTCTTCGTGATCAAACGGAGGTTTCGATGGCTGACGGTGGGGATGGATTTGTTGGGCGTTGCGAGGTTGTCGAACCTCGGCGCGGGAACCGGCGCTGGCCTGATGACTTGAATGAACGATCGAACGCCATCGGTTCGAGAGAGATCGCGAACGGATTGTGGCGAAAAGTTTCCAGCCCAGAGCGGGGGTTGTCGATGTCGCCCGGCGGCATGGGATGTTTGCCATCAGCCTTGTCTTTGCCCGCGGGTCAGGCGGCCACGTCGGCTTCGCAATGGGCCAGGACGACACGCATTTCTACCTGCTGGGCGGCAACCAGTCTGACGCCGTCACCGTAGCGCGGGTCGCAAAGGCGCGGCTCCTTGGAGCGCGCTGGCCGCGGACTTTTCCCCTCCGTCCCGAGCCGCTGCCCCCAATGGCTTCCGGCGAATTCCTCGCAACCACTAATGAAATTTGAACAGGAGAACACCGTGCTGAAACCTGCAATCCTCGCCCTCATCCGGCAAATCCTGACTGTCGCGGGGACCGCGCTGGTAGCCAAGGGCTCTGTCCAGGCCTCCGATCTTGAGCCGGTCATTGGCGCGCTGCTGACCATCGGATCGGTGATCTGGTCGGTCGCAGACAAGCGCGGGCGGTGAGCATGCCGCCAAGATATCGAACGCGGGCTCCTTGGCAGCATTTTCTTCCCGCCCATCAGTCTCGAAACCATTATCCGGCGCCATCTATTGCATCGGTATCGGCTTCCAGCGCGGCACCCACACGCGCTGGCAAATGGTCGCGAACGACGGCACCGGCGCGCCGACGTTGACCGACATGGGGGCGAGTTTCGGCATTGCGACCGGCGGGGTGCTGACATTGTTCATCGCGGCACCGCCGAACGGCAGCTCCGTGTGGGTGCGTGTGGTCGACGAGGTTTCGGGCTCGGTGTTCGAGCAGGAGATCACAGCGGACCTGCCAGCCAACACTCAGTTCCTGTCGCCCCGGCTATTCATGAACAACGGGGCGACCGCTGCAGCGGTCGCTTACGACTGCTAGGGGGTCTATGTCGAGACGGACTATTGATCATTCTAAGCCTGACCTGAAGTTGTTTCACCGTCGGGTTTGATTGCGGCTCGCCTTGACCAGACCTTGGATTCAAGTTCAGGTGCGACGTTTGATCTGAAGACCGCGAGTTGTTCGGCCATGTTTTATCCGGGTGTTTGCCATCTGAGGGTCTTGCTGGGGAGCTAGTTCATCAAGCGCGCCACGCCATTCAGTTCTGTCTGACTGATGCCGCTCAGATCGGTGCCCTTGGGGAAGAACTGGCACACTTCAGGCGTCAAGCAATTGATCCGGTGGATCATTCGTAGCGCCGGAGGCCGTTGGTGTTCTCGTTGCTGCCGCGTGGCCTGTGGGCACGCGGATCGCAAAACCAGATGTCGATCTGTAGCCGCCGCGCCAGTTTCGGGTGGCAGGCCATCTCGCTGCAGTGGTCTTAAGTCATGGACCGGCGCAGCACGGCAGGCAGGCGCTTCCTCTGGCTGGCGAAGCCTGCCGTGACCAAACATGCCGTGCCGCCCGACCAATTGACCCTGCTCGCCGATCATGGCGGCCCATGAAGGCCAAGGCGACGGCCCTGATGCCGGTCGATCTCGGCGCGGTCAGATCCCACAGCCGTACATACACCTCGAATGACAACCCGTTCTCGGAAGACCACTTCAGGACCTTGAAATATCAGCCAGAGTTTCCCAAACGGTTCGAAACCATCGACGAGGCCCGCACGTTCGGCCGCCGTTTCTTCGCATGGTATAATGAAGACCATCATCACGCAGGCATCGGGCTGATAACACCAGATCAGATCCACTTCGGTCAGGCCGACACCATCCATGCGTCCAAGCAGCGCTTGATGCTGCGTTCCCAAGCACACCCAGGCGGTTCGTCGGCAAACGCCCGAAACCATCCCAAATCCCGACAGATGTCTGGATCAATACGCCAAAGCAAACGGAGCCAACCCAAGCCAAACTCAAAACCAAAATGTTTCAAAGTCGTCGACACGTTCCGGTCCGTCTGCTGATCGCCTGCCTCGCCTACCAGGTCATGCACATCGCCCGCCGCGTCGTGGCCAAGGCGACCGGCACGGGCTGGAGCCTGCGGCGGCTGCGTGAGCGGGTGCTCCGGGCGGGGGCACGGCTGACGATCTCGGGGCGGCGGATGACGCTGGCGATCTCTTCGGCCGCAGCACCGTTCTGGCAGGCTCTCTGGCCAGGGATACTGGCGCTGCACTGGGCCGACCCGTAGCGCCCGGCCAGAAAACCGGCACCACGCACACCCGAAACGCCCATGGGCGAGGCTTCATCATGCGCCGCGAACGGCGGATAGCACCCCACGAGAGCCGCCCTCCCCGAACTGCCGCCGCGCCAAGGGCTTCGGCCACAGCAATGCCCGGCGCCGCTGCTCATCGCACGCAGCGCAACGGCCCCAAAGCCACAAAACGGCCCCGAGGGACGCCGAAAACGAGATTCGATGAATAAGCCGGGGTCATATGGGTCAAATCTCAGTGAAAATTACGCTACTCCCGGGGTCACTTCCGGGTAAAAATCAAACCTTTGTGGACCATTTCACACCCACCTTTACACATCGATGCCGTCCGGGCGCAGTTACATCATCAATGCCGTTGCATTGCCTAAGCGGCGCCATTTCTCAAGCGAGTTCACGCCATTTGAACATTGTTCCCCACCCTTCCACTCTCTCCGGAGCCGCTCCGGTATCGGTGAGCGCGCCCCAGAGCGCGGCGGCCACGGTGTCGAGCAGCGGAATGCCAATTTCAGTTTCGAGCGAGGCGGCGAGCGGCGCACCCCAGAGGTTCGTGCAAAAGACGAGAATTGCATCGGGCTTGCTCTTGGCCACTTCGCGGACCATCCTGGAGATCGAAGCTGCGTCAAGCTCGGAGAACGAGAAGTTGTCGCGCCGCCGGTCGTGCCGGTCGGCGACGACCTCGAACCCCTCGGCAGAGTAGGTGGCGAGTATTCGCTCCTGAACGTCGTCAGTATAAGGGCTGACGAAAGCGATGCGGTGCAGGTTGCGCGCTTTGAGGAGCCTGTTTATTGCCAGAACGGACGATGTGGCACGCACGCCGGTGCGTTTTTCGATCGTAGCGCAGAGCGTGCGGTCACTATCGAAGCCTAGCCAGCCAGCGGAGGTGCCGTTCCAGCAGATGCTGTCTACCTTTGCGTCGGCAAGCAGTTCGGCTGCGGCAAGCATGGGTTCAAGCGAGAATTGTCCGAGCGCATCCGCATCGAGGGCAATCTGTGTGACGCGAAAGCGCGAGAAGTGCACGCTAACATTAGGCAAATCGGCGGCCATACGGCTCAGCACCGGTTCGAGGACGACGTTGGAAGATGGCACAAGCATTCCAAGCCGGATGGATGGGCGAAGGATAGTCGGTGTCATGTCCTGCTCCTCGGTTGACCTTTGACTTGACGAGCCTAACGTTCGCGTGGAATGAAGGCAAGAGATCTAGTATTTTGGGGCGTTAAAATACATGATGATGCCTGTAATTCTGACGAACCTGCGCTTTTGGGATCCCGAGACGGGAGATCGACCGCCTTCGGACGTTCTGTTGCGGGGCGGGCTGGTCGAAGGGATCGTGCCGACGGCGTCGGCGGGCCGCCCGGACGCCGTGGAGGTGCTCGATTGCGCGGCCCTTTTCGCAGTGCCAGGCTTCGTCAACGGGCACCACCATTCCCACGAGTTCCACTTTCGCGGCCGGAGCGAGTGCCAATGCCTTGAGGAATGGATGACGGGTGTTCGCCCGATTGAACCCCTATCGCTTACGGCGGAGGACGTCCGACTTCAGTGCCTTGCGCTTGCTGTCGAGGCGCTGGCGAGCGGCACAACGACAATCTGTGACGATGTGGGGATCGACCCCCTCGCGCGGCCCGATCTGCTTGACGCTGCCGCGTCGGCTTGGGAAGAGGCTGGCATCCGCGCATGGATTGGGCCGACGATGTTCGACGTGCCGTTCGCCCGCGCCGTGCCGTTCGCCGAAACAATACTTTCTGGTGTCGTTGAGACGTCTGGTCCTGATACGCCGGTCGTGGACAGAGTGGCGGCACTGGCCGATTTCGCGCGCGGGCTGGCGCGGCGGGGCGGACTTGTGCGCGCGATCGTTACCCCTTCGGCGCCGCAACGGTGTTCGCACGCACTGCTTTTGGAACTCGGCAAGCTTGCTGCGGCCGAGGGTTTGCCGTTGATGACCCACGTTCTCGAAACGCGCGTGCAGGCGGTGGGCGCGGCGCTCAAATGGCCCGGCGGTATCATTGCTCATATGGGGACTCTTGGCCTGCTGCGTCCCGGCACGGCGCTGATCCATGGTGTTTGGCTCACGCCGGCGGAGATGGAGGTAATCGCAACGAGCGGGACGAGCGTTCAGGTCAACCCAGCAAGCAACCTCAAGCTAGGGTCTGGCGTGGCCGACGTGGCCGCGCTGCAAAGCGCGGGTGTGAACGTGTCGCTTGGCTCGGACGGATGCGGCTCGGTCGAGACTGTCGGAATGGCGGCAACGGTGGCGCTGGCGGCGCTGCTGACTACCCTGCGCGGACCGCCGGAGCGCTGGGGCGGGGCACGGGCTGCGCTCCGCGCCGCGACGACAGGAGGCGCGCGCGCGCTGGGGCAGGAAGGGAAGCTGGGGCGTATCGCGCCGGGGGCGGCTGCCGATCTGGCGCTTTACCGGTTGGACCGAGCACCGTTCTTACCGCTGAACGATCCGGTGCGTCAACTCGTGTACGGGATGGCGCGGCCGGCGCACGTGTTCGTGGCAGGGCGCGAAGTGATGCGCGACAGCCGTTCTCTGCTGGTGGATGAGACGGCCCTTTCCAAGGGAGTGTCACTTTCGCACGCGCGACTGGAATCGGGGGTCATTGCGGCAGGTAGGGCTGCTGAGGCGATGCGCCCGGCGATGCGGGCAATTTGGGCGCGATGTCAGGATTGGCCACTTGGGCATGACTACGACGCATTGCGGCTGGACATCATGGGATGAGCGGATTGGAAAAGTTCCGCGATGCCGTGACCTTCGCGCTGGCGAATCCCTCGCCCTGGCCGCTGGACCTTCGGCAGGTGATCGAGGGTGAGATGTTCGATCCACCGCCGTGGAATGTGGTTCTTGGCCGCGTCGCGCCCCGGGGAGGGCCGGCGGGCCTGATCGCGCGGGGTGGTGCCGTGCTGGCGTCCTGGGGCGACACCACGCGCGCCGATATGGTGTTCAGCGTCACCAAAAGCTACGTTTCGCTGCTTTCCGGATGTGCGCTCGACGCGGGACTGATCACTGATTTCGACGCGCCGGTGTCGGACCGCATCGACCATCCAGTTTTCACATCGGACCGTAACGCGTGGGTCACGTGGCGGATGCTTCTGCAGCAAACGAGCGAGTGGGAAGGCGCACTCTGGGGCGTGCCCGACACCGTGGACCGCGATCGGCAGCTGGCGCCCACCGACGATCCGGCGCGGTTCGGGCGCGGCACACCATTGCGCGTACCGGGCACCTATTGGGATTACAACGATGTAAGGGTAAACGTGCTTTGTCTCGCGCTGACCCTGCTGTGGGGTCGGCCGCTCGGAACGGTGCTGGACGAGGCGCTACCGGTGTCTGCGCCTGGCCGGGTATGGCGCGGCTACGGGGCTGCAAGCACGCTGCCGAATGGCACCGAGGTGGCGGTGGGCGGCGGGCATTGGGGCGGTGGCCTCAGCGCGAGCGCGGCGCACGATCTGGCGCTCGGCGAAGTCGTTCGGGGGCGGGGCATTGCTCACGGGCAGCTGATTCTCTCAGAAGAAACGCTCGAATTGCTGCTTGCTCCGTGCGCGCTGCAGCCCGTCTACGGCGCGTTGTGGTGGCTCAACACCGGTCGTGTTCTTGTGCCAGAGGCACCGGAGACCAGCGTGTTCGCCATGGGCGTTGGCATGAACGCGATCTGGGCCGATCCCATGCTTGACCTGGTCGCGGTAGTGCACTGGATCGACGAACCAGCGTTCAACGGGTTCGTCAGGCGGGTGATGGCGGCCCTCTGAGCGGGCCGCCACGGCTTGTCATTGTGTTTCGCGGTATTCCTTGTCTACGGAGTCGAAGGTCGCACAGAGGTTTTCCGCGCTCATCTCGCCGCGCAGGTACAGGATGCCGTTCTCCAAAAGCGACGCATACTGCGCTTGGGTCACGAAGGTGTAAGGATAGACGTGCCCTTTCTGCGCCGCGCCTTGGTAGAGTGCACTAAGCTGCGGATCGGAAATCAGCGAGGGATCGAACCGGCCGTCGGCTGGGGCACGCTGGAGGGCTGCGGCCATCTTGTTTACCTCGTCGAGCGAGACAAGATGGTTTACCCACTGGATCGCTTCGTTCCGATACTCGGTAAATGACGCGACGTAGATCGCATCGGGCTCCAGCGAGGAATGGCCGTAAAGGCCCTTGTCGGTGCGGAAGTTGGGCACCCGGCTGAGCCCGACGGCCTCGGGGCCGTAGCTTTCGGCGATGGCGCTGGTCGCTCCGCCTGACGCATCGAAATAGACCGACATTGCGCATTGCCCGCCACCCATCTGGCGCACGTGCTGCTCGTATGCAACCACCTCGCCACCCTCGACGAAATAGCCTGCATCGAAAAGCTGCTTGTAGGCGGCGAGCGCCTCGTAGATCGGCTCCTGCTGCCAGCTTGCTTCGCCGGCGCCGATGGCGGCGAGAGGGTCACTCGAATCAAAGCCCATCGCGATGAAGTTGTAGAAGTACCACTCGTTGAAATAGCCCTCCTTGTTGGCGAACATCAGCGGCGCCACACCGCTGGCCTTCACCTTATCGCAGACGTCGAGGAAGGCGTCCCAGGCGATGGGTGGCTCATTAGCGGGCGGAAAGACGGAGGGATCGACGCCGGCGGCCTCCAGAAGCTGTTTGTTGTAGACGATGAAATAGGTGCCAATCGTGTTGGGAACAGCGAACGTCTGGCCCTGGTAGCGCACCGCCTGCATGCCGGCCTTTGCGGCGAGTGTTTCGGCAGGCACGTGATCGTCGAGCGCGATGACGTTGCCGAGGCTGGCCTGATTGCGCACAGTAGGGCCGGACCACCAGATCATCGAATCAAAGCCGGTTCCGGCGTTGGCAGCCGCAGCGACGGCCTGTTCGATCACTTCGGCGCTCTTGAATTCCACCGTCACATCGATGCCAGTGGCGGCCTTGAAGCGTTCGGCGGCGGCCTTAAAGTATTCGTTTCCGTCCGATCCCGGAGGATTTCGGTAATCCCAGAACACGAGCGACTTACCCTGCGCATGCAGGACACCGGCTGCGGACGAGGAGAGCAGCGCGCTGCCGCCCAAGGCGGCGACTCCGCGGCCAAAACCGCGTCGTGAGATTGGTCGGGTAAAGGGGAGGGAACTGGTCATGGTGCGTCCTATCCTGTTGGGGTGATTGCTGGTGTCAGTTCATCGCCTGTCGTTTCTTATTGTTTCTGTCATTGTCTTTCGGTGCCAGAGCAGGGCAGGGCTTGGCCGGTCCTGCGGTCAAACAGGCGAAGCGCTCCGGGCGGCACCTCGAGCCGGACGGGCGCGCCAAGAGCGAGCCTGTCGGACGGGGGCAGCCGTATCGTGAGGCGGGCCGACCGATCTGCCAGCAGTGTTTCCGCCTCGGCACTGTCCTCGAACACATGCGCCAGCGCGACCGTTTCTGGCGAGAGCGGTGGCACGTTGGCAAGCGACAGTGTGACATAGAGATCTGAGCCCACGGATTCGCGGGAATGAACTTCGCCCACCACCTGCCGCGCAGTGTCGCCTTGTCCATCGTGGACCAATCGGAGCGCTTCGGGGCGCATCCCCGCCACCACGTCGCGCGGTGCGGGCGATGCCTCCGCCTCGCCCGCACCGACGCGGAGGCGCTGCGGGCCGAGCGAGAGTGTGCCGTCCGCCCCCAGTCGGCCCTCGACAAGGTTCATCGCGGGCGCACCGATGAAGGCGGCGACGAAGAGGTTGGCGGGCTCTGCGTAAAGCGTCGCCGGGTCGGCAACCTGCTGTAGCCTGCCGTCGCGCATCACCGCGATGCGGTCGCCCATCGTGAGCGCCTCGATCTGGTCATGGGTGACATAGATCGTGGTAATGCCGAGCTGGCGTTGCAGGGCGGTTATCTCGGCGCGCATCTGGACGCGCAGCTTTGCGTCGAGGTTCGACAGAGGCTCGTCCATCAGGAACACGGAGGGTTGCCGCACCAGCGCGCGGCCCATTGCGACCCGCTGCCGCTGCCCGCCCGACAGCCGCGCGGGGCGGCGGCCCAAGTACGGCTCCAGGCCCAAGGTGCGGGCCGCTGTGGCAATGCGCACCTCGCGCTCGGACTTGACCATGCCGGCAAGTCGAAGCGGGAAATCCATGTTCCCGTGCACTGTCATGTGTGGGTACAGGGCGTAGTTCTGGAACACCATGGCGATATCTCGGTCGCCGCAATCGAGATCGTTCACTATGTCGGCGCCAATACGCAAGGTGCCATCGGTGATGTCTTCGAGTCCGGCAACCATGCGCAGCGCGGTGGTCTTACCACAGCCGGAAGGGCCGACGAAAATCATGAATTCGCCGTCAGCGATCGAGAGCGTCAGATCTTGCACCGCGCGGGTGCCGTCGGAATAAGTCTTGCATACCTTCTCAAGCTCAACGCGCGCCATTTTTTAAAACCCTCCGCTCATCTGAATGTTCCCCCCAGCCCGCCGACGAACCAGCGCTGCGCGACGGCATAGACCAGCAGAATTGGAAGCACCGACAGGGTGAGCCCGGCGAAGATGATTTGCGGGTCGGACGAAAACTTCTGCTGGAAGGTCACAACGTTTGCGGTGATCGGGATCGTACCGGGGCTGTTGACGAAAAGGAGACCCACGAGAAGGTCGTTCCAGACGGCGAGCATCACGAACATCGCGGTAGCCGTCAGACCAGGTGCAGCCATGGGCAGCACTATGAAGAAGAAAATGCGCACTGGTCCCGCCTTGTCGATCCGCGCGGCTTCGATCACTTCCTCCGGAATTTGGCGGAACACGCCGTCAAGCACGTAGATTGCAAACGACATCTGCAGCCCGACGTAGACGATAATGCCGCCGAGATAGGTGTTGATAAGGCCGGCTTTGGCGAGCTGTGCGAAGAGCGGTATCGACACGATCAGCGGCGAGATCGACATCGGAACAACCATCGCCACGAAGATCGCCGTTTTCCAGCGCATGCGCAGATGGGCGTAGGCGTAGGCGGCGCAAGCCCCCAAGAACACTGCCACAACGGTGGAAACGGATGTCAGCACGATTGAATTCTTCAGCGCGCCGAGCATGTTGCCGTCGGTGATCGCGGCGTAGATCGCGTCGAACGAGATGGTTCGGGGCAGGGCGAATTCGCTGGCGTAGTATTCTGCCCGCGGCTTTAGCGCGTTGGAAATCAGGTAGTAGACGAGAAAGAGCACCGACAAGTTGGGCAGGAGCAAAAAAAGATGCACTGGCGCCTCCCGCACGGTCCGCCGCAAGATCTGGCGCGCGCTCATTGCGGCGCGCTCCGGCGGCGGACCTGAAGACTGACCTGCAACGCGATCAGCGGTAAGGTGATGCACAGAAGAATCATACTGATAGCGGCAGCATAGCCGGGGCGAGACTGTTGGAAGCCCTCGCGGAAGATCTCTAGCTCGGCCACCGTGGATGCGGTGCCGGGGCCTCCCCCAGTCATCACGTAGACATAATTGAACACAAAAGAGAAGATCCAGACCGACATTAGGACCGCGAAGAGCCCGATTACCGGCACCAGGAGCGGCAGGTCGATGTAGAGCAGCCGGTGGCGTCGCTTCGCTCGGTCGATCGCGGCGGCCTCGTAGACGCTGTCATCGATGGCCAACAAGCGAGAGTAAAAGAGGATAGCGGCGAAGCCGGTGTCGCGCCACACCAACAGGCCCATGATGCAGGGCAGCGCCCAGTTGGAATCCGCAAGCCACGCACGAGTAATATCGCCCAGTCCGACGAAGCGCAGCAGCATGTTGAGGATGCCCTGCGGCGAGAGGAAGAACGTGAAGGCATAGCCCGCAATAGTGATGGAGATCATCGTGGGAACGAACACGAGAAAGAGGTAGATGCGCCAGCCGAAGATCCGTTCGCGCAGGACAGACGCGACAAAGACCGCCAGCGCAATCTCGATTGGAATTACAATTAGAAGCAGCACGTTGTGACCGATGGACTCGCGCACGCGATCAGACGCGGCGGCGCGCATGTAGTTCTCGGCTCCGATGAAACTGGCCTGGCGTTGCCCGCCGCGCCAGTCCGTCAGGCTGTACCACGCGGTCTGCAGGAGAGGCCAAGCAAACACCGCCAACAGGACGAGCACCGCCGGCAACAGGAACCAAAGAGCTGCGGCACTGCGGCGCGCTGCGGGCTGCCGCGCGGGCGGGGCGAGGGGTCGATCAAGGGCGACCTTGCGCATTACAAGCCGAAGAGGCGACGGGCATTGTCGCCTCCGATCAAGGCGCGCTCTGCATCGCTACGGCCCAGATGCGGCAGCTTCTGCGCCTCGTAACCAACCGAATAGAACGGAAAGTCTGACCCCCAAAGCATCCGTTCCGGGCCAAACTCGGCAATCCAGTCGTTCATGACGCCGATAATGGGGTTTGCAGTGGTGTCCACGTAGATGTTGGGCGCGAGATCGGCGGCTGGAAAACACTCCCACGTCAGGTCTGAAAGACCGAAATGCCCGAGGATGCAGGGCATACCGGGGAACTTGTGGGCAACATAACCGATTTGCAGAGGGTTCGAGTAGGGTGTTGTGCCGGAGTGCCAGAGTACGGGCAGCCCCGATGCCTCGATCTTCTCATAGAGCGGAAAAAATGCTTTGGCGAAAGGGTAGAAGACGTCATTCATCGGATGCAGCTTGACACCCTTGAACAACGGGTTTTGCCGTCGGCTCTCGAATTCAACGATGGCAGCCTGAACATCGTTTGGGTTTAGGTAGATATAGCCAAACAATCGGCCGGGATGCGCCTCGCAGGCCGCAAGAGCAGTGTCATTGGCACCGGACATGTTGGTGCCGTCCAATATGGCAATTACGCCTGCTTCCACCCCGGCGGCGTCGAAATCGGCCACGAGCTTTTCAGGCGGGTGATTTCCGGAAAAATACTTCGTGAAGCTGCCCGCGTGACAGTGGGAATCGATCTTTAGGGGGGCGTCTGTCAGCATGAGTCAGGCTCCTTTGGCGATGTCGCGTAGCGCGGTTGCAATGGCATTTGAGCTGGGAATTAAAGCGTCTTCGAGCGTTTTGGCGGCGGGCAACGGTACGTCCGGCATTGCCAGTCGGCGGACGGCCCGCAGGCCAGAAGTACCGATCCCCTCCACTGCGCGGGCGACGACCTCGCCAGACATTCCAAAACTAAGGAAATCCTCGTCGATCACCAGCAGGCGAGCGGTCTTCCGGAGTGAGATCAGCACTGTTTCCATGTCCAGCGGGACGAGGGAGCGCAGGTCGATCACCTCGGTCGAGATGCCCTCTTTCGCTACTTCCGTCGCGGCTTCCAGCGCCCATTCAACAGCCGCGCTGATCGATACGACAGTTATGTCAGAGCCTTTGCGGGCGACGGAGGCCTTACCGATTGGGACGAGATAGTCGCCTTCGGGCCCGACATCGGACCTCTGGAACAGGTCAGACCGGCGGTTGAGTTGGCTCTTGTGCTCGAAAAGGATCACAGGATCATCCGAGCGGATCGCCGCCGCCATCAGTCCGCGGTAGTCGGCAGGGCAAGAGGGGGCGACTACCCGCAGACCGGGCCAGTGCGCCATCATCCCCCACAGGCACTGCGAATGCTGAGCGGCCGAGCCGATGGAACCGCCGGCGGTACGAATCACCAGCGGCATCGGTATTCGTCCGCCAGACATGTAAGGGATCTTTGCCGCCTCGTTCACGATCTGATTGAGGCAGACCGCGAGGAAATCGGCGAACATGATTTCCACCACCGGGCGGTAACCGCGCATCGCGAGGCCGACGCCCATGCCAACGAACCCCATCTCGGCAATGGGCGTGTCGCGGACGCGCCATTCGCCGAACCGGTCTTGCAGCCCGCGAGTGCAGTGGAAGACGCCGCCCATGCCGCCCACATCCTCGCCCATAACCAGCACACGGTCGTCGCGCTCCATCTCGCGGCCGATGGTTTCGGCGATCAGCAGTGACACCGTGGGTGCCCCCTTGGCGGCATTCTGCGGCGCGGCACTCATGCGTTGGTCCTTTCGAGGAAAACATAGTCATGGGCGCCGGAAGACTCTGGCTGGGCGTCGAGGCGGATCTGCTCCAGCAGCGCGGCCATTTCGGCGTCGGCGTCAGAGCGAAGCGCGTCAAGCACGTCGCGGCGGGTACCTCCCTGCTCTAGGCTCGCGCCGATGAGTGCGATGGGGTCTCCCTCGTCGCGCATCCGCTTGCGGTCGGCGCGGGGGCGGTAGGTGTCTGCATCGCCCTCGTAATGGCCCCGGAATCGGTGGCAAGTCGCTTCGAGGATTACCGGCCCCTTGCCTGAGCGCACATGGTCGGCAGCATCGGCGAAGGCCGCGTCCATTGCCGCAAGGTCGGTCCCGTCCGCCGCGATACCGTACGCGCCATATGCAGCAGCCCGACGCCAGTGGGGGACGGGGGCCGTCACCGCGTCGGACCGGACGGAGATGCCGTAGCCGTTGTTCTCGACGAGCAGAATGAGTGGAAGCGACCAAGCACAGGCCATGTTCATTACTTCGTGAAAGGTGCCATGGTTAGCGCCGCCGTCGCCGGTGACGCCGATGGCGAGATCGTCGGTACCCTCCATAGCGGCGGCGTATGCATAGCCAAGCGCAATGGGCAGTGACGCACCAACGATGCCGGTTGCAGAAAAGTTCGTGCATGGGTCGAACGGATGCATATGCCCGCCTCGACCGCGGCAGAGGCCGGTTTCACGCTCGAAGATTTCGGCCAGTAATGCACGGGGATCCACACCCTTCGCGAGCGCGTGGAGGTGGTTGCGGTGTGTGCTCACCACGGCGTCATTCTGGCGCAAGTGGCGCGCCATACCAGCGGCGATGGCCTCCTGCCCGATGCCGGTGTGTAATTCGCCGTGGATCTCGCGGGTGGGTACGCCCTTCAGGCATGCCTCTTCGAAAGCGCGCATCCGGCACATTAGGGCGTAGCCCTGCAAGAGGGGGTCGTTGGCGATCATAACATTTTCATCTCTTTAAGTTCGAGGAACGCCCCGCCGGGAGTGCGACAATAGAGCGCCGGCCCTTCGTCGAACTGCACGATGGCTCCCAGAAGTACTGCACCCTCGGCCTCCACGGCTACGCGAGCGGTCGTGAGATCGGAGACGACGAACGCGATATGAGCCGCACCTGGGCGCAACGGACGTTTGTCGGCGGCGGACACGCCTCGCGGCGGATGGAATTCGATCAGTTCGAGCCGCTGCCCGGTGTCGGGGTGCGCAAGCTGTGCGAGATCGCAGGTCAGCCCAGAGAGGCCGGTTATTCCGGCGATCTGTGACGCCATTCCGGTTTCCTTGAACTCCGTGCGGAACCCGAAAACCGACGCGAAAAATGCTGAAGCGATAGCGAGATCGTCGACCGCGAGTGAGGTATGGTGCCACGCGATGAGAGGGATCGTCCCTGTGATGTCGTCCGGTGCCATGGTTGCTCCAGTTGTCACTCGCGGTCCAGAGATGGGTTCTAGACTAGGCCATTTGGCAATGGTATATCATTCAATATTGTATTATCAACACTTAAAATGCAACATCAGGAATGAGGGATTCTAGTGATTAAGTACAAATACAGCGTTTCCTCTGAGGATCCCTCCAGTGGGCTGCTGCACGGCAAGAGCGTTTTTGTAACCGGAGCTTCGGGTGCGATCGGCGAGGCGATCGGCGCAGCAATGGAGGCTCAGGGCGCTATAGTGCATCGCACCGACCGGACGTCGACGGAGGGTGTCGTCGCGATGGACGCGACCGACGAGGCGGCGATCCGCGCTGGGTTTGACGTGACTGGCCCGATAACGGACGTCGTGCACGCTGTGGGGCAGCTGATCGTCGGGCCCTTGGCTACGACGAGCCTTGCCGACTTCACAGAAGCGATGGGGGCCAACCTGACTTCGGCCTTCCTCATCGGTCGAGAGGCGGCACGGCGGCTCGAAGCGGGGGGGTCGCTTACTTTTGTCGCCTCGCAGGCGGGATTTCGCGGCGGGGCGAACTGGGGTGTATATTGCGCGATGAAGGCCGGGGTCATGCGGCTCGCGGAGGCGCTCGCGCAGGAGCTTGGGCCACGTGGCGTTCGGGTGAATTCAGTCTGCCCCGGCAGCGTCGACACGCCCATGCTGAACGACGCGTGCGAACATCTCGCCGGCCTAACGGGCGTAAGCACGGCCGATATTACGGCGCGTTACCGAGAGACCATCCCCATGGGGCGCGTGGCGACGGCTGCTGAAGTAGCGGACGTGTGCGTGTTTCTCGTCTCGCCGCTTGCGCGCTACGTTAGCGGCACATCGATCCCGGTGGACGGCGGGGAGGTTTCGGCGTGAGACATGCACAAGACCTGATCGGCGACTGCGGGCATGTTACCGTCTGCATAGCGGACCATTACGGGCGGCTGATTGGAAAAACTCGTCTCGCTTCAGATTGGCCGCGGCTTCTGGTAGACGGGCTCGACATGCCTGATTTCCACCTGATCTGCGGCGTGGAGGGCCGCCCGCTGGAGGGATTTTCTGCGTCAGGCGCACGCCACGGCTTTCGTAACGGCCGTCTCGTGCCCGATCCCGAAGCAGCGTTTTTGTCGCCTAACGAGGAGGCGACCGCTATAGTAGTCGCCGACGCTGCGGATATTGGCGGCGCTTCGGTACCCGAAGCACCCCGTTCAGTTCTCAAGGTGCAGATCGCGCGCCTCGCCGCCGCCGGACTTGCTGCGCGCATCGCGTCGGAGTTAGAGTTTCATCTGCTCGCAGTGCCCTACGCTGCGCTCGCCGAGGGCGCGGGCCGACTTCAGCCCTACTATCACCGTCACGGTGATAATGACGTGCTGGTTACGAGCCTTTTTGCACCGTTCTGCCGAGATCTCGCCCGACATCTCGATGCTGCGGGCATGCCGGCAGAGCAGATCCAAGGGGAAGGTGGGCGCGGGCAGATTGAGGTGAACCTGTCCCCCGCAGCGCCGCTTATGGCGGCCGACCGTCACGTCGCGTTTAAGCATATTGTGAAGGCGCTTGCGCATCAGCACGGCCATGCTGCTACATTCATGTCGCGCCTCAATGCTGACGACGTCGGCTCTGGCGGACATATTCACTTGTCCTTACAGGATCGGGATGGTAAAAATGCTCTTGGAAATGCAAATGGGCTAACTGATCGTGGATGCGGATTTCTGGCCGGCATCCTCGCCTTCGCCCCGGACCTGACCCTGATGCATGCGCCGCTGGCAAATTCCTATAAACGCCTCGTGCCACGATCCTTTACGCCACTAGCGGCGTCGTGGGGGCACGATAACAGAACAGCATTGGTGCGTTTGGTGAAGGGGTCAGGCGGGGTGCGGCTGGAGTTTCGACTGCCTGGAGCGGACGTAAATCCCTATCATGCTTACGCTGCACTCATAGGTGCCGGTCTCGCGGGGATTGATGCGGGCCTTGTGCCAGGCGACGAGAAACGCGGCGCGGAAGAGCCCGCAGACGCGCTCGGACTCCCGGCCGACCTCACTGAAGCCATCGCAAGGTTCGCTGCG
>Ga0105052_10004311_pt1 | contig 15734 bp, 13 predicted proteins | sample FRY03_FD_78094 | JGI IMG/M metagenome (GOLD analysis project Ga0105052, IMG submission 78094) | Freshwater microbial communities from Lake Fryxell liftoff mats and glacier meltwater in Antarctica - FRY-03 | ecosystem: Environmental > Aquatic > Freshwater > Ice > Glacier meltwater ... | reverse complement strand
TTATACAAATGCGTTAGATTCAATATCTTTAAAAGAAACCATTCTTTGTTTAAATTTTTTTTTATTTTAAATCTGGAAATAGTGATATTACATAATATTGTTTGGGGTAAAATTTTTAAATTTTTTTTTCTTCCATATTCTTTAGTTATATTTAGATTTTTTTTTAAAACTATGAAAAAATCAAATGGTTTTTTTTCGTTTCTTAGGTTAATAATAACGAAACTACAATTTATAAATTGTACCAGTGGTACTAAAATTTCATTCCATATTATAATTTTACCGTCACTAAAACTACCGATAAGATAACAATATCCACCTAGACCCCAAGAAGTATCTGTTAAAGATAATATCAAAGAGTCTTCAATTTTACCCAAGCTTTCAAAATTTAATGGACTTTTACTCGTTTTAAATGATATTTTAAAAGTAGATAAAATTGAAAAATTAATTATTGTTAAGTACAGAGAGCATTTTGATGGCATAAAGAAAATTCTAAATTTAACCAATTTGTACCCCTTTAAATTACAAATTTGGGAAAATTTGAAACCTTTTTTGTTTAGAATGTCATTTAACAATATATAGAAACCTGATATACTTGAAAATAATGCTGTAAATAAGGGATATATAATAGTATAGGAAATAAATTTTACACCCTCTAAAGCAACTATTTCTTTTTTAATACAATGAGGATATATTTTAAACAAAAAAAAATAAATTCTGTTAAACCCAGATCCAATTTCAACTTGACCATCTACCCCAGTTAATCTTCCAAATCCAGATATTTTCAAAATCGAAGTTATTAAAAAATTAGAAGGTCCAAAAAAATCCAATATTCTAGGCTCTTTTAACATATACAAAAAATTTCTCCCCGTTCTAAGTTCTAATTTAAATTCTTTGAAATCAAATTTGTATGTAAAAACTAAAATGACATTTTTACTTACTTCAAAGTTCAATGGAAAAAAAAATTTTCTTGAAATTTCCTCCCCAGTAGAAAATTTGGATTTTCTTTTACAACTGATAGTGTTTGATCTAGGGATCTTCAATACATAGCACGGAATATTTGAAAAAATGTAAAATCTGTTGAAAACATTTAAAAAACCTCGATAAGGTTCTCTTCCTATTAATTCAATCGCAAAATTTTTTATTGTGATATCTCTTAATTTTTTTTTCATCACCATTAATTATTTTTTTTTGAGTTTAATTGATAATTTTAGATTTTTTAATTTAATCATATAATTTTGGATAAAGTAATAAAATGCTAAATAAAAATAAAGAATACAACATTGAATGTTCATTGAACCTACACAAAAGAACATTTGGGGTTAAATTTAAAAATAGAGTTTCAAAAGCAATTAAAGAAATAAGAAAATTTTCTAACAAATTGACAAAGGTAAAAACTATAAGGATTGACCCTTCACTTAACAATTTTTTGTGCAAAGGAGGTACAAAACGTGTTCCACATAAAGTTCGGGTTCGATTGTCTAAAAGGAGGTATCTAACTGATGGAGAAATGGAAAATTGGATGGTTTATGTTAGCTTCATTGAACAAAAAAAAAATGGTGATAATCCAAACAATTCTTTTTCTAAATTGAAATGAATGATCTACATAAATCAAATTTCTATTGATTTCCGATACACATATTTTCATTAAGAAATTTTTTTTTTATAAATAAATTATTTTTTATTTTATATTGTTTGGTCCAACGGTTAAATAGGTAATATAAATTCATGAATCTTGAATTTTTGAATGTTTTAGGTAAAGACTTTAAAGGGGGTAAATTAAAACTCCTAAAAAGTAAAAAACTTTTTTTTTTTTCATCTGAGGAGTTTTTAATTAGTTTCGATATTCATGAAAAAAAAATGAAATCTTTTGATCTTGGAGTGGATTCATTTATAATTACATTTGATATAAAAGAACATCGTAATTTTGTAATTATTTTTTATGAGAATGGTTGCGTTGTGCTATTTGATATTAATACAAGGAAAATAATGGGCAAGATTATTTTCAAAAACCAATGTTTACGAGTTAAATGGTCACCAGTTGGGAAGTTGTTTGCAGGATCAGTAGCAAATCTAATTCAAATATGGACTACACCTTTTTATTTTTCAAAAGAAAAATCAAACTTTTTTTTAACATATACTCTTATATCTAAATGTAATGAAATATGGGACTTTGATTGGAATCATAATGGAAAGATTTTAATTATAGGAGGAAATGATGATAAAATTCGAATTTTTTATTTAAGAAATAGAAAAAGAGCGGGTATAAATACCTATATTAAAAATAGCAAGGAAATCCATTCAATAAAATTTTGTTTAGAGGGTGGAGAATTTTGGATTTTAACTAGAAAGAATATTTTAAGAAAATATAAATTGCCTATGAAAAATCGAAGTTCAAAAATCAAAAATAATTTAGTTGGCAGTATATTATCAAGCCTATTTTCTTATAAATTAAAAAAAGAAATTGGTTTACTAACTGTGTCTAAGCTTAAAACAATCTCGTCATCTATTATTCAAGGCTATACAAGCGGTATTTTAGTTATATTTGAAATTCCACCGATTCCAAAAAGAAAAGAAAATTTAAGCTTAATGAATAAACTTTCGATTTTTTTAATTCCATACAAGAGGTTCGATTTTTTCAAAATTGAAATTTCAGCATTATCAATATCTGATGATCTAGAATTTATCCTAATAGGATCTTATACACAACGAAAAATAGTGGTTTTAAACAAATCAAAACCTTTAACCTTGATATCCCACAAAAATGAACATGAAAATTTTACTTGTATAAGTATCTCTTATAATGATAAATTGGTTTGTACGGGTAGTTCTAATGGTATTCTTAAAATATGGTCGGTCAAATTAGGATTCGTTCTTTTGTTTTTTCGAAACTTTTTTAAACTGATATCGAAAACTATTTTTTTAAATAAAACTTCAAGATTTATTCTGTCATGCTGTACAGATGGGACTATCAAATTAATTGATCTGCAGAAATTAATAGTTGTTAGAATAATGGAATGTTTAAAGAAGTTTAATTCATTCGAATTTTTAGATATTAATCATTCGAATAAATTGGTGATTAGTTCATGTACGGTTACATTTAAGATTTTTATCTGGTCTTTAAAAAATGGAAAATTGAAGGAAATCTTAGACAACACTAATTTTATGATCTATGGTTTAAGATTTATTAAAAAAAGAAACAAAATTATTTCAAATAATAAAACTGGTATTCTTAAAATATGGACTTTAAATATATCCTGGAATAATCCTTTGAAGATCAACTGTAATACTATTTTTATAAACACAAATATCTCGGCAATAGCATTTAGTCCTTATTTTAACGAGCTAGCTGTATTTTCAAATCTTGGACAGCTAGTTATTTTAAATAATAATACATTTACGGCCATAGGAAAAATAACATGTTATTCAAAAGAAATTTTAAGAAGCTGTGATACAGGTTTTAATATGTTTGAAAAAACCTTTTTAGAATATTCAGGAGATGGAAGATTTATTTTACTAAAGAATAATAAACAAAACATAATTGTTTCAAGAAATAATATAAAACAACCATATTTCACTAAAACCATCAAAAAAATTGACATGGTGGAAAAAGTAATAGTAAATTATTTCCCGAATTATTTGAAGACTAGATCTTCTAGTGAAAAAAAGGGTAAAAAAAATATTACTATTAATATCCATAGTTTTCATACCAGTGAGAAATGGATTTTTCAATTGAATAACCATATGACTATTTTGGGATTAAATAAAAATATAGAAAAATTGGATAAAGTTTTATATGTAAAGGTATTGAAAGAAAAAGAAAAATATTTATTAAGAATAATCCAACGATTCTTTTTATATAAAAAATATCATTTGTTAAAATTTTTATTCTTTTATTTTCCAAGTAAAATAAAATTTATAATAATTTCCTTATTATTGTCAAATACAATGGTCAAATAATGGTTTAAAAATCATATTTAAAATTGAGATAGTAGGTAAGATAAAATATAATATTTTCTCAATTTCATTCTTCTTTTGATGTGCTGATTTTATTTTACCATCGAGTCCAAATAGAATAAAAGAGATGGTTGAAAAATTACAAACCTTGTTACCTCAGTTTAAAGGTAAATTGGTTTATTGTATTCCTCAACCAATAAATTATATTTACCATTTTTGAAAGTTTGTTTAATTAAAAACCTAACAATTATGATAAATACAATTTAAATTGTAAGTTTTTTTTAATTTAATTTTAGATTTCACCAAATAATATTTTTATATGGAGAAAAATTCTAATCTATTTACCAAAAAAAAAATTGATATTAATATTTATTTTTGTTTTAAAGATATTTTATTTTGATATATTTAGTAGTAATTCTTGTATGGCAAAAAATTGTAATTTAATATATTCTAAGAATTTATTAATATTTCTATTCAAGATTTTTCAAGAATTTATAAAATTTTGAAAATTATAAAAACTCTACATAATATATAAAATTGAAATTATTGCTTAAACGATATTAGGATTCAATTTCTGATTTGATTGGTTTATCAAATTTTCTTACATTATCATATATACTTAATCAAATAAATGGCAAACAAAAGAATACAAAAAGAACTCAGAGACCTTATGAGAGATCCTCCCTCAAATTGTTCCGCGGGACCAAATGATGAGAATTTATTTAGATGGACAGCATCAATAATTGGCCCAGGAGATTCCCCTTATTCGGGAGGTGTATTTTTTCTTACCATAAACTTTCCACCTGATTATCCGTTTAAACCCCCTAAAGTACAATTCATCACTCGAATATATCACCCAAACATTAATTCTAATGGAAATATATGTTTAGATATTTTGCGTGATCAATGGAGCCCTGCTTTAACCGTATCAAAGGTTCTTCTATCAGTTAGTTCGTTATTAACTGATCCTAATCCAGATGACCCTCTTGTACCTGAAATTGCAAGAGTCTTCAAAGAAAACCGTTCTCGTTATGAAGCAACAGCTCGAGAATGGTCTCAACGATATGCTACATAAGGAGTATAATATTCAAAACATTTTTATACTAAAAAAAAATTTGATCTTCGAAATTTGCCTAATCGTTCCTTGTTTTAAGTCAACACAAATATAAACCATATAGTTTAGCTAGTCTAATAAATTTGATTTAAATGTAAAAATCCGGAATTTGAATAGGAAATCCTACATTTAATTTATAAGAAATTAAAAAATCATCTTGGGTTATTATGTAACGATTTTTTCTAATTGCTTGAATTCCAGCTTCTTGGCAAATAGCAGCTATAACTGCACCAGAAAGCTTTTCTTGTTTAGAAATAAAATATTCCATGTCTACTTCTCTACTTAAATTCATCGAGCTTGTAAGAGTTTGAAACATAAAACGTTTTTCTAGAATAGTTGGCAAAGGAAATTCTATTTTTCTATCAATTCGACCAGGCCTAAGAATAGCAGGATCTAATGTATCAATTCTATTTGTGCACATGATAATTTTAACATTGAAATTTTTTTCAAAACCATCCATTTGACTTAAGAATTCTATCAAAATTCGCTGAACCTCTCTATCGGCACCAGTTTGTGCATCAAATCTTCTCGTTGCAATTGCATCAATTTCATCAATAAATATTATTGAAGGGGTATATTTTTTAGCAGTTTTGAAAAGATCTCTTACTAATTTTGGACCATCTCCTAAATATTTTTGAACAAATTCTGATCCTACAGCCTTAATAAATGCAGCAGCTGTTTTTGCTGCGATAGCCTTCACCAACATTGTTTTTCCTGTTCCTGGTGGTCCATATAAAAGAACACCATTTGGTGGATCAATACCGATTTCTTCGTATAATTTTTGATTTATTAGCGGTAATTCGATTGTTTCTCGAATTTCTTCTTTCTGTTTTTCTAATCCTCCTATTTCAGTATATTTTACTTTAGGTTTTTCTACTGGAAGAATTATATTTATACCAGAGTCACCCTCATCATCTAAAAAATTTACGAGAGCATTAGAATTTCTATGTAAAGCTACGGGTGAATTTAATTTTAATTTATCATAATCAATTGTTGATATAATTCTAACCAAATAATTGTTTCCAGTAGTTGACCCGATAATACAAAAATTTTTATCTAGTTTTTCAACTAATTGACCTATTATTAATGGTACTGATTGAAATCTTGAGATTTCATTTTGAAAGATTACAAGTTGTTTTTTTAACGAATCTATTTCTTCTTCAAAAAAAATTCTTAAGATTTCAACCAGATTTTTAGATGACTTTAATTTTATCATCGAAGTCAAGTTTTTTTGATAAATTTTCGATAAGATTCCATTCATACAATTATGACAATATTTTTAGTTTAAAAAATACATAAATTAATATATTTAAATATAAATCAGATGTTTAGAGAAACTATTAAATTTATTTATTAAAATTCAAGAAAAACTTTGACCATTCGAGTAATAAATCTGTTTTTAAGTTGGTCTTAGTTTCAACAAAATGCTCTATTCCTTTACATGAAAGGTTTTTAGAAAATAAACTTATACCAAAAATGGATTCGTATTCGTCTTCGATTTTAAATGATTTTTCTTCCAAAGAATTCTTACTTGGTGATTTTCTAATTAAATTTAAAAATTTTTTTTCAAATTCATTTTTTTCAAATTCATTTTTTGATTTTTTGATTGTTTTCATCTCAGAAAAACTAAAAATATAATCAGATGAGAAAAAAAAAGGGTCAAATTTCCCAATAGTTTTAAATTTTTTGCAAATTAGGTAAATTTCAGTGGAAGAATTTCTTGAAGCAGAAGGTTTGAACAACAAAACTTTTTCAAAGAAACACCGAGATATGTAAAGAATCCCATGAAGGAACTCAGAACGAAAAACTTTACTGATAAAATTTCCTCCTTTTTCTAAACTATAAACACCAATCTTTAATGCTGATAAAGCAAGCTCGTTTTGATTTAAAACGTCTTTTAACCAAGAAGCTCCGATTTTTGGGGCTCCATCGTGTAATATTACACTTATTTGACGCCCATCAAGCTTTTTTATTTTATGTATTGTCTTGATTATGCTAGGAGCAGTTATATCACCTCTTAAAAAATAACAATTTTTAATTGGACGTATTTTTTGTGCATCAACGCCAAGAACAAGAGAACCATTAGGAGAAATTTTATTTGCAATTTGGGTCCAACTTCCGGGTGCTGCACACAAATCTAATATTCCATTAGATTTCTCCAAAATTTTATATTTTCTATCAATTTCTATCAATTTAAAAGCAGCTCTTGAGCGAAATCCATGCTTCTTTGCTAAAAAATAAAATGAATCACATTTATTTTTTGACATTTAAAATATTTGGTAAATCCATTAATAAGAAATCTATATTTAAAATAAATTAATTTTTGAGAATTTTATTCGAATTTTTGTTTAAGCAATGTAAAATAAGTTTTTATGAAAGGTTAAAAAATCCAATCAGTTAATTTACACTTAATATTGTTTTGTTTTATTAACTTAATAAATTATTTTTGATTTCCAAGAATCAATCATTTATTTTTTGAAATCATTGATTCATTAATCGCATTTTAATACATTATTTTCAACCAAAATTCCTTTTCTAGTAAATAAAAAAATTTGAACACCATCCCCGATTTCTATATTTCTCTTTGATATTTTTAAAAACAGATGTTTGATCATAATCAACTTTTTCAAAATTTTCTGTTTCTTAGATTCAGGTTTTAGGGAGTACCAATTTATATTACTGTCCAAAATAGGCTGAATAAATAGTTGACCAGATCCGGAACTGGTTCCGGAACAAAATTCAAAACTACCTACCGCATCGAAAGAAAAACTCTTAATTTTCCCATCGAGTTCTTTTCCTGACAAAATATTAAAAGTATAATATGGAAAAAATCTTCTTGAATATAGGATAGATGATAGAAAGTATGCACCACCAGAAACCGAAATATTTTTTTTGTTTTCACTCTCCCATAGATTTACACTTTTTTTTAATTCTTCTTGTAAAATTAACATATCAACTTGCATCCCAGATGTAGATAGTAATATATTTTCTGAAATTTTTACAATTCTTATCGCATTTCTTACTGGAATAGAAAATCCTGATATTATCCTTGTGTCTGAAGCAATAATTGAAAAGTCTTCTAAACTAATTGATATTATTGTTCCCCCGTTATTTTGGTATGGCTCAAATGAATTGGTAATAAATTGTTGTTTATAGTTTATCGGAAAAGGACGTACAGGGAATTCCTTGAAAAGAATAATTTTCCAAAAATGGGGGTCCATAAAAAAAATTATAAAATATTAAATTTAAAAAGAATTAAAATTAGTTTAAATTTTATATATTAAAACAATATTTTTTTATTAAATGCTTGTAAAACGAAATTTTTTGAAATTTCAAAATCTTTTCTTTCCAAATAGATCTTGTTTAACTTGGATTAACCTAGTTAAAAAATTTTATGATAGTATAAAATATGGAAAAAAATTTATTAAAACTGGTACAATGAATGAGGAATTTTTTGTGTCAAAAAATTTTAAAGAAATTGCAAATCACCTTTTTAAACAAAATAAATATGAATTGGCTAAAAATTTATATACTATTTCTTTAATTCTTATTCCGAAAAACAGAATTTTAGAGCGATCCTTGAATTTTTCGAATAGGGCACAGTGTCTTATTTTTTTGGATTACAAACATTTTAGCCCTGTAGAATGTATAAGCGCTTTGAAACTACAAACTAGACACGATAAATCTTGGTATAGAAAGATATTTGCGAGTAAACGATTTAAGGATTACATAAGTTGTTTAAAAATTATCACGACTGTCCATTCATTATCGGTAAGGTTTTCAAGAAATCATGTTTGTATACAAAATGAGTTTTATGGAAGAAACATCATGCGTTTGGGAAATGTATCATTTAAAAGGAAACGTAGGGGCATTAATTTCTATTTTGAAAAAAAAGATTTCCTCAAAGAAGCTTTAATCAAAATTAAATTTAAAAAAAAAAAAATCTTCAACATTTTAGTTCTAATAAAGGAAATTTACGTTGTAACAAGATGGAGTTCCTTTTATTTTCATGACTTGAGTATTTTTTATATTATATTTTTTTTTAGCCACAGGTACGAAGAGAATTTTATATTTAACGTGATTTTAGAGTTTAGAAATAAATCGAATTTTTTTGAAAGCAGGTTTTTACTTTTACCTTTGTTTTCTAAATCATTGATAAACAAATTAAACTTGTTTAAAATAAATACTTTGTGACTTAAATAATCAATTATTATTTCAATCTATTTACAATTGATTCAATGTGTTGTAAATTTCATTCAGAAATAATATTTAACAACCTTCCTTTAATTTTAATATATTTTTTAATTAGTTTGGAAACCGTTAAAAACAGTTTTAAAGAAAAAGCAAAAAAATGATTTATTTTTAAAAAATATTCAGTTGATTTTTCTGAACACTTATTATAAATTAGTAGAATGATTTTATTAATAGTTTCAATAGAATTTAAACTTATTCGACATTTCTTAGATAAAATTTTTATTTTTCTATTTTTTAAAAAACCTTTAAATGACTTAATACAATTGGATGGCTTCAAAAAAATTTTACTTTTAGAAATATTTATTACTTTAATAATTTTTTTTGATTCTGAAAAATGATTATTAATTTTTAATAAAAATTTGGATAATTCTAATATGGTATTTTTTTTAAATGCTTTCATATATAGTGTTGTAATTGTTAAAACATAAAATTTTAATACTATTTTTCGAACATTATAGAATAATTCATCATCACTTTTAATTTCAGTAAATTTGTATGATAAATGCTTTTTGTATGATTTTAGTTTTTTTACTTTCAAATAGAGAGTTTTTTTTTTTAATCTAAAAGAATTCATTAAGAGATAAAATTTTTATATTTAATAATATTCATATTCTTTAATCAGTATGTTTAATGTTAACTTTGGGAGTATGAAAACTAGTATTCTATTTTATGGGAATCTCACGAGATACTATACATAAAAAACGTTTAACCGGTGGGAAAAAAAGAAAATGGAGAAAAAAAAGAAAATACGAATTAGGTAGACAATCTTCAAACACTAAAATTGGCAATAAAAGGTTGTCAATAATTCGAGTTAGGGGAGGCAATTATAAAAAAAGGGCTTTATCTTTAGAAAGTGGAAATTTTTCATATTTGTCTTTAAATATTACTAAAAAGACCAAAATTATTTCAGTAGTTTACAATTCAACAAACAATGAATTGGTAAGAACAAATACTCTTGTAAAAGGCTGCATTATTCAAATTGAATCTACACCTTTTAAAGACATTTTTCAAAAAAGGTTTGTTGTGGACACGGAAAAACAAGATATAAACAACGATAATAGTGTTAATGAGAATTTAAATAATAAAAACGTCCATAATAAATTGGAAAAGAAGAAAGATGAAACTTTTTCTATCGCAGCCCAAATATCAACAGGCAGATTATTGGCAAGAATTTGTTCTAGACCCGGACAAACTGGAAGGATTGATGGATATATATTAGAGGGAATCGAATTAGAATTTTATCTTAAAAAAATCCAAAAAAAAAATCAATAAATTATTTTCAACATATTTAAAACATTTAAAATTATTATAATTTACACATTTATACATTTATTTGTTATAAGTAATTTTTAAATATACCTTATAATTATCTTTATTCTAATTAAAAATACTTTAGATTTTTAAATTTGGAAAAATTCTTTGGATTTTTTAAATGTTTTTCTGGTAATATTTTTTAATCAAATGATATTCTGAATTAATTTTTTGAAAAAAATTTAAATTTCTATTGTTTTTTTTTTTAGGTATTTTTATACACAGGTAATTAAAAAATTTAAAATTATTTGTGGGTTTTCCAAGCCAAATTAATAATAGGGTATAAATTGAAAAAAGAAAACTAATTCTATCATAGGATTTTGAATTTTTAATTTTTTTGTAGACGGAAAAAATTTTTAAATTCCAACCTCTAATAGAATTGGTTGTGTATATAGTATTTAATCTGCGAATTAATTTAAATATCAAGTTGTAATTAAAGAATATATTGTCAAGCAAGTTTTTTTTGATAGAATTTAAAATATTTAAATAAATCCAAATTTTTTTTTTTTTTAATGTAAAATTTGATATTATTTGATAAAAATTTGAATTAAAATCAACATTTATTTTTTGGTTTTCAATTTTTACCACCACGTAATGTAATAAATTTTTAGGTATTCCACATATTTTTTTATAAGACACTAGAATTTTGAAAAAATGCCAATTTGATATTATCTTTAAGGTAAAACTAGCTTTTATTGAACTTATATAAATCAAATCTATTTTAAAAATCATACCAGTTTGATTTTTTGTTGCTTCGATTGCTATTTCAAAATTAGGTCTTTTTTTTTCAAATTTTATTAAAACTTTAACTTTTTCTCCTCTAAAAATTTTATTGCCTAAAAGAACCAACTTCAATAAATTTTTTATTTTTTCTGAATATAAAAAATGTTTTTTTTTATTAGGATACTTTTTATGTTTAAATTTTTGCAAAAGAAATAATGTATGGATTTTCCTTTTATCTAGATTAAATTTGAATTTTTTAAAATTTATCCTTTTAGCCAACATTTTTTTTTTCATTGACATATAAAAAATAGAAAAGAATTTTTGATTCATATTTTGGAATTTAAAAAACGCTTTCTTATGAAATTTTTTTATTATAAATCTCAAAAAACAACAAACAATCCAGCAGTTAATTCTAGAAAAATGGGGATGTATAGAAAAGAAGAAATATTTCTGAAAATTCAAACGTTTGAAACATAGTGATCTAAATTTAAAACAATCTAAAGTTTCAGAAATTGAATATTTTTTAACTTTAAAAAAATTTAAATGAAAAGTCATTGAATAGTGTATAGGAGTTATAATTGATTTTAGAAAAATATTCTGAAGGAAAAAAAACTTCAAAGCACTATTGATTTCCCTTTGTAATGTCTCTTTACAAAAATCTGAAAGAAATAAGAAATAAACTACTGAACATTTAAATATTAAACCACTCGAATATGTCCATTCTAATTTACTTTGATAATGCATTAAAATTTTAAACATGCTAAATTTACTAAATATCCTGAAAGATTTTTTAGAATAGGTAGTAGATGGAAACTGTTTATAAGAACCAATGAAATGAACTGGAAACAATTTCCAAAATCCTAAATTATCAATAGTAATTGATGGTAAAAAATTTGATAAGGTGGTATTGTTCAATATTTTCCCGTTCATTAAATTAATGTTATAATTTTTTATGGAAATTTTCGAAAAAAAATACATACATGTATTTAAACTAATTGGTACATTGTCAATTTCAAATTTGAATATGGAAAATAACCCATTTATTTTAGTAATTATTTTTCTACGTTTATTTTCTTCATAAAAAAGATTTAAAGAATTTCTATTATTTAAATTAAATATCAAATCATTTAAATCAAAATTAAAAGTTTCCTTTGTTTCTAAAATTTTTTTAATGTTCAGATTATATTCTACTTTTTTTACTATTACATTTTTATTAAGAAAATCCAATGTGAAAATTCTAGGAGTTTTTTTTTTAATTTTCCATTTGGTGTCTAAAATTCCATAAACACTTGAAAAATTTTTATACATTGTAATCAAAGATTTTTTTGAATTCATCAAGTCCTTTTTTTATATTTATTTAATTATTATGTTTTTCAAATAAAATATATATATTTTCATTTGTGTAAATAAATATTTTAATGTATGGACATAAGGGATTTATTATATCTGATTTTCTTTTTTTCAAAAGTGTATTACAAAAAGATGTTCCTTTGAATTTTATTTTAGGATTAAAGCCTACAAAAAATCTTATTTGCAGAAATTTATTTTATTATAGGAAGTGTAGAATCGTAAATATTATCGAAACTTTACAAAAAAAAACTAAACACAATTTCAATTATAACTTCAAAAATAATGGAAATAAAATTTATGAAAAAGCAGGTTGGTCTATTATTTTTAATCGCAATTTGGTTTTTTTTAAGTTTTTAAAGAATAAAATCAATTATTCATTTTTCTTAAAAAAACTAAAAATGATTCTTAATAAAAAATTAAAAACTAAAAAGAACGTTATTCTAAATTATATTATTGAAAGATTCGAGTATCTGAAAGGATATCATCAAAATAAATTGAAAATTTATATTTTAAAAAATATGGAAGGTGATATGTATTTTGTGGTTGGTAAAAAAGTTAAAAATATAGGAATTAATCTTAAAAAATTTTCAAAAAAACTTTTTAAAAATTTTAGTGAAAGTTCAATAAATATTAAAAATAACAGTTATTTATTTTTTAAATGGGTAAAATATAGATCAATTGATATTAAAATAGTGTTTTTTTATGAAATAAACAAGAGGGGAAAATCTTTAATAGTACAAGATCATTTTGAAGTCTTACCCATTATTTATTTTAAAAAGATTTTTTTAGAGACTGGAATTTGGAACTTCGTCAAATTTTTACTAATAAAATTCCATTTTAAATTTAATAATGTTAGGTTGACCCTTACAAATATAATTATTCAAAATACGATCCAAATAAACTACATTTCTATTTTTTTTGGTTTTTTTAATAATTTTAATTTGGATTTTAGATTAAAATTATTTCCTAAAAATATTAAAGAACAATATGTTCTACTTCTCTTGCGAATATTAGTTAGTATAAATTTATGAAATTTCGAAATTTTATTAGTTTTTTTCAAGATAAACTCCAATTATATTCAATTTGCGCTTCAAAATAATTATAGATTCCTTAAAAATTTCATTGGAGCTTAAAACTCCTGTTGTTTCCATTGTAAATGTAATTTTCGAACAATTTATTTCCAATTTAAGAATATTTTCAGATGAAATTTGATTACTTAAAAGAAAATCAATTAGAAATTTAACTTTTTTTTGTGATATTATAATGAAATCTTTTTTATCTTGTTTTAAAAAGATTAATGATGTTACATTCTCATTGAAGCAAAAAATTTTTTTTCCTAATTTATTTAATATTTCTTTTTGGTGAAAACTAAGAATTTTATTCAAATTAATCAAGTCTAAGTAAAAAAATGGTTCTGCTTTCAACTTCAAAGTAGAAACAGGACTCCATTTTGAATGTTCAAGGCCAGTACCTTTTTTTGCAACACACACAAGTTTAATTTGTTGACCGGTCTTCAACTTAGCAATTACGATAGATTTTGATGAAAAATTTTTTGGTAAACTAGAATCATGGATTGGAAGTATAGAATCACCTAAAAAATCACCATCTCTCCTTATACATTCCAGATGTTTTGAATATACAATAATTTCTTCTTTATTACATCTTAAATCAATATTAAAAATTGATGAACATTTTGAGCAAAAATTGTCACATTCACATTCTCGAGTGTATTTTAATTTTTTAACAGAACTACTTTTTAAAGGAATTAGCCCTAGTCTATGGCTTAAAAACTCATCATTTATCAAAGAAGTATTGATTTCTATAGAAACGATATCGATAGAAATAGTTGGAACCTCACTTATCATTATTCTTCTTAAAGAATTAGCTAAAGAAGATGATATATTATTGATTACAATTTTGGATTCGAATTTTGATACAACTACCGAATTTACTTCAAGCATAATTTTTAATAAAAAATTAATTTAAAAATATAAAACATTCAATATGTTTTATATTATTATTAAAAGTGCGAATTAATTGGTTATTTGACTCATTCTCAACTCCTATGATTTAATGTTTTTTTAAATGAAATTTTTATCGATTTCCTTTTAAAATAGACATGACAGTGAAACAATTTTTCCACTAGCTTCTCAAATATTTCCAGATTAATTCGGCAAAGCTCATAAAATTTTTAATCAAGGATAATGTATATTTTTATTTAAGCTATCTAGTATAGTTTTGAGGTTATACACATCCATTGTTTTAAATCAGAAAAAATTAACCCTCAATAATAATATATTTTTCAAATGTCTCCAGGAAATAGACTTATTTACAAAATATATTTTAAATATTTGTAGGGCGGGATACGAATATACTGTTTTTTTAATTTAAATGATAGTTAATATTTATTCACTTAGAAACAACTCGATTTACCCAAGGCGATTTTTAAGTCATAACAATATTATTTTAAAAACTTTTAAAATGAATATGGAAGAAAGTAAAAATATTGAAATCGTTGGAAAAAAAGAATTACAAGTATCATATCAAATTCCTGGAAAGATCCAACTATCCGAAAATGAAATAAAACAAAGAGAACAACAATTAAAGATTTTAGCAGACAATTGGAAAAACCAAAGAATGAATGAAGAAGAATCTTCTAAAGAACTACTTGGATTTACCAAGAGTTCTGAAATCATCAATGGGCGTTTAGCAATGTTTTTTTTAACAACGGGGATTTTAACTGAAATTTGGACAAAACAAACAATGATTGATCAAATTGATACAATTTTAAGAATCGCAGGATTAGTATAGATTGTGGAGTGGTGGCCGAGTGGTCTAAGGCGCTGGATTTAGGCTCCAGTCTTTAAAGGCATGGGTTCGAATCCCATCCACTTCACAAGTTACCTATATTTATTATATTTATTATATTTATTATATTTATTATATTTATTATATTTATTATATTTATTATATTTATTATATTTATTATATTTATTATATTTATTATATTTATTATATTTATTATATT
>Ga0105052_10004282_pt1 | contig 15807 bp, 9 predicted proteins | sample FRY03_FD_78094 | JGI IMG/M metagenome (GOLD analysis project Ga0105052, IMG submission 78094) | Freshwater microbial communities from Lake Fryxell liftoff mats and glacier meltwater in Antarctica - FRY-03 | ecosystem: Environmental > Aquatic > Freshwater > Ice > Glacier meltwater ... | reverse complement strand
TTTTAAGGCATTCTGTCTCCCGTAGCGAAACGGCTCCCCGTTCCGCCTCCCCATCACCGTTCACTTTGCTGTGTCCGATTTGTGTGTAAAGGGCAGGGCTTGCCCCAGTGGAGCGCATGATCAGTCAGCTAGCTTGATTGATCACCACCTCCCACGACGCAAGGTCGCAGGGGGCGCTCCCCCCCTCTCCGATCCTCGCCTCTCAAGCCCTCCACCAAAAAAGAAAATTCCAAGCAAATGTTCGGTAGATTATCATTGCGCCCTTGCGGAGTAGGCGTATTCTTACTATGTAATCACCCTGTAGCTGCAAGCATTTTCCCTCAATTACAATGAACCGTTCCTTTCCCAAGCATTTGAAAAACAGGGGATTTGCCCTTGTCGTCACGGTCTCGATACTCGTGTTGCTCGCCGTTGTGGCGGTCGGATTACTCACCCTCTCGACCGTGACGCTGCGCTCAAGCTCCCAAGGTTCCGCGCAGCTGGAGGCTCGATCCAACGCACGCCTGGCCTTGATGATTGCCTTGGGCGAGTTGCAGAAAACCATGGGCCCGGACCAACGCGTGTCTGCGGCGGCGGGGATTCTGGATGAAAATTCCGGATCATTGGCGATCGACGGGGTCGAGCATCCCTGGTGGACGGCGGTTTGGAGCACGAAGTGGGCCGGCCCCAACGGATCCAGCGAAAACGTCACTCCCTGGGTGCGGAATGACATCTCAGGTGGCTTGAGCGACCGGCGCTTTGCCGAGGGATTCGACCGGAAGAAGGAAGTGCTCGCTTACCTGGTGAGCGGCAATGAAGGGGGACGGAAACGACCAGGCAACCAGGCCTACCTCGATGCCGTCACCACGAAGCTGACCCCAAAGGAGGAGATCGTCTTGGTGGGACCAGGAACCCTGGGCGCGGCGGCAGCCGGCAGCGGCGACTCCAAAAACGTGGTTGCGAAACGGATTCCAACCAGGAATCGCACGCGGGAAGACGGAGCCTACGCATACTGGGTGGGTGACCTGGGCATCAAGGCCAACGTGGGACAGGTCGACCGGCATCAACAGGGCAACCCTCAGCGCGGGGGCGACGCGGTTGGAATGGAACGCCTCCTCAACGCCCAGGATATCGAAGAGGAGTTCGTGGCGAATCTCGGCACCATCGCGGTGAACGAGACCGACCGGATCGTCTCCGAGCAGTCCATCGCCCTCGCCAAAGGAATCCCCAAGAACAATGCCCAAGCCCACTTTCATGATATCACGCAGTCCTCGCGCAGCGTCCTGACAAACGTGCGTCAAGGCGGCTTGCAACGCGACCTGACCGCCTTTCTCAACAGCCCGTCGGGGAAGGTGCCGGACCTCATCATGGATGGGGCACGCGTCGCCTGGGGCATCGACCCTACCGACAAAATCATCGGACCCGCCAACTCAAAGGTTGCCGCCGAGCAGGGCACAAGATGGAGCGAGACCAAGTATCGTGACATCGCACCGTCCTTCGCCCTGTTCCGGCATTGGAACAAGATCGGTCAGGAACTGGCCTTTAATCAGCCGAATCGTGACATGCTTGCCCCGGCCTCGGCGAAGGATGGCGCCGACCTGCGGAGCATGATGAACAACAACGTCAACGTCTATGACCATGCGAACGAAAATCCGGCCGGATTTCTGCCTCACGATGAGTCGAATCTCGCGCCCGTGATGACGGAAGGCTCCATGTTTTACAATCTGGCCTCCTATCCGGACACCCCCGGATCGACCCGCTCGGAACACAATCTGCGAATCTGCCTCTACCCCCGGGTCGCACTCTGGAATCCCTATAACGTGGAGCTCGATCTAGGCGCGACCGTCGCTGAGCTCTTCGTCAACGGCAACAAGGACGTCGAGGTGAGATACGGCAACGGCGCCGCCCCAAGGAGGGTGCCGATTCCCTTTGGCCGGGGTTCGACAAGAATAGGCGTGAAATACGCCGGGACAGACAAGAGTCCCGAGAAGCACTATGTGGGGACGATCCTTTTCACCCTTCCGGCTGTCAAAATTGCTCCCGGGGAAACCCTCGTCTTCAGCCCCAACAAGTCCGCAGAATACAAAATTGACACCATCTCCCAAAACACCCTTTCGCCGGACGTCGCCCCCGATCCCAGCAAGTATTACTGGGCGGACATGAATACCAAGCACACCCAGGCCCCCACCGAGTTCATCGAAAGTCCCGGGGGAGGAAACAGCTCCGGAGGCGACAACTACCTGATTGCCCTCAAGGCGGTCAGCGGGTCCTCACGCGGGGTCACCGATCTCGACTTCGACAGCCTGCCTCAAATCGCCTATACTAACGCCTCCCTCCAGGCCGGAGGGGGCGATGAGTTACCGGTGCTATGGAACTCCAGCGCCCCGGTGCAGGTGTATGCCCTCGCCACCACCCGTGACGTGCTTCCCGGTGGGGCCATTCCCGATGTGCGGACGCGGGATGGGATCCGCTTCCGATGGTGGAACGAGGAACTTCCCTCAAATGTCGCGGGCTCGGGTCAACTTCAGCGCGTCTCCAAGCATTTTCAGTCCGCGATTATCGCGAACTGGAACCCGCGGGCCGCCTACTACAGCCGGACCCCTTGGGACAACGTGACCGATCTGCCCCCCCACTTCTACGGCTGCTACACGCGGGATCTCTTTGATCAAGAAGTATCCTGGGCATCCATGGCCCCCCGGCTGCGGAATGGCAAGATGACGGGCAGCCCGTTCAGCCAACCGCTCGACGGCCCGGAACAACTGGTCCTCTTCGAGGTGCCCAGAAAGGAAACCGGCATCCCGTCCATCGGCTACCTGCGCCATCTCAAGCTCTCGGAGTTTGGATGGCATCCCAGCTACGCGATCGGAAACTCCCTGGCCGACCCGCGGGTCGGAAGAAAGACCACCAGCCCGGTCCTCGGACGTACGGAAGGTGCCAACAACGGATGGAACGAAAAACTCTTCGGTTGGCACAATAGTGGCGCGGGATACTGGGCCCAACTGACCCGGGAAATTCTCTTCGACCGCGCCGAAGACCACTTCGTCGTCTATGACCTGAGTTACGAGGCGAACTTCAACCTCTGGGACAACTACTTCATGTCCACCGGCACGGAGAACCAGAAGAAGGAATTTCTCGTCGATCCCCTCAAACATCCCCTCCCGAACGGACGAATCGGGCTCCGGGCCACCAGTGACAATCTCGAAGGCGACCTCAACGACTTCCACCGGGCCGCCACCCAGTTGATGCTGGAGGGAGGATTCAACGTCCACTCGACCAGCAAGGATGCCTGGAAGGCCATTCTCGCCACCACCGCCGACACCGAATTTGGCAGCACCGGAGCCATTCCCTTCCCGCGTCTCGTGAACCCCCCCCATGGAGAATGGCTGGATGCCAATCCCCGGGACAAGGAAGCCACCGCCGGCTTCCGCAGTCTGTCTGAAGACGAACTGGACGCCCTGGCCGAGCAGATCGTCCGGGAAGTCAAGGAACGCGCCCCGTTCTTCGGCTTGGCCGACTTCGTGAACCGCCGCCTCGCCGACAGTGAACACGGCAACAAGGGACCGATCGAGGCCGCCATTGACGCCGCCGGCATCAACAAGATCTTCGATCAGGAGTTTCCCCTGGATAACGATTATGCGCTGCCCAATGTTCAGTTTTTCAACATGAGTGACACCACCCGGCTGGATCAAACCCTGAAGCCATCGTCGACGGCATGGGGAATTCCCGGTTACCTCACCCAGGGAGACATCCTGCAGGTGGTCGGCTCCACCCTGAGCTCCCGCTCGGACACCTTCATGATCAGGGCCTACGGCGAGTCCGTCGATGCCGAGGGCAAGGTGCAGGCACGAGCCTGGTGCGAGGCGACCGTGCAACGCACCCCCGAACCAATCATTCCCGACCCGGCAGGAATAAACCCGGTCAAGTTGGCCGCCGGGGTAACCGACTACGGCCGCCGCTTCCGGCTGGTTTCCTTCCGCTGGATGACCCCGGAAGAGGTCTAGCCCGCAAGCTGCGCCGCAGCCCCTCCGGGCTCCGCACCACGCGGGACCTGCAGAAAATCCCCCTCTCCGCCTGATGATCGATAGCGTCCTTCGGGCCGACCGGAATGCGGCCGCCTGACAGGCCCCTCCCCGACCTCAGCAGCCGAACCGCGCAGTCTGGGGCTCCCCGGTCGAATTCGGCCGAATTCCCCACCCTCGCCCCCAATTCCAAAAGGAATCGTGGAATTCCGACCACTCTTTACACTGGTCACTCCTCTCGGAACGTTGATAACTAGGAACAATCACATGGAGTACGCCTCGGAAACCGAAGTCAGCAATGCGGGCAAGCACGTCCGCTCCCTCAGCACCGCCCTCAACCAGGTTCTCTTCGGTCAGGAGGAGCTCATCGATCTCGTCCTCACCGGCATCCTCGCCCGGGGCCACATCCTCCTCGAAGGCCTCCCCGGTCTCGGCAAGACGGAACTCGTCAAGGGCCTCTCCAAGTCCCTCCAACTCGACACGAAGCGCATCCAGTTCACCCCCGACCTCCTCCCCGGCGACATCACCGGCAACCCCGTCCTCCAGGAGGTGGAGGGCCATCGCCAGTTCGTCTTCCAGCCCGGCCCCATCTTCACCAACCTCGTCCTCGCCGACGAGATCAACCGCGCTTCCCCCAAAACCCAGTCCGCTCTCCTCGAGGCCATGCAGGAGCGCCGCGTCACGGTTCTCGGCCATACCCACGATCTCCCCCGCCCCTTCTTCGTCCTCGCCACCCAGAACCCCATCGAACTCGAGGGCACCTACCCCCTCCCCGAGGCCCAGCTCGACCGCTTCCTCTTCAAGCTGGACGTCACCAAAAACGACGTCGGCACCCTCGAGCGCATCGTCAACCACCGCGAACTCGGCACCGAGCCGGAAGTTTTGCAAATCATGGACGGCCAAACCCTCGACGAGGTCCTCTCCCTCGTCCGCCGCATCTTCCTCCCCGAGGTGGTCGGCAACTACATCGCCCGCCTCGTCGATGGCACCCACCCCGGACAATCCAACGCCGCCAAGAGCATCAAATACGGGGCCAGCCCCCGCGCCGCCCTCTCCCTCGCCTCCGCCGCCAAGGCCCGCGCCCTCATGAACGACCGCACCCACGCCAGCTTCGAGGATGTCAAATTCGTGGCCGCCGCCGTCCTGCGCCACCGCATCGTCCTGGACTACAATGCCCGCGTCGAGGGCCTCACCACCAACAACGTGGTGCACGACCTCCTCGAGGAAATCCCCTTCCAGGCCAACGCCACTCCCCGCACCCTTCAAGCCCAGACCCCCGCAACATCCTGATCACGAATCCCTTCATGTGCAGGCTGCTATCCGTCTTCCTCCTTCTCCTCGCCGGAGCCGCTCCTCTCGCGGCACAGAAGGTCCTTGTGGACCGCATCTACGATGAGAAGACCGGCACCCGGGTCCTCGTCACCGCCCTGACCTCCGAGCTCCCCACCTCCGGCTTCCTCCCGGTCCGGGTCAGCCTCCGCAACGGCGGCAAGATCGATCGCAACTGGTCCTTCCGCTTCACCTCCTACGACACCAGCTGGGCCGACGAGAGCAACGAGACGCGCTCCGATTTCTCCGGTTCCTGCGCCGCCGGTGAAGCCACGTCCTTCGAGTTTCTCGTTCCCCTCGTCACCGCCTTCCAGCAAAGTTTCTCCGCATCCACCGAACTCGACCTCAGCGTCTCGGCCACCGCCTATGCGTCCATCGATGCCAACATGAGTTCCTATTACGATCCCGAGTGGCCCTCCATCTTCATGAGTTCCTCGCTCTACAAGAAGAACGCCAGCATCCTCGACGCGGAAACCGAAGCGCATCTGGGAGGGACCTCTTCCTCCGGCGGCAGCGGCAGCTCGGTGCCCTTTGCCGGCCAGTTCGATCCAAAGCAACTTTCCGATCAATGGCTCGCCTACAGCGGCTACGACCACTGCCTGCTCACCGATGATGAATGGCGCGCCCTCAGCCCCGGAGCCCGCAGCGCCCTGCTCCAGTGGAACCGTTTCGGAGGCTCCCTCCTCATCTGCTCCTCGGACTCCTCCCTCCAACTCAAGGGCTTCGGCATCGAGGTGGACAAACCGGGCCTCCGGGAAACCTCCCGAAGCTGGGGCATGGTCGCGCTCCTCTCCACCCCCGCCTCCGGAGAACTCAACCCCACCGAAACCGTCGACCTCGTCGCCGGTACCATCCCCGCCACGCGCGGTGAAAACCGCCTCAAATCCCTCCGCAGCGACTTCTCCTCCCGTTGGCCGCTCCACTTCGTCTTCGGATCCAAGACGGCCCACATCGTCTTCTTCATCCTCGTCCTCATCGCCTTCGGCATCCTCGTCGGCCCGGTCAACCTCTTCGTCTTTGCCAAAGCCGGCCGCCGCCACCGCCTCTTCGTCACCACCCCCATCATCTCCATCGGGGCCAGTCTTCTGCTCATCGTCCTCATCGTCTTCCAGGACGGCTTCGGCGGCCGCGGCCAGCGCCTCCTCCTCATGGAAATCCGCTCCGACAATTCCGAGAACGCCGCCTTCCTCTCCCAGGAACAGATCGCCCGCACCGGCGTCCTCTTCGCCACCGCCTTCTCCACCACCGAACCCGCCTACCTCAGCCCCGTCCTCATCGAGGACTCCCGCTGGGCCCGGGTCACACAAAGCAACAACGGCGGCAACAGCCGCTACCAAACCAAGGTCCTCGAAAGCGGACTCCAGCTCGCCGGCGATTGGTTCCAGAGCCGCAGCGAACACGGCCACCTTCTGGAAGCCGTCCGCCCCACCCGCGGACGCATCGAACTGATCTCTCCCGCCCCCGATCCGGTCGTCACCTCCACCTTCGACTTCCCCCTCGAAACCCTCGTCCTCCTCGACAACGACGGCGGGATCTGGCGGGCCAGCAACGTCCAGCAAGGCCGCCAGACCACCCTCACTCCGATGCCTCCCGCCGAGTTCGCCTTGTGGAAACAGGAGGAGATCGACCGCTTCAGCGGGCGAAACCAAAAGCGCCTCATTCTCACCCTCGACCGCCCCACACACTTCGTCGCCACCAGTGAGGAAGCCCCCGGCATTTCCACCCTCGAATCCATCTCCTGGAAAGGCACCCACGCCGTCCTCACCGGCCCGGTCTTCACTCCCTGATCATTTCCATGAGCGAACACGCCATCTCCGTCCGCAACCTCTTCCGCTACTTCGGCACCCTGAAGGCGGTCGATGGAGTGTCCTTCGACGTGCCCCATGGCTCGGTCTGCGGATTCGTCGGCGCGAACGGCGCAGGCAAGACGACCGCCATGCGCATCCTCGCCACTCTCGACTACCCCACCATGGGCGGTGCCGAAATCTGCGGAATCAACGTCGTCAACCACCCCGACAAGGTCCGCTCCCTCATCGGCTGGATGCCCGACCACTTCGGAAACTACGAGCACATGACCGTGCTCGAATACCTCGACTTCTATGCCCGGGCCCTCGGCTACCGCGGCGCCGAACGCCGCGCCCGCATCGAGGAGGTCATGGCCTTCGCCGACCTCGTCCCTCTCGCCGACCGCCTTTCCAACAAACTCTCCAAGGGCATGACCCAGCGCCTCTGCCTCGGCCGCGCCCTCATCCATGACCCCCAGATCCTCATCATGGACGAACCCGCCGCCGGCCTCGACCCCCGCGCCCGCGTCGAACTCAAACACCTCATCCGCCTCCTCGCCGAGGAAGGCAAGACGATCTTCATCTCCTCCCACATCCTCTCCGAACTCGGCGAGATGTGCGACTCCCTCCTCTTCATCAATGCCGGCCGCATCGTCCACCACGGCGACGCGGAATCCCTCATGCAGGGCTCCGACGCCGCCGGCGGCGCCTACTACGACGTGCAGGTCCTTGGAAATCCACAGGCCGTCTCCGATTGGGTCGTCCTCAATCCCGATGTCGAGGTGGCCGAGTCCCGCAAACGGGGGTCCCGCATCCGCATTACCGTCAACGATCCGGAAAAATCCGCCGAAATCCTCCGCCGCATGATCCGCGACGGCCTGCAGGTGGTCGAGTTCCACCGCGAGCAGCGAAACCTCGAGGACGCCTTCATCGACATCCTCGGCAAGATCGAGCAGAGCAACGCCCAGGCCGCCGTCCTTCCCGTCACGCACCATGGATGACGCCAACCCAGCCCTCGTTTCCGCTCCCGGACCGGCCCTCCCCCCCGACCTCCCTCCCCCGCCTCTGGAGCGCATCAACGACTTCCCCGATGGCATCAGCCCCATGCTCGTCAAGGAACTCCGACAGGGCCTCCGCACCTACACTTTCGTCATCCTCTTCCTCGTCCTGCAGGGACTCCTCGCCCTCGTCCTCATGACCACCGGCGCCGCCACCAGCGCCTCCTCCTCGGGTGGCGCGGGCGACCTCGTCTCCCAGATCATCTTCTGCTTCTTCTCCCTCGCCGTCCTCGTCATTCAACCCCTCCGCGGCGTCTCCGCCATCTCCCTGGAGATCAAACAGAACACCATCGACCTCATGGTGCTCACCCGCCTCAGCGCCTGGCGCATTGTCTGGGGCAAATGGTGCTCCATCGTCAGCCAATCGGCCCTCATCCTTCTCGCCATCCTTCCCTATCTCATCCTCCGTTACTTTTTTGGAGGCATGCAGTTGTTCGCGGAGCTCTTCCTGATGCTCTACATCTTCATCATCTCCGGCACCCTCACCGCCATCACCGTCGGCCTCTCCGCCGTCCCCAGCGTCCTCATCCGCGGCATGATCCCCATCGCCGGAGCCATCGCCATGAGCATCTTCGTGCTCTGGGGGCTCACCCCCTCCCTCTACGTCTTCGTCGGCTACCTCCTGCCCTCCTCCCATGAATTCCTCGGAGCCATCGGCTTCCTCGCCCTCACCCTCTACATCGGCTATTTTTTTCTCGATATGGGGGCCAGCATGATCGCCCCCGCCGCCGAGAACCGCGCCACCCGCAAACGCCTCATCGGCCTCGGCGTCTTCACCGTTTCCTACTGGATCCTCCAGGCAATGGATCCCGACATCGCCCTCGCCGGCGCCCTCGTCGTGATGGCCCTCATCTCCCTCGACATCCTCACCGAACGGGCCGACTTCCCCCGCATCGTCTGCGGACCGTTCCTGCGCTTCGGCACCCTCGGCCGCCTCGTGGGCCGCCTGCTCTACCCCGGCTACGCCTCCGGCGCACTCTTCTTCGCCTTCCTCACCGTCCTCCTCGTCGTCTTCCTCATGCTGCAAACCAAACTACAGGGGCCCGCTCTCCGGATCTGGGCCACCACCGGCACCTCCATCGCGGTGATGATCTTCCCCGCCGCGATCATGCAACTCTTCGCCCGGAAATCCACCCAGCGCTTTTCCCTCTACATCTCGCTCCAACTCATCTGCTTTACTCTCGCCATCATCTTCAGCGCCCTCTTCGACTACCTCACCGACAAGACCCTCCTCTGGATCTTCTGTCCCATCCCCACCGTCCTTGTCCCGCTCATCGACGAGGTCTGGACGGCGGGCAATCAACTCACCATCACCTTCGTCACCTGGGTCCTCGCCGGACTCTACTACCTCCTCGTCCTCGCCGGGGCCCTCCCTCATCTTGGCCGCATGAGTCGCCTGGAGAACGAGCAACTCCATCGGGAGGACTTCCAATCATGATGTCGCCCGACGACCTGAAGAGCGCCTTCGCCTCCGCCTCGGTCTGCGCCGAAAAGCTGCGCCTCCCCCTCCGCTCCCGCGTCTGGAAAGGCCAGGCCGGCGAATTCCTCGGCGCGGGCGTCGGTTCCTCCCTCGATTTCCAGGACCAACGCACCTACGTCCCCGGCGACGACCCGCGCCACATTAACTGGCAGGCCTACGCCCGGTCCGGCAACTACACGATGAAACTCTACCGCGAGGAAGTCCGCCCGGTCATCGACCTGGTCTTCGACACCTCCGCCTCGATGTTTTTCGAACGCCGCAAGGCCACCCGCTCCTGCGAGCTGTTCTACTTCCTCGCCGAAAGCGCCTCCCGCGCCGGGGCCGCCCTCCGCATCTACCTCATCGTCGCCGGCCAGATGCGACCCATCCCCTACGAGGCGGTCTTCACCCACCAATGGTGGACCGAAGCCAGGCGCCTGCAGGAGGCCGACCCCTCCGCCCCTCCCTCCCTCGAGAAAATTCCCTTCCGCCCCAACGCCTTCCGCGTCCTCCTCTCCGATCTTCTCTTCCTCGCCGATCCCAACCACATCATTCGCATCCTTGGTCAACGCCAGGGCAGTCCGATCATCTTCGCGCCGTTCACCTTGGCGGAGGCCAATCCCGACTGGCACGGCAACTACGAGTTCATTGATGCCGAACTCGGCTCCCGCCACCCGCACCGCATCGAGCCCTCCGTCCTGGCCCGCTACAAGAAGGCCTACGCGAACCATTTCTCCATCTGGAAAACCTCCACCCAGCGCTACAACGCCGCCCTCGCCCGCGTCGGTGCCGAACTCAATCTCGAATCCGCCCTCCATGCCGAAGCAATCTCCTCCGGCGCCCTCGAAGTGACCAACGGATGAATCTCATCATCACCAACCCCCTCGGATTCTGGGCGCTCTTCGGCATCCCGGCAGTCATCCTCATCCACTTCCTCCAGCGCCAGGCCCGCATCATCCCCGTCAGCACTCTCTTCCTTCTCGCCCAAACCCAGCGCGAATCAGTCAGCGGCCGCCGCTTCGACCGCATCACCAATTCCATCCCCCTCTGGCTGCAACTCCTCATGGTCCTCCTCCTCACCTGGCTGCTCATCGAACCCCGCCATGTCAAACCCGCCTCCACCCAACAGGTCGCCGTCATCCTCGACAGTTCCGCCTCCATGACGGTCTTCAAGGAATCCCTCAAGGAAAACCTCGCCTCCAAACTCCCCGACCTTCGGGGCTCCGCCTCGCGCCTCCAACTCTACCTCTTCGAAAGCGATCCCGACAAGCCGACCATCTACTCCGGTGACAACATCGAGGAGGCCATCGCCGCGGTAGAGGCCTGGGCCCCCGCCGCCGGTGCCATCGATCCCACCAGCGCCCTCCGTCTCGCCCGGAGCCGCGTCAACCGCGAGGGCCTCCTCATCTACGTCACCGACACCCCCGTCGAGAGCCTCCCCTTCGACGCCCAGGTCCTCGCCATCGGCGACGCCCAACCCAACTGCGGCTTCACCGGCGTCTCCTTCGACACCGAGGACGGCAAACTCACCTGGCAGGCCGTCATCCGAAACTACTCCGACGAAACGATCACCCGCAACTGGCAGGTCCAGTTCGCCGACGGCAGCCTCAGCCAACCCCGCGAGGTCGCACTTTCCAAGGGCGGCATGGCTACCATCGCCTCCGCCTTCCCCGACGGCAGTGACAACCTCCGCGTCATCCTCGATCCCGACGGATTCCCCCTCGACGACCAACTCCCCCTCGTCCGCCCCGTCCCCAAGGCCCTCAATCTCTGGACCAACACCGCGCCGAAGTTTGCTGACTTCAACGACCGCCTCTCCAACAGCTTCCCCAATGTCGCCTTCGTCAACGATTCCGCCTCCGCCGACATCTCCCTCGTCTCCTACGACCCCCTTTCCCCCGAACTCCCCGCCGCCGACAGCATCGTCGTGGTCGATGAAACCACTCAGAGCCGCAACTACCTCCGCGGCGGCATCGTCGCCAAAAAACACCCCCTCATGGACGGCCTCAACTGGCAGTCCCTCCTCGTCCGCGAATCTATCGCCCTCGAACTCACCCAGGCCGACGAGGTCCTTCTCTGGCAGGGCGACCGCCCCCTCATCGCCCTCCGCGAGACCACCGTCTTCGACGAAACCACCGATGCGGACGGCAAGATCATCACCGGAAAGGCCCGTCCCATTGCCCAGCTCATCCTCAACTTCGATCCGACCCTTTCCAACGCCTTCAAACTCCCCGCCACCGTCGGCCTCCTCCACCGCTTCTGCGAAAACCTGCGCGACCGCAAAATCGCCCACGAATCGCGCAACACCGAGACCGGCCAATCGATCACCGTCTCCGCCCATCAAGGCCCCGACGCCAAGCCGCTCGTCTTCACCATCTTCGGCCCCGACGGTAAGGCCAGCGACGAAAAATCCATCCCCCTCGAGCGCGCCCGGGACCTCCGCGCGCCCGCCACTCCCGGCTTCTTCACCATCCGCCAGGGCGGCGAGCTCCTCCTCACCTCCGGTGCCCACTTCGCCGACACCCGCGAAGCCGACCTCCGCCTCTGCGCCTCCGAGGACAACGTCTCCGCCCTCACCGGCCAGGCCGTCGATCTCCACACCCGCGAGGACCACCTCTGGCGCCTCTGGGTCCTCCTCATCCTCACCGCCCTCGTCTTCGCCTGGTATTTCACCAAGGAACGCCCCAAAAGCGAAGACCCCGACCCCCCTGGGACCGCGGACTTTAGTCCGCCCCAACACCCATCACCCCAATGACCCCCAATCCCTCCCTCCATCCCCTCTCTCCTCACGCTCCTCCCCTCCGGCCTCCGGCCTCCGGGCTCTTCCCCCGATAACCAATAACTGATAACCGATAACTGAAGTGTCCTTCCAAGCTCCAGAGTGGTTCTTCCTCCTCGCCGTCTTCCTCTTCCTCGGCTGGTTCCTGCCGCGCCTGCGACTCTGGCGCCCGCTTCGCGCCCTACTCCTCATCGCTCTCACTCTTCTCCTTGCCGACCCACAACTCACCCGCAGCGAGAACAGCCTCGACCTCTGGGTCCTCCTCGATCGCTCCGAATCCACCGCGGACCTCATCGACAAGGGCCTCCCCGAGTGGAAAAACCTCCTCCGCAGCCACAAGCCCAGCCGCCGCGACAACCTCCTCCTCGTCGACTACGCCTCCGAGGTCCTCGAGCAGGGCCAGGCCGAGAACGCCCTCTACACCGGCAGCCGCAAGCTGACCCGCACCAACCTCGCCATCCAGAACGTCCTCGCCCTCGCCGATGCCAAACGCCCCGCCAGGGTCCTTGTCTTCACCGATGGCTTCGCCACCGAACCCCTCACCGAGGCTGCCGCCAAACTCAAGGCCCGCGGCATCCCCCTCGACTACCGCCTTGTCCGCGAGGACACCAGCAACGACTACAACCTCGCCCGCCTCGAACTCCCCGTCCGCACCCAGGTCGGCGAGCCCTTTGTCCTCGGCGTGGCCGTGCGCGGCTTCAAGGACGGCTCCATCCCCCTCCGCATCTACCGCGATGGCCAACCGCTCACCCCCGACGGCACCATGGCCGACATCGTCGATGGCGTCGCTAAAGTCGAGTTCACCGACCGCATCAGCAGCGTCGGCTCCTACCACTACACCGCCGAGATTCTCCCCGAGGAGGACGCCCACCCCGGCAACAACCGCGCCGAACGCTGGATCGAGGTCACCGGCGGCCCGCGCATCCTCCTCGTCACCAAATACACCGACGACCCCGTCGCCACCTCCCTCCAGAACCAGGGCTTCACGGTCGAAACGGTCAACGACTCCAACTCCCTCCGCATCGGCCAACTCGCCGGCAGCCGCGCCGTCATCATCAACAATGTCCCCGCCTTCGAGATGCCCGGCGAATTCCTCGACGCCCTCAACTTCTACGTCCGCGATCAGGGCGGCGGCCTCCTCATGGTCGGCGGCAAGCAATCCTTCGGCTCCGGTGGCTACTTCCAGAGCAGCGTCGATGCCCTCCTCCCCATCTCCATGGAACTCAAGTCCGAGCACCGCAAACTCGCCGTGGCCATGGCCATCGTCATGGACCGCTCCGGATCCATGGCGGCCGGCGTCCCGGGTGCCGCTGGCAAGGCCCTCACCAAAATGGATCTCGCCAACGCCGGCGCCGCCAAAGCCATTGAACTTCTAGGGGGCATGGACCAAATTTGCGTTTATGCCGTGGACAGCGAGCCGCACACCATCATCAAGCTCACCCCCGTCGGACAGAAGAAAAAGGAACTCATGACGCAGGTCCGCAAGGTCAGATCCAGCGGCGGCGGCATCTATGTTTATCGCGGCCTTAAAACCGCCTGGGACGACCTCAAGAAAGCCGACATCGGCACCCGCCACATCATCCTCTTCTCCGACGCCGCCGACTCCGAGGAACCGGGTGCCTACAAGACCCTCCTCAAGGAGATCACCGACGCTGGCGGCACCGTCTCCGTCATCGGCCTCGGCACCAAGGCCGACATCGATGCCAAACTCCTCGAGGACATCGCCAAGCTCGGCAACGGCCGCATCTTCTTCACCGACCGACCCCTCGACATCCCCAAACTCTTCGCCCAGGAGACCGTCACGGTGGCCCGCTCCGCCTTCATCGAGGAGCCCGTCGGCGCCAAACCCACCGGCCAATGGTCCGAGATCTCCCCCAAACCCTTCGACTGGCTCGCCCAGGTCGACGGCTACAACCTCTCCTACCTCCGCGAGGACGCCACCGCCTCCCTCTCCTCGCTGGATGAATACCTCGCCCCCCTCGTCTCCCACACCCGCCGCGGCATCGGCCGCACCGCCGCCGTTTCCTTCCCCCTCGGCGGCGAATACTCCGAAGGCATTCGCACCTGGCCCGCTTACGGTGATTTCGTGCAAACCATCGGCAGGTGGTTGATGGGAGAGGAGTTGCCTCCAGGCCTCGGCCTCCGCCACCGCATGGAAGGCACCCGCCTCACCGTCGATCTCCTCTACGACACCGACGAATGGTCGCAGCGCTTCGCCAACGAACCCCCGCGCATCAAACTCCTCGAAGATACCGGCACCTCCACCCCCTACGAGATCGCTTGGAAACGCGTCGCCCCCGGCCACTTCTCGGTCAGCCGCGAACTCGATGAGGGCGTCGTCGTCCGTGGTGCCGTCCAGGCCGGTCCCCACGGCATCCCCTTCGGCCCCATCGTCGTCGGCACCTCCGCCGAATGGACTTTCGACCCTGATCGCCTCGCCGAGCTCCGCTCCGTTTCCCGCATCAGCGGCGGCCGCGAACTCCTCAAGCTCGAGGAAGCCTGGCTGCGCCCGCCGGCCATCCACTCCACCGACCTCCGCCTTTCCCTCTTCATCGCCATCCTCTGCCTCATGCTCTTCGAGGCTCTCATCTCCCGCATGGGCTGGAGCCTCCCGCGCTTCTCCCTCCCCCAGCGCAAACCCCGCACCACCCCCGCCCCTGCCGACGAGTTCGATTCCCCCGCCGAACGCCCCAGCATCACCAAACCCGCCGCGAAACCTTCCACGCCCGAGTCCCCCTCCTCCGATCCTCCGCCGGAGCCACCCCCCTCGCCCGGCGAATCCGAAATCCAACGCCGCTCCCGTTTCGACCGGGCCAAACGCCGCCGCTGATGTTCGGCAACGACCACAAGCCCCGCGCCCTCGTCAACCTCCTCGACGACCTCCCCGAGGACCGCTCCGTCGAGCACTTCGCCGAAGTCTGCCAACTCGCCGACGGCGCGGTCCGCATCGAACGCATCGTCTCCTACGGCCAGACCTCCCCCGAAGACTTCTGGTATGATCAGGACGAGGACGAGTGGATCCTCATCCTCAAGGGCGAAGCCCGCCTCCAGATGGAAAAGCACGAGGAACCCGTCCACCTCACCCCCGGCGACTCCCTCTTCCTCCCCGCCCACTGCCGCCACCGCATCACTTGGACCACCCCCAACGCCCCCACCATCTGGCTCGCCGTCTTCACGTAGTGCAGGCTTCAAGCCTGCAACTGGCCGGCGGATATCCGTTCCGGCGTCCTGTCTCGGGGCCAGGATCAAGCACCCCTCGCAAAGCTGATCGAGGAGCCGCCCCTCTCCCCCCCCCCCCCCCCCCCCCCCCCCCCCCCCCCCCCCCCCCCCCCCCCACCCCCCCCGCCCGCGCGCTACCTCCGGCCCACCCCCCCCCCCCCCCCCCCCCCCCCCCCCCCCC
>Ga0105052_10004280_pt1 | contig 15811 bp, 16 predicted proteins | sample FRY03_FD_78094 | JGI IMG/M metagenome (GOLD analysis project Ga0105052, IMG submission 78094) | Freshwater microbial communities from Lake Fryxell liftoff mats and glacier meltwater in Antarctica - FRY-03 | ecosystem: Environmental > Aquatic > Freshwater > Ice > Glacier meltwater ... | reverse complement strand
TATTCTATATAATCCTTATTGCTTCAATCTTTATAGATGGCTCTTATCCTAAATTCGCGTTGATAATATTGATAAATTTATTTAATGTTGTAGTATGTAGGATTACTTTTACTTACTTTAAAAGTCTAAAAGGTTTAGATGGTGCCGATATAGGGAGTCGAACCCTAGGCCTTCGCATTACGAATGCGACGCTCTACCAGCTGAGCTATATCGGCATTATAGCACACTCTAGCTCCAAAATTGAAATGGACAAAGTGATTTAGGTCGTAAGCGAGGTGATTAGCACTATTAATCCAAACTTCGAGACCATTCAGGGTCAGAAGCGTCTTTAGGAGTTGGAATTTCCTGTTCGTTATAGCCAGTTAAGTCAATTGTATAGATACGAGATTTACCTGATTGTTTGCCAACGGGGGGATATCCTTTTGCGAACATAACAACCCTTCCATTTTGCGCCCAACATGGGCCTTCCACTAGATATCCGCTTGCAATTATCCTCTCACTATTATTTTCATCTAAGGATGCTCTCATAACTCCTATAGTGAAGCCTTCACTCCTAGTCATTTTTGTAAATGCTATATAATCACCCCTAGGAGACCAACTAGGAGCAGTATAAACACCACCGCCAAAACTGATGCGTTGAACATTAGAGCCATCTGAATTCATAATATATAATTGTCTTGAGCCGCTGCGATCAGAGTTAAAAACTATCTTTTTGCCATCAGGCGAATAACTCGGCGAAGTATTGATGCTATAACCATTTGTTAGTTTAACGGTTTTTTTTGTTCTTAAATCTATTTCTACGATATGCGTTGAACCATCTTTTGCAACAGACATAATAGCTTTGTTTCCATCATAAGAAAAATGTGGTGCAAATGACATACCAGGGAAATCGCCTAATACTGATTCTCTGCCAGTTTTAATATCACGTATGTAAACTCTTGGAGTTTTTTTTACATAAGATAAATAAAGAATCTTATCAGAGTGTGGAGAGAATCTAGGAGTTAATACTAGATATTTATCATCTGTTAAATATCTATGGTTTGCTCCATCATGATCCATCATGGCGATTCTTTTTAATCTTTTAAAATAAGAACCAGATTCTGATACATACACTATTTTAGTATCAAAATACCCTTTTTCACCAGTTATTTTCTCATAAATTTTATCAGCTATTTTATGAGCAACCCTACGCCATAAATTATGGGGGATTTCAAAAAATTCACCTATTAAGTCCTTTTCAAGTATTGTATCCCATAATTTGAAACTAATTTTAATTTTTCCAGATGGGAGTTTTGTAATAGTAGTATTAATTAGAATATCAGCATTAATTTGCCGCCAAGCTGCAAAGAGAGGCTTATGTTCTATTCCTGTTTTTCTTTCTATAAAAGCAGAGGACGAGATTGGGCGAAATAATCCTGATGACTTAAGATCATTAGAAATAACTTTAATTATGTCGTTTCCAATGATAGTACTCTCAGAACTATCTGCATCACAATAATTAATTGCAATTGGTATGGGATTAACTTGACCTCTATCTATAATGATAGTTTGGATCCCATAGATATTTAAATTATATGTTAGTATTAACAATAAACAAATTAAACGGTGCATAATATATTTTATTAAACTGAATGATTATCTTGAAAGTTTACTAGGATCAAAATCAAAATTAAAGGTTTTCCATATACTATAGCGAACAGGATTTAAATTTGCAATAGGGCTTGCCTTTTTTACCGCTATAATTGCACTATTTACCAATGCATTGCAAGAAGCGACTGAAACTCCAAATGGGCAGACTTTATCTACTAACTGAACATCGAGCAAGCTACCGTCTTTATCTAATATTATTAATAAAGTCACCCTTATTTTACTTATATCCTTAGCGCCTAAAGGTGGATTCCAATTATTTTCAATTTGTTTTTTTATCAAATTCATTTCCGTTATAGAAAGTGGTAAATTTTCATCATAATTACCTTTTGATTCTTGTGTATCATTATGCATAGCTCTTGAATGTTTCGCTGATTTTGTATCGGTGCCTTCAGATGATTGTTCTAAAGTTTTAAGCAAAGAATCTAGTTCGCTATTATTTTGTTTTTTTTGCTTCTTATCTTTGGGCTTTTTATTATCTTTTGCATCAATTTTTTTTATCTCTTCTTTTGGTTTTGGCGCAACTTCTTTTTTCTTAGGTTCTTCTTTTTTCTTAATTGTTATAATTTCTTTTTCTTTATCTACTATTTCCTTTTTGTTATCTTCCTCTGGAACTTCCTTTTTTTCTATTGGTTTCTCTTCAGGCTTTATATCTATTTCTTTTTTTTCTTCCACCGGGTCTGATTTGGTATTTTGTACCTTTTTTGCTATTTCATTTTCTACTTCTTTTTCTTTTGATTTTTGTTGGTTTTTTATATTAGAAATATCGCTTATAGGTAGCATTTCAAAATAAATTACTTCTTCAGATTGTTCTTTAAAAGAGTATGGGAGCCCAAATATAAAAAAATAGATTACAACCAAATGAATGGCAATTGAGAAACTGAGAAAAAGGAGGAAATTATCATTGTTATTTTTCATTATGTTTAATATTAGAAATAAGTGCTACTTTAGAAAAACCTGCTGCATGAATTTCTGCCACAACATTAACAACATCACCATAAGCTACTTTCTTATCACCTCTGACAAAAATCCTACTATCTTTTTTTTCTTTGGTTATGTTTGAGAGCTTCTCAGCTAGTTTGGACCTATCTATTTTTGTTTCAAGTAAGTATACCTCACCTTTGTTATTAATGGTAATTACTAATGGTTCATCTTGGCCAGACATGGGGCTAGCTTTAGTTTCAGGTAAATCAACATTAATACCAGAAACTAGCATTGGGGCTGTGATCATAAAAACTATTAATAAAACTAGCATAACGTCAACTAGGGGAGTAACATTAATTTCACTAATTAAGGCTCTCCTAGATCTACGATTACCTGAATTTGCACCAAGTTTTACACCCATCTATAATTTCTCTTCATCAATTGCTCTTGAAAGGATAGTATTTAATTCTCCAATAAAATCATCTACTTTATTATTGATATTAATCAATTTAGAAGATAGATAGTTATAAAAAATCACTGCAGGAATAGCAGCAAGCAAACCAATAGCAGTAGCAAGTAATGCTTCTGCTATACCTGGCGCCACCACTGCAAGAGATGTATTTTTAGATACTGCTATGGACTGAAAACTATGCATAATCCCCCATACAGTACCAAAAAGACCGACAAAAGGCGCGCTTGAACCAGTTGTAGCTAGAAAACTTAAATTTTGCTCTAACCGTTCTATTTCACGATTACGAACTAAATACATAGTTTCTAAAACTCTTTCTTTACGACCTATTTTTAAAGTATCAGTCATTAAGCTATTTGATTTATTTTTTTTGCATTCATTCATGGCGGAAACAAATACAGCAGAGGCAGGATTATTTATAGATTGTTTAATATTTTCATATAATTGTTCTAGAATTCCGCCTGACCAAAAAATCACCTCGAATTCAGCAATTCTTTTCTTTACTTGATATAGGCGAAAAATTTTATCAATTATAATAGTCCAAGACCAAACAGAAGCAATTACTAAGCTAAGCATAACTAACTTACTTACAATATCTGACGATTCTATCATCGATGAAATAGATAAACTATTACTAGTCGCTATGTTTACGATTTCATTAATATTTTGTGATGAGCTCATAAATTTTATTTGTTAGAGATTGAGAGAAATTTGGTATCACATGCGAGAGTGTGTAAGTACGACGTGGCGATCCAGCCTAATTGTTACCCAGAGCTTCTCGCAAGGAGAAGCGTGAGGCCTTAGGCAAACTGCAAGATTCCACTCGAATCTGACGATTCGTTCTAAATGACGTGCTTCAGATGTATTATTACCAAATTTCTCTATATATCTAACACTAAATAACATTTTTGCAACAAAATAATTATTTTTTTAAAGAATCTTCCTCTAACTTATATATGAAATCCTTGATTACTGGGACAACAAATTTTCTAAACTTACTTCCTGTAAAGACACCATAATGCCCAACGTCTTTTTGCATATAATATCTTTTCATTGAATCTGGAATATTGCTACATAAATCTAATGACGCTTTAGTTTGTCCTAAAGCTGCTATATCATCCTTTTCTCCTTCTATACCAAGCAAAGCGCATTTAGTTATAACCTTTGGATCAACTTTTCTACCCCTGGAAACCAGCGTCCCTTTAGCAAGAGAAAATTCTTTGAATACTGCCTCTATTGTTTGCAAATAGAATTCAGCTGGTAAATCCATAACAGACATATATTCATCATAGAATTTTGCTATGACTTCAGCTTTTTCATCATTTTCCTCATGTAAATTCTTGAACATATCAGTATAAGCATTAATATGACGTTCTGGATTCATACTTAAAAAACCTGCAAGCTGCAAGAAACCTGGATAGACTTGCCTTCCATGACCTGGGTAATTACCTGGGACAGTTGTAATAACCATTTGGTGAAACCAGTCCATACTTTTGCCTTTAGCAAACTCATCAACACTTGTTGGATTTTTTCTTGCATCAACAGGCCCTCCCATCAAAATCATTGATTTAGGAGTATTGGGATCATTGTTTGCAGACATAATACTAGTCGCCGCTAGTACTGGAACAGTTGGCTGACAGACTGCCATTACATGTAAATTTGGACCTAAAAATGTCATAAATTCAATTAGATAATCAATAAAATCATCCATATCGAATGAACCTTGATCTAGAGGAACTTGATTAGCATTAACCCATTCTGTAATATAAACGTCAAAATGTGGCAATGTATCCTGTACAGTTCCTTTTAATAAAGTTGCGTGATGTCCAGCCATGGGGGCCACAATTAATAATTTTGGCATTTCGTCATTCAAGCCAAATTTGATAAAATGTTGAAGATGGCAAAATGTTTTTTTAATTGGGGTTTGCTCAATAACATGATATAATGCATCACCTACTTTACATTCTTTAATACCAAATTCTGGTTTTTGGAATTTCTTTGTAATATGTTCCGCAGTTTCTAGACCAGCGCGTATATTCCTAGTGAATTCATTATCCAACATAGGGCTATGAAAATTTTCTAATAATTCTTGTGTTGCTTTTATAGCCATTCGAATTGGTGTCATTTGCATTTTAGTTAGTTCAACCATATCATATAAATAGTTGAAGTTATTGTTCGTATTATTGATATTATACATTTTGCCTCGTGTTATATTTAATCTATCAGGAATCTAACTATATCAGCTAAATATTTTATATTTACTAATTTTATTTTTTATAGTTTAAATTCATATGAATTAGTGATAATAATATAGCAATTTTGGTTGGAAATACCTAGAACTAATCTTCAGAAGAATACCTACCAAACTTATAAATAAAACCATACATGATTAAAAACAAACCAAAACATGATGAATTATTTCGCAAAGCTATGGAGAACCCAATAGTTGCCTATGAATTCTTAAACCATCACATACCAAAGAATGTACTAGCTCTTATCGATATAGCTACTTTAAAACTAGAAAAGGAAAGTTTTGTTGAGCCAAACTTACGTAAAAGCAGTTCTGATGTGCTATTTTCGGCTAAATTTAATGGTGAAGAAGGTTACATATATTTATTGTTAGAACATCAAAGTAACCCTGATCGTTTCATGGCGTTTCGTTTGTTAAAATATATGATCAATATTTGTGATAGACATTTGACAATGAATCAAAAAGCAAAACATCTGCCATTAATATATCCTCTCGTTCTGTATAATGGTACACAAGCTTATGATGTTCCACTTAATTTATGGGAATTATTCGATAACAAAACCCTTGTTAAAGAACTGTGGACAAAAGACTACCACTTGTGAATGTTCATGATATTCCAGATGAGGATTTTAAGAAAAGAGTATGGTCTGGAATTTTAGAATTTTTTCTCAAACATATTCATGAGCGTGAATTACTAAAAAGATGGGAGCAGATTGCTGATATTCTACCTGAATTAGCCAAAGTAAGCATCGGTTATGATTACATAGAAATGATGTTACACTATACTTTGACTTTTATTGATCAAAAGGATAAAATAGAGCTTAAGAAGATACTGGCTAATAGCTTAAATGAAGAAAAAGGAGAAGAATTTATGATTAGCTTGGCGCAAGCGTGGAAGAATAAAGGTATAGAGATTGGTAAAAACGAGGGTATTAAAATAGGCGAAATTATTGGTGAAGCTAGAGGTGAAGCTAGAGGTGAAGCTAGAGGAAAAATTGCTATAATTAAAAAAATGCTAGCAAAAGGTAAAGATTTAGAAGAAATAATTGAATATACTGAACTAAGCAAAGAAGAAATTATTAAATTAAAATCTTAAAAATAAAATCTTGAAAAATTGGGAGACATGTACTTATATCATGAGTAAAAAAATTCTTGCACTTGTTGGTAGACCCAACGTTGGGAAATCAACTCTATTTAATCGTTTTAATGGCAAGAAAAAGGCTATTACCCATCCGCAAGCTGGTGTTACCAGAGATAGAAAATATTCCGATGTACTAATTAATTCATTTGAATTTATTGTAGTAGACACACCAGGACTTGAGGAATTCGAGACAGGTGAATTGGAACATAGAATGATGGAACAAACTAAACAAGCAATTGTGGAAGCAGATTTAGTTTGTTTTATAGTAGATGGTAGGGATAGCATCATGCCTATGGATCAATTTTTTGCCAATTTTATTAGAAAACATACTAAAAATCACATGCTGATAGTAAATAAATGTGAAAAACCGTTTGCCTTTAGTCAAGAATATTATAAATTAGGCATGGGTTATCCAATTCCTATTTCAGCTGAACATGGACTGGGAATGAATGATCTTTATGATGAAATAATTGAGCAATCAAAAACTAAACCCACATTAATATCTCCAGGGGTAAATGAAGATGATAATATTTTTGATCCGATAAAGGCTGACTGTATACAAATAGTGATCACTGGCCGTCCTAATGTTGGGAAATCTACCTTTATTAATTCAATACTTGATGAGGAACGCTTACTTACTGGTCCTGAAGCTGGTATAACTCGAGAATCAATTGAGATTGATTGGGAGTATAAAAATCATAAACTAAAATTAATTGATACTGCTGGTCTCCGAAAAAGAAATGCAATTAATGAGCATTTAGAGAAATTATCTACATCAGATGCAATAAATAGTATAAATTTTGCTAATACTGTAATTTTGATGATTGATGCCCAAAATCCATTAGAGCAGCAAGACTTAAATATTGCAAATTATACAATAGATCAGGGTAGGAGCCTAATTATTGTAGTTAATAAGTGGGATTTAATCACTGATAAAATAAAATTTAAAGAAGAACTTAATTATAAATTAGAAAAGAATTTACCACAAATTAAAGGTGTTCCGGTTGTATTTATTTCAGCAATTAACAAGCAACATATTGACAAAGTAATAGATGAATGTATTAAAATTTATGAAATTTGGAACAAAAGGATATCAACAAGCAAATTAAATGATTGGTTAAGGTTTGTCGTTGACGAGCATCCGTTACCTCTGCAAAAAGGTGGTAAACGTATTAAGATTAAATATATGACGCAAATAAAGAGCAGACCGCCTACATTTAAGTTATTTTCTAATAATCCTGATAAAATCACAGATACTTATCAGAGATATCTAATAAATAAGCTTCGTGAAAATTTTGGTTTACTTGGTGTGCCAATTAGGTTTATCTTCGGTAAAAGTGATAATCCTTTTGTGTAAAATATATAATTAGTCAAATAGAATGACATTGCCTTAAAAAATAAGAATAAATATCAATTATGCAAAAATTAGAAACTAATTCAAAAAAAACTAATTTTGGTAAAAAAATTATATTAATCATTGCTTTCATAATATTAATATTTTTTGCAATATATTATAACCAAAATTTATTTACAGAATTATCCAATACATTTATTAAAGATGCAGCAATTATAGAAAAAGAGGAAGTGGTGCAGGAGCAGGAGGCACAAGAAGAGGTTAGTACAATAATTAAAAATTCTAATACCCAAAGTTTTGTTTCCCCCAAGAGTACATATTACGTTAAAGTGGAAGAATCTTTACCTGATATGGCGTCAGATGACAATAAGAAGGTGAGGGTAAAGTTTTATGAAGCAGTACGTGCATATCGTGATTATTTACTTAACGTAAATTTGCTGATTGTTAATTTTTTTCAGGATAAAATATATACAGATGAACTACGTTTGCTAAAAACTTTAGAATTTCCAGAAAAAATAGATAAAATTCTGATTAATTTTGATAACTATAATAAAAACTATCTAATAAATAAAAATTATTGTGCGCATGAAAAGATTTTTCCAAAAATATTGTTAATAGAAAGATTTATTAAGGTAGAGCAAGTTTCTGAATGCTTCAAAGATAAAGAAGCTCTAAAATCTCAACTTATCAAAGATATTAATATATTTATTGATTTCTTTCATTCAAAAAAAATTCAACAAAAATTTATAGAATAAATAATCACATGATAAGGTTTTTGATACTATGCACTGTTTTTGGTCTTACTTATTGTTCTTTTTTAATTTTAGCTCAGTTTGATTCAAATCTTACAATAACATTAAACGATTACTTTATAGAGACTACATCATTTGCTTTATTAACATTGTTAATAATTTTAGTCTCTGTATTAATAATTATACTTAAGTCAGTATTTTATATTTTTAGGATACCAACCATAATAAAACAAAAACTATATGAAAGAAAAAATAAGAAAGCATATTACTCTATGGTGCAAACTATGGCTGAACTTCTTATTGGGAATAAATCCAAATCACATAATGCAGTCAAAAATTTACAATCTACTTTAAGCGTTGAATTCACTGAGTTTTTTAATTTAATTTTTGCTGAAATCGAGGATGATAATGATAAAAAAATACAATATTTAAGAGAATTGATTAAATCAAAAGATTATAGTTATTTTGCAACTAAAAAACTGGCTCAGATATTATACGCTTCCTCTCTTTATCAGCAATCAATGCATTATGCTAATTTAATTTTTAACATAAATGAATCTGATATCGAGATTATAGATATTTTAATTAATTGTTATGCAAAGCTTTCATTGTGGGAAAAATTTATTTCTATTACATCAAAACGCAGCATCATAGATGATAAAAAATTCTCTTACTTAAGAAATCAAATTTCAGAATATTATATATTAGCTGCAAAAGAAATATTAGAACATGGTGAAGATAAAGAAGCAATGCGTTATTTAGAGTTAGCCATAGAATATAACCTTGCCTCAATAGAGGCTATAGACCTTTATTGTGCACTAGATTTAAGTCTAAATGGATCGATTAAAAATCTTGATATTATAGAAACAGCTATAGCAAATAACCCGTCTTTTGAATTAATGGAAATATATGCAAAATCTGCTAATTTAACATCAATAAGGATTTATGAAAAATTAGAAATATTGGCAAACCCTAAAAAACATTTAGGTTTATTCTTAGCTATTGCTGCTTATCTTGATCTACCAGAAAAAATCAATGAGCTTAAGTCTTCTCAAAAGCTTTTGTTTTATAGCAATTAAGTCTAATTATTATAACTCATTAGGGATTTGGATATCTTTTGGTGTTAATAGTAAAATTAATGGTCGTTTTATGTTGAATACTTTAATCAAATTGCTACATCTTTGCGGTTTTGCACGTTTTGCAAATAAGCTCGCTACACAAAAAGGTAAGTTAAGGTTATCAAATGTCTTAGCCTAAATGGGTTGTATCTATGGGTAGTTGTGCAAATGGGGCGGTATTACTATTATCCATGTTCAGTAGTGCTGGGGGTAGGTCAAATTGTACCAGTAGACTTATATGTTCCTGGCTGTCTACTGATATAGAAGCTCTTTATATGGAATATTGCAACGCAAGCTGCTATTAAAATCATTGCAACATTCTATATGATATTTAATTTCAAACCTGTTGGTATGTATCATATTAAAGTATGCGGTGGTATTTCTTGAGCTCTTAAGGGTGAGGAGCAAATTACGCAGAGGATGAGAGTGTGCTTGGTATTATACCTGGGATAGGTAACAGAAGATCAATAATTTAGTCTAAAAAAAAGTTGGTTGTTTTGGTTCCTACATTAACGCGACAATTATACAAATTAATTATGATTATTTTGAAGATTTAACTACACAAATAATGGATAATCTAGTTAATAGGGTTAATAAATTGTCAAAATAGGTAAACATTATGAACTATATAAAACGAAATCTTATTTTAATATTAATTTTAAATTCAATGAGTATACCTCTTGTTAATGCAGCTTTTTTGAGCAATGGGTTTTTGGTTACAAGTCATCATATTGAATCTAATAAAAATACTAAATCATGCAAATGTCATATTCAAATATTCTATCCAGAAATATCAAACGATGATCCTGTAAGCGTAAAGATTAATACAACTATACATAATTTTGTAGAAAAATATAATCTAGTTTGTAACAAAAAATTAAAGACTAATAATTATAAAATAACATATGACCTTAGAACTGGCTCAAAAAAATATTTTAGTGTCAGATGGACTGCTAAATCAGGTGATAAATTAGTTAGAATGGATAGTTTAACCTTTAAAATTGATGATGGTAACCTTGTTCTTCCCGAAAATATATTTAGTCATCTTGCAAGGAATTTCATGCCTGAATTGGTAAAACTATCTAAAAATAATTTAGCTTCAGATACTAGCTGGCAGCAATTTTTAGATAAAATAAAAGAATCAGAAATTCAATATTATATATTTGAATCAAATTGGTATGTTATTTTTAATCCAAAACCAAATTCGAATAAGAGCCTAGTAGATGTTAGATTGCCAAAATATTTAATCAAATGATCCGGTTTTAATTAGAGATCCTTAGCTTTTGTCTTATATTCATTTGGTAAATGATCCGATATGAGGCTTAATATAATATTATGTTCAATAAAATCTTTTGCACCTGCAAGCACTAAGGTAAAGCCTTCTGTTACAGTATGGCTAATAATAGATCTCTTTTGAAACCTCACCCCCTTGGTTATTTTGTTGTCATTAGAACCTTAAAAAATGCTCACGTAGATTTACTACTTGTCGCTTTTTTTAGAACCTAATTCCTAAAAATACCGCTAGCTTATTTAGTTTTGAAAGAGATCTATTATTCTTTTCCAAAATTTTATAGCCCATAGGAATTTTTATAACACTATTGAAAATAGAAAAATAGAGATTTTATGGAACAAATAGTAATTTTATAGCCCGCATTGTATAATTACATTAATACACATAAAATAATTCAAAATATTATAACATAAAAAAATAGATTTCAATGAATGATGGTGAAAAAAATGATACTCCTAGAAAATGGTATCAAAAAGCTTGGGGTGGAATAAAAAAATATGCTGGGATCACTTATAAGGCGTTAACAAGTAATACAGGGTCGCTGATTTCCGCTGTTGTTGGTCTTGGGCTTGGCGTAGTCACAGGAGGAGTAGCCCCTATAGCATTAGCTTCTGTTATTTTAGTTGTTAAGTTAGTTAAAACTAGTATTGATACCATTAAAGCAATAAAAACACGTAACTTAGATACAGAAAATAAAGCCTTAATCGATTACGCGACGGCTCTATACGTTAAACAAAAAACATTAGACTTACAACCTAAATTAAAAATAGCTAATGAAAATTTAACTCTAGGACCAAATATTAAATTAAGTAATAAAGAAAGATTAAAACATAATCATTCACTAGAAATAGCTGGAAAAATTATAGGAGTGGTAAATGCAGGTTTTGACATTGCCGCTATAGCTTTGGATCCGCTAAAAGGGGTAAATGCAATTGACCATATTCAAAAAAGTAAAAAAATTGTTGGGGGCATAAAAAAGGGCCTTGAAATAGCTACTACTCCTAGTGATGTAATGAGCTCCATAGATGGTGTAGTAGAGCTAACTAATATGGTAGCAGAAAAATTATCAAATCATCCAGAAATTAGAGAACAGCTTGTAAATTTAATAAATTCAGAAAGAAAAAGAGACGATGTAGGATATAATAATGTTGAAGAATTACGTGAACAGACACGTAAAATGCAAATTGAAAATAATGCACGTATAGCAGTTATGAAGGAAGATAAATTTTATTATTTCAGTGATCAAGAAATAAAAAATAAATTTCAAAGCTATTCAGAGCAAATAGATAAAGAAACTCCACCAATTCCAAAACAAAAAAGTACTATTTCTAAATTATGGCAAGGTATAAAAGATGCGCTAAACCCCTATAGTAAATATAATCCTAACGCAGAATTAGAGGCGAGTAAGCATTCTGGACTTACTATGGCTGTAAGAAAGGAGAGTGAAGCTATAACAGTTGAGATGAAAAAAGTAAAAACAATTATTAAAACTAAAGATGATATAAATATAAATCCATTTAGACAAGAAGATAAATTACAACCAATTAACTTGTCCCAGAGACAAGCAGATATAGAGAGATTTAAGAAAGATTCGGAAGCTATAAATAAGAAGATGAAAAAGTTAGAAGAAACAGCAGCTACTATAGGAAGTACACTGCATAGCAACGGTCATAGTCAAAGTTATAATAAATATACTGAACATTCTGCAATTATTAAAAATCGTTCTACTCGTAATGATAGGGTTGTTTAAATAAGTATTTCGTATAACTAGCAACGGATAAATACCATTAGGTTTCTGAGGGTCAATACTCGCCATGCAGGGAAGGTATAGGGCGGATATGGCGTATTTTGGTAAAGATTAGCAAGCGGCGCAGATAAAATATAAGAAATTGATCAATTACTTGATATCACAAAACAAATTGCAGGTAATACAATATGTAATTTTGGCTATAATGCAACATCACCTATCAAAGGGCTAATACGCCATTTCCGCTCTGAAACTGAAGATAAAATTCTTCATTAAATTTCATAAATCAAACATTCCCATAAAAATAATAACACTATTTATATTAAATATTAGCAAGTTTATAACCTATAGATAAGAAATTAATTATATATTAAACATTTTTAGTTAGCGTTGATTATATTAGCTAACTTAAAGTGGTAATATATGAAAAAAAATATAGAACAAGAAAAAGGCCTAGAGCCTCAATGTGATTTAGGTAAAAAAATAAATAAGACTAAAGAAGAGTTAGAGAAAGAGTTAAATACACTAAAAGACATCCATACGAAATATTTAAAAACATTGAATGATCCTAAGCATGCGAATGACCAGGGGATAACTAAACGGGTAAAAGAGATTGAAGAGAGTATAGAAACGAAAAAAACAGAATTGGGAGAGCTTATAGATAAACGTGATGAATTAAAACCTCATAAATATAGTGAAACTGAATCTGCTAAAAAGGAAAAAGAAACTATAATAAAGCTTGAGAAAAAGCTTACAGAGCTAACAGATAGCTATACAGTCCAAAAATTAAAATTAGAAAAAGAGTTAAGACAAAATAATAGTGAAATACAAGAGCTTAATGAAGCTCTTGCCACCCTTGAAAAGCAAGTGGCGAAGGAAAAAGAAGAAAAATTAGAGCAATCAAAGCTTGCATTGTGCGAAACAGAAAAGCTACAGGACGAAATAAAAGAATATAAAGAAAAATTAGATACGTTATTTCATGATAATAAGCGTGAAAAAGAAGGGCTTATAAGAGAACTAGAAACTGAAAAAATCCTCATTGATAAACTAACCGAAGAACTAGAAACTGAAAAATCTGAAATAAAAGGCATGTCAAAGCTTATAGGGGAAAAAGAGAAAGCATATAAGACTATAGAGAGTAAAATACAACAACTTCAAGAAGTTGTAAACCAAGAAAATCTTGAAGAAAAGCAAGAACAAGAAAAGCTAAAAGAGAAATTAAAGGAGTTAAAACTTAATAACGTTAATATAGAACAAGAAAAAGAACGGATGGAAAGAGTTTTTAACTCAGAGCTTGAAAGCTTAGATAAAAAATATCAATTGATATATAAAGAATCTCAATTGATGCATAAAGAATTAAAAGCTAAAAATCTAGATATCAAGCGGTTAGAAGAAGTTTTAACAAAGCAATCAAATGATTATAAAGAATTACAAGCTGAAAATATAAACCTTGCTACGAATAATCTAATAAACCTAGAACATGCAAGCTCTAAAGTAATAAAGCTTAATGAAATACTTGAGAATGGAAGAAATAAATATCAAGAAGAAAAGAGAAAAGTACAAGAGCTAGAGTTAGAAAAGACTAAGGTTGTAAAAGAGAAAAATAATATAGAAACAAAAGTAAAAGAATTTGCAAAAGAACTTAAAGCCTTAAGCACCCCATCCGAATTTAATATTATTAATGAAGAATGTCATGATTTTTTGACACATATAACTAAGCAAGGTCTAATGCCAGTAGGTAGATATTCTCTTAAACTTAACAAAGAAAATAGTAGCACAGAACCATCATTATTTTCTAAATTAGGATCAATCCTATCAAATTTGTGTTGTGGCTGCATTACTGGACCAATGATAGCCTTTAATGATTTTAAAAGTCTACTAAAAAGACCAAGTAATGATGATATAAAAAAAGCATCTCTTCAACATAAATGGGATCTAGTGTTTAAGAGATTGGATGAACTTCTTAATAAAGTGGATAAGTACAATAATGGATCTATAAATGATGAATCGCGTTTATATGGTGAAAATGAGGACTTTAATGAGTAGCTATTATAGATTTGCTAATTAAATTACTACCATAATAGAACATTTATTTTTTACAATTATAAGGTATTTTATATGAAAAATCTAAGCCCAAGCATAGACGTCTTCACTCTTTTACAGCTTTGTGTTGCACAGAATTTAAGCACGTCGGAAGAAGAAGTAAAAAAAGCTGGAACAGATTTAAGATTTGATTGGATTAGTACTCGTAGCAATTATAGTACTGGCTATGAAGGTATGATATTCAAATTTAAAGGGGATGATTCAATAGTTCTTTTTCATAAAGGTACAGATTATGCCATGAAGCAATTTATAACTGGTATAACTAATGTTAAGTCATTGGTAGGCGTTCTTTCAACCGATATTGTAAATGATGCAGAAATATTCCTTGGTAAACTTGTGCCACAAATAAAAGATGCACTGGCTTCTATTGATTGGATAGCGAGAGAATATCCAAATCCTAAAATTATCCAAGTTGGATATTCACTTGGTGGATTTTTAGCACAAGCTGGATATTTTATATCTGATAATCAAATGGATAGCTATATTTTTGAATCTCCTGGAGCCTTAGAAATATTAAATAAATACTATCCTGAAATTCAGGAAACCAAAAAAGGAATATTAGAATATTATTTTAGATCTGCAGATATTATAAATAGCTATGGTACTCGTATTCTTAGCACTTCACATCCGGTTAAAATAATGCCTACAGACTTACTTTTTGGATCCGGGGTTAAGGATTATGTTAAATATACTATTGATGTACATGACCCAGATAATTTTATTGAAGATTTTCGTAACGTTAAAATTTTTGAAACGGTATCTGCTTGGCCAAACGGTTTAACTAAAGGGTTTCAATGGTATATAAGTAAACAGAATAGCGCCTATTGGAACAGGATTGCTGAAATAAATATATTTCCTAAGATTTGTGATAAACTTGGTTTGGATCCTTAGAATCCTAAATTCCCAATGAGGTAGGCACGATGGTATTACAAAGAGCGAAAATCTTTTTTTGTTGTTTATTAAGTTCTTGGACTATAATTTGATTATCAAAAACTTTGCATTTTAATTGCCGAG
>Ga0105052_10004276_pt1 | contig 15822 bp, 11 predicted proteins | sample FRY03_FD_78094 | JGI IMG/M metagenome (GOLD analysis project Ga0105052, IMG submission 78094) | Freshwater microbial communities from Lake Fryxell liftoff mats and glacier meltwater in Antarctica - FRY-03 | ecosystem: Environmental > Aquatic > Freshwater > Ice > Glacier meltwater ... | reverse complement strand
CATCAATCAATATCTTGGCGATCTTAGCCCCTTTGCCCCTTTGCGTGAAACGGTAAATATCATTCAAGCTAAAAATAGTATCATTAATCAATATCTTGGCGATCTAAGCTCCTTTGCTCCTTTGCGAGAAACGGTAAATATCATTCAAGCTAAAAATAGTATCATCAATCAATATCTTGGCGATCTTAGCCCCTTTGCCCCTTTGCGTGAAACGGTAAATATCATTCAAGCTAAAAATAGTATCATTAATCAATATCTTGGCGATCTTAGCTCCTTTGCTCCTTTGCGATAAACGGTAAATATCATTCAAGCTAAAAATAGTTTCATCAATCAATATCTTGGCGATCTTAGCCCCTTTGCCCCTTTGCGTGAAACGGTAAATATCATTCAAGCTAAAAATAGTATCATCAATCAATATCTTGGCGATCTAGGCTCCTTTGCTCCTTTGCGTGAAACTTTAAATACTCTTCATGCGAAAAAAAAGCATTCGAATAATATTAGTTTTACCTATTCAAAAGTATATTAATGTTGAATTTATAAAGTATGAAAATACTGCAACATCCCAAAGATCGCCGAAATTCCCAACCATAAAATCATATTGATTTTGAAGCGATGCAAAGCTAAAATAGAAATTAGTATCCAAATTAAATTGCCCCATTGTACTGTCTCAATATCACTTCCATCTTTCAACAGAATTGCTTGAGCTAAATAAATTAAAAAGTTAAACATCACTCCCACTACTGCCGCGGTGATGATGCTCAAGATATCTTTTACTTTTTCGCTGTTTTGCGTTTTCTCAATGAGATGAACACCCATGAGAATAAATAGAAAACTGGGAAGAAAGGTGTAATATGTAGTGGTGAATAATCCCAATGTTCCACCGAGGATGCTTGCATTGCCGTGATTGAATCCTGCCATGTAACCCACAAAAACCAATACCATAATTAAGGGACCGGGAGTTGTTTCGCCCAAGGCCAAACCATCTAACATTTGTTGCGCATTGAGCCAATGAAATTTTTCGACACCAAACTGTGCTACATAAGGTAATACTGCATAAGCTCCTCCGAAAGTGACGAAAGCTGCTTGTGTGAAAAAGAAAATTAATTTTTTCCAGAAAATGAAATCATCGGCAAAAGAGAAAAACAAAAGAAAAGGAATCGCCCAACATAGAATTCCAATGCTTAATTGAAAGAAGAATTTTTTCCATGTAAAACCTAAATGAGGGAGTACGGTATTTACATTGATGACATAGGAATCTTCATCAAAGTTTGTGTTTGCATTGGAATCTTTCTTCGTAATGGATGGATTTATTTTTCTGAAAAGAAAAGCAATTAAAATACTACCAAGAATTATAAAAGGAAAATCAATGTTGAAAAAATAAATTCCGATGAATGCGAAAATGGCAAGGATTACATGCAAAGAACTTAGCAAGGATTTTTTTGCAATTTTTATTAAAGCAAGTATAACAATGGCCACTACCGCAGGTTTTAATCCTGTGAATAGAGCGTAAATCCAAGGAATATTTCCATAAATGCTATACACCAAACTCAATCCTAAAAGAATGAACATGGAAGGTAAAATGAAGAGCATTCCAGCCAACAATCCTCCTTTATTTCCGTGTAAAAGCCAACCCATGTAAGTGCTTAGTTGCTGCGCTTCCGGTCCGGGTAAAATCATGCAGTAGTTGAGGACATTCATGAATTTTTTTTCGGAAATCCATTTCTTTTTCTCAACTAAAAACTCATGCATGATGGCAATTTGTCCTGCGGGTCCACCAAAACTGATGAAGCCCAAGCGCAACCAGAATTTCAAGGCTTCTTTTAAACTTGGTTTGTTCTGCATGGACTAAAATTTGCTAATCGATTTTGTGTTTTGAGTACGTATGATTGTGAGTCTTGATCTATAATTATAAAACCCCAATACTATAAAATTTTCTAATTCTAATAATTATTTCGTCAAAATAAATTATGCAATGAATACTGAACATTTTAATATTATCCTTTCAATTACGTTTTCAAAAAATCAAGTTCATACACTTGAGGTTGTAATTTTTTACTCAACTCTTTTTAGGATTCTTCAAAAGGCTTGAAATTTACAGGTGCAAAATCTCCAGTGGCATTTGTTGCTTTCAGCGCTTTTCGAATTTGATACCAACCTACATCTGGGCAGTTCAGCTTTAGTTCATCTCTTACAATTCTTACATCGGTTTGTGCAAAATAGGCTTGCCATAGCTTTTTGCCTTCATCCAAAACTAATTGTGCTTCTGGGCTAAAAACATTCGTAATTCTTTATTGATTTGATTTACTGCACTATAAAATCACTCTCAAAACACTCGGGTGCGTTTACCCCTGCTTCAATAGTTCGGTATTTCTTTGCGTAGCGGCTATCATTTTTTCTTTTTTTGTGCAATCTTTTGTTTTAATGGTTCAATTTTTTTTACTTGTTTATCAAAATCACTTTCCTTTGTATTTATCTGTATGCTATTGTATTTTTCATACTCTTTTTCTGCCTTTTCTATAGCTAACTGATGCGATATTTTTCCAGCATGTAAAAGAATTTCTCTGTCATTTAATGAAAGAAAACCATGTAATTTTTCAATCCAATCTTTCATATACATGGGTATCCTGCGCATAGCTTGACCTGTGGCAAATATAAGGTACTGCTCTGTCAAATTATTTAGAGCTAAAAGTTCTTCTTCGTTTAAATAATTTTTAGCAATTGCCACATCTTGTTTTTGTGGTTTTACTCCTCTCCAACTTGTCATACCCATATTGGGATCTTTACTATTTGCTCTTTCCACTACGATTTCGGCTGCTGTTTTGCCTGTAATTGCCCAGTGCATTTTATTTTGAACCGTTTGAAAAAACAAGATACTTGTTTCAAGTGTTGGGTCGTAATCAACACTTGTAGCGTATATATCTGTGATTTTTTGATAGAACCTTCTTTCCGATGTTCTAATATCCTGTATTCGCCTTACTAGTTCTTCAAAATAATCGAAGGGTTGATTAGGGTTTTTAAGGCGCTCATCATCCATTACAAATCCTTTTACAATATATTCTTTTATATGCTGTGTAGCCCATTGACGGAATCGAGTGGCTACATTTGATTTAATGCGATACCCTACGGATATGATGGCATCCAGATTGTAAAATTTTTGATTGCGTTCTACTTTTCTGCTCCCTTCGTTTTGAACTATTAAGAAATCCTTAATAGTTGCCTTTTCATCCAACTCGCCTTCGTCAAATATGCTTTTCAGATGCATGTTAACATTGGGAATAGTGGTTTGAAATAGCTCCGCCATTAGCTTTTGTGTAAGCCAAACAGTTTCATTTTCTAAGCGAACATCTAATTTTGTTTCTCCGTTTTCGGCTTGGTAAATGATTATTTTACTTTCTTCCATTTGAATTTATTTTTGACTTTTTATCATCTTGATGACGTCAGAAAGATGATAGTTAAAAAGGTGTTTCACCTAGTTTTTCAAAAAACCAAGTTCATACACTTGAGGTTGTAATTTTTTACTGAACTCTTTGTAGGCTTCTTCAAAATTCTTGAAATTCACAAGAGGAAAAGCTCCACTTGCATTGCGAGCTTGCAGCGCTTTGCGAATTTGATACCAACCTACATCTGGGCAGTTCAGCTTTAGTTCATCTCTTACACTTCTTACATCGGTTTGTGCAAAATAGGCTTGCCATAGCTTTTTGCCATCGGTTAAAACCGTTGTGGCTTCTTCCGAAAATGTTTTGTCTGCCGTATACTGCACCATAAAATCACCATTTTTAATAGCATTTTTAAGGGTGAAAATAAATTCTTCTTCGTGTGTTTCTATTTTAAACGAAACAAAGTGAGTTCCTATATATGCCGATACTTCTTCCAATGCTTCGGTGGTATAACTGCTTGCGCGCTTGCCCCATGTAATTGTTTTCTTTTTAAGAAAAGGAATCACATCTCCAGTTTTCATAATTGCGGCTTTTTTGGTATCAATTACACATAAAAATGGAGGTATTTCATCGCCTTTGTTTAATGCATGTTGCATATAATGCAGAAGCTGTGTAAACATTAGATGGGTAGAAGTATTGGTAGTAACCTTTGCTTCAAACCAAATTTCTTTAGTTTGTATATCGATAAGATTCTTAGAATATCCTATTAAGCCAAGCGCTTTTATATATGCAACTTTAACATCTTCTTCGCTTTTTGCATTGGATAATTTTTCACATAATGTCATTTGTAGTCTAATCTTTTGATTATTATAATTAGTGTGTAGGCTTAACGATTGTCAAAACGATCGTCTTTCTTGGTCAATTTTAAATCCTGCAAGACCGAAGATTTCACATTAATTTGGAAAAAATAATTTTGTTGGAAGCCGAAGGGTACCCAGTTAACACTCATCTCCCAGCAATGCAAATCACGATGCACTCCGAGTGAAGTATAGGAGAAATCTTTCTGCTCGAAATCGTAGCCACTATTATAGGTAACTTTCCACGACGGAGTTAATTGCAAATCGCCATTAAAATTCAAGGTTTGTGTAATCTGATCCGGAGCATTGAAATTATTCAAAAAGAAAAAATTATATCCAATATTTAAAGAAAATGGAATATTGAAATCGACATAGTTATCGCGGTTTTTATTGATCTCATCCAATTCATCCTGACTTCCTTTATTCGATTTCAATTCCTTTTTTCTTTGGATGATATTGAAGTTGATACTGAAATTTCCGGAACTGAAACGAGCTAATTTATTATTGGCCAAAAGTTCAGTTGTATTGATACGAACGCCGTTTTCATTGAGCACATAAGGATCAAAAGAGCCGAACATATTCAAGGAAATACGATCGATAATGGTGGCTCGTGCACTTAAACTGATGGGCGATAAACGCAAGGAATCTGCAGCGAAATTGTAAGAAGTACTCATTGCCAAACTCTCGAGTAATTTTACTTTTTTCATGGTAACGGCCGTATCACTTTTCTGTCGCACTTTCATCTCGAAATTGTTGTCCAAAGTGAAACTCATCAGTGAAGATTTTCCTGCTCCCGGTCCGCCGAAAACAGCACCTTCAAAGACAGAATATTTTTGTGTATTTCCTATAGAATCACCCTGCACACTTTTATAATAGCCATACCCGGGCTCGCTAAAGTCGGGACGCCACGAGAAACCAATGGTTGGTGTCATCACATGACGAATTGCAGCTATATTACCTTTTTTGAATTGCAGCATTCCATAAATACGTGTATTCATGTTGGTACTGAATGCAAATTCACGTGCAGCTATAAATCCATTCACCGTGTCAATATCGATGGTTTGCGTTTCAGGATCCCATGCTTTGGTAATGGATTTTAAATACCATTTTTCGGTGTATGAAATACCGGGACTCACTGTAAAATATTTCGCAACAGTAAAAGAGGTGTTAATCGGAATGCTGTGTTGGATACCATAACGCAATTGCTCCAGCGTACTTTCCCTGAACAATAAAGTATCTTTCGTAGCAATAGAATTGATGAACGAACTCGTTAATCCTACTCCTATTTTCTCATACCATCTTGGTGCTCCTAACACTTCCTGACGCTTGAAAGGTGTTCTTCTTGCCAAATTAAAAGTGGCTGCCGGCAAACTCAAATTGATATCTCTGGTTTGTGTGTTTTGAGAATGCGCTAAACTCACACTTAAATTGATGGGTTTTCCGGTCCATACTTTCGACCAAGCCACCGACGAGGTAAATGTATTTGTTAAGAAATTATTTGCACTGCTGATATTGTATCGATAGAATTGCGCAGAACCTGCATTTACATTCGCCGTGAAATTGGTTCCCGGTTTTAATTTCGCATCTTGAATGTGATTCCATCTCACAAAAAAGGATTTTTCTAAACTATAATCAGGAAATTCCGGACGACTAATCCTATTAATTGAATAGTTCAAAGAAACATTCCCTGCAAATCGATACTTCCAAGCGTAATTGCTAAAAGTATTAGCACGCCAACTTCCTTTGGAATAAATGTCCCCGGTTAAAGCAATATCAAAATGATCGTTCAAGCCAATATAATATCCGCCATTCTTAAGGAAGAAACCTAACTCTTGCGACTCACCGTACTGTGGAAATAAAATTCCTGAAGAGCGACCTTTCTTATTCGGGAAAAATCCGAATGGAATGGCCAATGGTGTGGGCACATCCATAATATACAAATTAGCCGGACCCGTAACTACTTTATTATTCGGAACGACTTTAATTTTATCGGCTTTCAAATAATAGTGTGGATGCGGCGCATCACAAGTCGTATAGTAGCCATCTTTTATAAATGTACTGTTATCTGCTTGCTTTTTCACCACGGCGCCATGAATATAACTATCGCCATCTTTGGTGGTCACTTCCGAAATTTTTCCTTTCTTGGTATTGAAATTATATCGGATTTGATCGGCTTGAAACTCATCGGTACCTTGTTTAAACAAAGGTTTGCCTTGAATAACACCACTTGAATCAGGAAGTCCGTTTGAGGAAAGTAGTTTGGTGTTAAAATCTATATCTATATAATCTGCATCCAAACGAACATCTTCATAGGTCATCCAAGCTTTTCCATACAAATACACCATTCCGGTATCCAAATCATATACAATGGAGTCCTCGGCATGGTAGCTCACTTTCGACTTAAAATCTTCGGCCAATTGCAGCGAGTCATCTAAAGAAAGCGTGTCGTTTGTAAGGACTCGAAGAGAATCGCCTGAAGCCAAAATACTGTCGGGAACATTGACTTTGATGCTATCTTCCTTATTTACAGTCGTCTTGGTACTATTTTCTTTAGTGGAAGCAGAAGAAATGGAAGCGAATAAAAAGAACAGACATACCATCCACCAACAAAATGACGTTGAAAAGTTGCCTGAACCTGGTCTATCTACATGCTTCATTATCGATATGATACTCTTAATTTTGAAGCCGCAAAGCTACAAAACCCAAACGTGAAACGAATAGTTCTGATTGCCATATCCTTTGTATTATTTTTTAGCCATATTTCATTTAAGGCGCAGTGCAAAGATTCTTATAAAATTAAAACCATCGTTATTGATGCAGGTCATGGTGGTCATGATGCGGGATGCCTTGGTGCAATGGCGCGAGAAAAACATGTGGCACTGGATATTGCGCTCAAACTCGGGAAAATGATTGAAACAAATTATCCCGATATTCATGTGGTTTATACGCGTAAAACCGACGTGTTTATTCCTTTGCACGAACGTGCTAACATTGCAAATAAAGCGCATGCCGATTTATTTATTTGTATTCATCTAAACGCTGGTGGTAAAGCAGCGTATGGGTCGGAGACCTACGTCATGGGAACTCATAAAACGGAAAGTAATCTGGAAGTTGCTAAACGTGAGAACGCCACCATTTTATTAGAGGATGATTATCAGAAAAAATACGATGGATTTGATCCAAATTCTCCGGAAGCAAATATTATTTTTTCCTTGTATCAAAGTCAGTTTATGAGTCAAAGTGTTTTGTTTGCTTCGAATATTCAAGAAGAGTTTACCGAATACGCCGGAAGAAATAATCGCGGTGTGAAGCAAGCCGGATTTCTAGTATTGTATAAAACAGCCATGCCGGCAGTATTGATTGAGTGCGGATTTTTAACGCATGAAAACGAAGAGAAATTTTTAGCTTCCGATAAAGGACAAAATACAATGGCTTCTGCAATTTATCGGGCTTTTAAGGAGTATAAAGTGGATATGGAATCAGGTGTGGAAACAGGAACAGTAAAGAACAAAACCGAATCAGAGAAACAGGAAGAACCAATAAAATCTGATCCTGTGAAAACTGAAATTCCTGAACTAAGTAAAACAATTATTGCGAATGTCGATTCTCAAAAAACTGTTGTTCCGGAGAGTAAGCCGAGTCCACCGCCTCCCATGCCTACTCCTAAACCCGAAAAATCTAATCCTGGATTAGCTGATAAAGTTTTGAATGATATAAAATCACCGGTAATATATTACTCTATTCAAATTGGTGCGAGTAAGAATCCTGCTGCTGATGATGCAAAATTTGCGAAAGAAGAAAACATCAATATTGTCAATTGCAGCGATGGTTATACCCGTTATTGTATCGGAAAATTTACTTCTTTGGCAGATGCAAGGAAGAAATTAAATCAAGTGAAAGCATCCGGTAAGGTAGATGCTTTTTTAACTGCATTCAGCGGACAGCAGCGAATCACAATTCAGGAAGCAGATAAATTATTAAAGAAATAAAATTCAAATTCCTTTTTTTCTTTTCTTTTGTTCCAATGATATCCTTGTTAATTGTAATTTCGAAATTAAATAATTCATTATGATCGCACAATTTATATTCCTAGTCATTCTTGCTGTTGGAGTTTATTTTTTTGCCAAAAGGGTGAAGCAAGTTAGTCGAAATATTAATCTTGGTCGCGAAAAAGTCATTAATGATCGCCCCTCCGATCGCTGGAAAACGATGGCGCGCGTGGCCATGGGACAATCGAAAATGGGGAGTCGGCCGGTGGCAGCATTTTTTCATTTCTTGATTTACATCGGATTTGTTATCATCAATATTGAGGTGTTGGAAATTATTATGGATGGTCTTTTCGGCACCCATCGTATTCTTAGTTTCATGGGTGGATTTTACGATTTTCTCATTGGTAGTTTTGAATATTTGGCGCTTGGTGTTTTAGCTGCTTGTGTGGTTTTCTTAGTCCGCAGAAATGTGTTGCGCCTACGGCGTTTTCACATGGCTGAAATGACATCTTGGCCAAAATCAGATGCGAACTTTATTTTGATTATCGAAATATTATTAATGACTGCTTTCTTATTGATGAATGCTTCGGATGCTATTTTGCAATCGCGAGGAATGGATCATTATGTGGTGGCAGGAGCATTTCCTGTTTCTTCTTCGTTGTTTTCTTTTCTCGATAATTATTCGAGTGAATCATTAGTGATGATTGAACGCGGCGCTTGGTGGTTCCACATCATCGGCATTCTTGCCTTTTTAAATTATGTTCCCTACTCTAAACATTTTCATATTTTATTGGCGTTCCCCAATACTTGGTACAGCAATCTGAATCCGAAAGGACAATTCAATAACATGGAAAGTGTGACTAATGAAGTGAAATTGATGATGGATCCTTCCGCCGCGGTTCCTGCTGTTGATCCGAATGCAGCACCGCAACGTTTCGGAGCAAAAGATGTAAAGGATTTAAACTGGAAGCAATTGATGGATGCTTATGCCTGCACGGAGTGTGGAAGATGTACGGATGTTTGTCCGGCCAACATCACTGGCAAATTATTATCGCCGCGTAAAATCATGATGGATACTCGCGATCGTTTGGAAGAAGTAGGAAAAAATATTGATGCGCACGGGGCTACTCATGAAGATGGAAAATCATTGATCAACGATTACATAAAAGAAGAAGAAATTTGGGCTTGCACCAGTTGTAATGCTTGTGTGGAAGCTTGTCCTGTGTTGATTGATCCCCTTAGCATCATCATGGATCTGCGTCGATTTAAGGTGATGGAAGAAAGTGCAGCACCTGCCGAGTTAAACGGAATGTTTACCAAGATGGAAAACAACGGAGCTCCCTGGCAATTCTCTCCTGCCGATCGTATGAACTGGACCGAAAATTAATTTTAGCAAGAAGACCAACACAAAAATTTATGGAAGATTTCAAAGTAAATACTATGGCCGAAATGCTTGCAAGAGGAGAACAGCCCGAGTTTCTTTTTTGGGTGGGATGTGCAGGAAGTTTCGATGATCGTGCCAAAAAGGTCACCAAAGCTTTAGCAAAAATATTGCATCATGCTCAAATCAAATTCGCCGTTTTAGGCACCGAAGAAAGTTGCAGCGGTGATCCGGCCAAACGTGCGGGCAATGAGTTTTTATTTCAGATGCAAGCGATGAACAACATCATGGTGCTTAACGGCTACGAAGTAACGAAAATAGTAACCGCGTGTCCCCATTGCTTTAACACGCTAAAAAACGAATACCCTGAATTAGGAGGACATTACCAGGTCGTTCATCATTCACAGCTTTTACAAGAACTTTTAGATCAAGGAAAAGTCACGGTGCAAGGCGGAGCATACAAAGGCAAAAAAGTTACATTTCATGATCCCTGCTATTTAGGAAGAGGCAATGACGTATATGAAGCTCCGCGGCAAGTAATCATGCGCCTCGACTCCTTAATGACCGAGATGAAACGCAGCAAAGCAAATGGTTTATGCTGCGGTGCCGGCGGCGCTCAAATGTTCAAAGAACCCGAAAACGGAAACAAAGACGTCAATATGGAACGCGCCGAAGAAGCCTTGGCCTTGCAACCCGATGCCATTGCCGTAGCCTGCCCATTCTGCATGACCATGCTCAGCGACGGCGTCAAACTCAACGATAAAGAAGATCAGGTAAAGGTGAAAGACATCGCGGAGATGATAGCGGAGGCGATGGATCTGTAGTCGCTCGCTTTTAATTTATAGAAAAGTTAAATTGCGTCTACGTTTTTGGGAAGCCGCAAGCTACAAGCTTCAGGCTTCAAGCCTCTTTCTCGAAAAAAGCTTGAGGCCTGTGGCTTGAAGCTTAAAAAAAGACCGCTGATTTTTTGTGATCAATTATGGTTTTTGCTGAATAATCGACGAGACATCCGCGGGATCGCTGCTAACGCTTCTTTTAAGTAATTCTTCGTCAAGTACGCAATTGCTCCAAACATTTTTAACAATTTAGCCAACGCCGCCTCCTTCCCATATCCCCAAAGCTCGCAAAACGAATTGGTTATAAAATGACAGTTGATTATTAATTTAATTTTAAAGGTGTGAATTCTCTCTATAAATGAAGAAAATGATTGATCTCATTCTATTACCTTTGCGTGATATCCTAAAAACTGTTATGCCCATTAAGACCAACTCCGCTTTTAAAGAATTTTTAATAGATGTGGGCGGTATTTCTGATTTTACAGCTCGGTTTTTTCGTGAAGGATTTAAGCCTCGTTATGAATGGTCGGAATTTGTGCGACAGTGTTTCATTATCGGATATAAAACTTTACCACTCGTAGGGGTTACTGCTTTCATAATGGGATTGGTATTAACGGTGCAAAGTCGTCCAACATTGGAGGAGTTTGGTGCCGAATCCTATTTGCCGGCGATGGTAGCGCTTTCGGTAATTCGTGAAATTGGCCCAGTGATTACCGCTTTGATTTGCGCCGGAAAAATTGGTTCGAGCATAGGAGCCGAATTAGGTTCGATGAAAGTGACAGAGCAAATTGATGCCATGGAAGTGAGTGGAACAAATCCTTTTAAATATTTAGTAGTAACTCGCGTAGCAGCTTGCACCTTGATGTTACCATTGTTGGTGATCATCGCCGATTTGATTTCCCTCTATGCGGCCTATATTGGTGTTAATATTAAAGATGTAGTAAGCATCGATTTGTTTTTTACGCAGGTGTTTAATTCTCTTGTTTTTGGAGATGTTTTACCTGCGGTTATAAAAACTTATTTCTTTGGATTCGCTATAGGAATTATCGGTTGCTATAAGGGATATAATTCGAAGAAGGGTACCGAAGGCGTTGGTATCGCAGCGAATTCTGCGGTGGTAGTATCCTCTTTGTTGGTTTTTATTCTGGATTTAATTGCGGTGCAAATCGCAGAAATTATGGGATTAACATAAAATGGAAAGTCAAGTCCTAACAAATATTCCAAAGCCGGTAGATCCCAATGGGGAACTTATGGTGAAGATGCGTGATGTTTATAAATCATTTGGCGATAATGATGTGTTGAAGGGATTTAATCTCGACTTAATGCGTGGCGAAAATTTGGTGGTACTTGGGAAATCCGGTTCAGGAAAATCCGTTTTAATCAAATGCATGGTGGCTTTATTAATGCCCGATAAAGGTGAGGTGGAAGTCTTCGGTAAAAATATTCCTAAATTAAATCGTGATGATCTGGATGAGGTGCGCGTAAAAATTGGATTTCTATTTCAAAGTTCTGCTTTGTACGATTCCATGACGGTGCGTGAGAATTTGGAATTCCCTCTTCGTCGCCACTGGATCAATAAAACGCGTACTGAGGTGGATGAATTGGTAATGGAAGCCCTAGACAATGTAGGATTAAAAGATGCTATTGATCTCATGCCCTCCGAATTATCAGGTGGTATGCGAAAGCGTATTGGATTGGCGCGTACTTTAATCTTGAAGCCGGATATTATTCTTTACGATGAACCTACCACCGGATTGGATCCCATCACCAGCAGAGAAATCAGTAATTTAATTTTAGAAATTCAAAATAAATACAATACTTCTTCTATTATTATCACTCACGATATGGCTTGTGCCAAAATTGTATCGAACCGCGTAATTGTATTGGTCAATGGCATCTCACATGCCGAAGGAACCTATGATGAATTAAATAAAACTAGCGATCCTGAAGTTAAACCCTTCTTTGAATAATTATGGAAAAAGCAACGAATAAAATAAAACTCGGAATATTTGTGATGACAGGAACGATCCTTCTCATCGTTTCACTTTATTTCATTGGTACGAAACAAAATTTATTTAGTAAGACCTTGTCGATTTACGTGCGATTTAACAATGTTAACGGACTCATCACAGGTAATAATGTACGTTTTGCCGGCATCACAATCGGAACAGTTAAGGAAATCAATATTGAAAATGATTCATTGGTGTTGGTGGAGATGGTTATCAGGCAAGATGCGATGCGTTACATCCGCAAAAAGTCAATAGCGGAAGTTGGTTCTGATGGATTGATGGGAAATAAATTAATCAATATTACAACGATCGATATTGCAAGTCAATTTGTAGCAGAGAATGATACAATTTTAAGTTTAGGTTCTGTAGGTACTGATGAAATGATGCGTACATTAAATACGACGAATATAAATGTGTTGGATATTACAAATGATTTAAAACGAATCACACAAAGGATCTCTGATAGCAAACCCCTCTGGGATATAATCTCTGATACCGTTCCATTTGCGAATTTCCGTCGTACTTTAATCAGCATTGAAACTGCTTCGCTTTCGGCAGTGAACATGACGAAGTTGGCAGAAGATCTTTTAGAAGAAATTAAAAATGGTCAAGGCGTAGCCGGGAAAATTATTTCTGATGATTCCACGGCAAGAAATTTTGAACGAATTGTTGCGAATGTTGAAGCAGCTACCGATACTGCCAAACTCGCCTTGCATCACATGCATGAATTTATGGAAGATCTTAATCTTACACCAGGACCTCTTGGTGTACTTGCTCGTGATACTGCAATGGCAGGTGACATGAAATCGGTTTTTGCAAACTTGAGCATAAGCACCGCACTTTTGAATGAAAATTTAAAAGCCTTGCAAAGCAATTTCCTGTTCAGAAGGTACTTCAGGAAAAAGGCAAAGGAAGCTGCTAAAGTAGGGAACTAAATTACGCTATTGATATAAATCAGTTTTTGTTGTTACAAAGGTCACAAAGCAAATTAACTTTCGTTTGTTTCTTTGTTGGATGTCTAATCACACAACCAAAACAAAAAAGATTGCAGCATTTTTGAAAGTCATTTCGAATCCGACGCGAATAGAAATTATTAATTTATTGGCTCCAAATAAGCAATTGTCGGTGACTCAAATTTGCAACAAACTAAAGACCGAACAAAGTCTGGTTTCCCATCATTTGAAAAACATGCGAAACAGTGGCATCCTTGCAACCTCGCGTGAAGGCATTCATATTTATTATTCCATCGCTGCTCTACAAGTTTTGGATATTATCCGACTGGCGAAAAATTAATCCTACTAAAATTCCATGAGCACTCCTACTCCATCCTCTTTCAAAGAGATTATCAATTCCGGAAAACCTGTCTTGGTCGATTTTTTCGCCGACTGGTGTGGGCCTTGTAAAATGATGGCGCCCATTCTGGAATCGGTCAAATCTAAAATGGGTGATAAAGCCCTCATCATCAAAATTGATGTCGACAAAAATCCGAAAGCTGCCGCCGCCTATCAAGTGCAAGGAGTTCCAACCCTCATCATTTTCAAAGACGGTAAAAATGTTTGGCGACAATCAGGAGTCATTCAAGCCCCGCAATTGATCCAGCTTTTAGAGGGGTTTGTTTAATTTGTGATTCAAATCAACAATCATTTTTATTGTTTGATTAAATAGTACATACCTTACATTAGAATTTACGAAAATCACAGTCATTTATGTTTCACTGGAAGTGCATTAGTTCTGATAAAAAAATAATCAAAAAAGATAATTTCGATTTTTTTCACACAGAAACCGATAGTCTATCGGACTCCGCGTGAATGTTGCAATTTCAACGAAGCTTGTAGTTACAATTTTTCACTAAATTTTTTAGATGGAAGCCTGAATTGAAACGTTAGAATTGCTGAAATAAATTAGAAAAAAGGGAACCCATCTCCGAGCTCCCTTTCTATATCAAGTATTTTAAAATCAATATCCGAAAACTTGCTTTAAATCCAATTCCGTGACGGGACCGAATTTCTCCAATGTTTTGAAATCGATTTTCTCTTTGTCGCCGATGCAAGCAATACGGTATTTCTTGCCTTTGATGTAGTTCAAATGGAAGGCTTCGATATCCTTGATGCTCATCGTTGAAATTTTCTCGTACATCTCTTTTCGTAGATCGTAATTGATTCCCATTTTCATGGAACCATGATAGGCTCTTAATATCTCCATCTTTGTGATGCGGTCGCTGGCGATGCCTTGTAATACTCCTTCTTTCGCTTGTGAGTATGACTTTTCCGACACAGGCATCTCTTGCAATAGTTCCATCATGCCATCCAATGCTTCGGGTAATTTATCGGCTTGTGTTCCGATGTAGGCCATGTTTAAATAAGAACGATCGAGACGGTTGGGTGAAATATACCGTGAGCTTACTGCGTATGCCAACGCTTTACTTTCACGCATGGTTTGGAAAACCGGCGATGACATTCCACCACCAAAATAACGACTGTACATTTGTACCACCGGCTGGATGTTTTTATCATAGCTTCCTCCCTTCGACAAGAACTGAACTTCTGCTTGCTTCATATCGTAATTCACAAAGAATACTTTGCCATCATCGGTGCTTTGCTCTGTAAATACTTTTCCTTTTGTGATGGCTTGAAATCCTCGTGGCGTTTTGTGAAATTTATTTAAGAGATCTATCAATTTGTTGGTCTCGCTAGTTCCGTAGTAATCGATACGATGTACATAGCCCATCAAATTGCGAATCATTACCGCCAATTCTTTACCGGTAATTTGTTTCAATTCTTCTTCACTCAACAAATAAGTTACTGCCGACTCCGGACCAAAGCGAGCATACGTAGAAACACGAGATAAAATCTCCCCTTTATTTAATTTGGCATTGGCTCTCTTTTTCAAAATATCATCTACCAAATTTTTCAAAGCTGCTTCATCAGCAACGGGATTAGAAAGTAAACTCTCCAATAACATCATTGCAGGTATAAAATTATTGCTGATACCGCTCAATCGAATATTGATTTCATCTTCACTTGCAGAAGCCGAATAAGAACATCCCAATTTGTAAAACTCTTCTTTTAATTGTTCTGCACTGTATTTATCGGCACCTAAATAATCGACATATAACATGGCTAATGGCCAACGCTTATCCTGGGCATTGCCCATCTCCACCGTATAATTCATCGAAAACAAACTGTTCTCGGTATTTTTTAAAGAGTACACGGGAATTGAACTTTTTAACTTGGTGGTAGTGATGGCTTTCGAAAAGTCAATAAAAACAGGAGAAATTTCCTTGACTTTACTCCCAAATATATTTTTCAAAAATTCACTCTGCATGTCGCGATTCATGGCCACCGGTGTGATGGATGGCTTCTCTACTTTTAAT
>Ga0105052_10004274_pt1 | contig 15826 bp, 15 predicted proteins | sample FRY03_FD_78094 | JGI IMG/M metagenome (GOLD analysis project Ga0105052, IMG submission 78094) | Freshwater microbial communities from Lake Fryxell liftoff mats and glacier meltwater in Antarctica - FRY-03 | ecosystem: Environmental > Aquatic > Freshwater > Ice > Glacier meltwater ... | reverse complement strand
GCTCGGGATGGTTGCCCCGGCCCTTGAGGTACTTGCCGCGGGCCAGGCTGCCGAGGCGAAACCAGGGCTCGGACGGAACCGACAGAACGATGTTTCCCCGGCACACCCGTGAAAGCTCGGCCAGTGCAGGAGCCGGGTTCGGGATGTGTTCGAGCACTTCGAGGCAGAGAACGAGCTCGAAACTTTCGTCTTCGAAAGGCAGAGCCGTCAGGTCGGCGACCTGGAACTGGCCGGACGGGATCCGCTTCGCCGCGAACTCGACCGACTCCGGATTGAGGTCGACCCCGGTCACCGAACCGGCGAGCATCCCGTCGAGCCGCTCGAGGGTCTCACCCTCGCCGCAGCCGGCGTCAAGCACCGTGCCCGGATCCAGCGGGCCGACCAGCGCACCGACCTTGCCGTAGAAGCGGCCGAACAGTTTCCTGACAACCGGGTTGCCGGTCTGGAACTTCTCGTAGTTGCTCGTCTCCACGGCTGTCAGTCTAGGCTCAGCGGCAGCCCCGGGGCGGCCCGGCAACGTCGCGCCCGGCCGGAGCTCAGCGGCCGTAACGGTCTGCGGAGAGCACGAGCTGGTCGGGCAGGGCGGCGCGCGGAGGAGGGGCCGGATCGGCACGCACGGTGACAGTCTCGGAGACCGAGCGGGTTATCTCGTGCTCGCCGTCGGCGGCGCTGACCACGACGGTCTCGTCGTCACTGGAGGCGACCGTACCTTCGAGGCCGGGCTCGAGGCCGATGTCCTTGAGGTAGTGAAGCAGGCTCTCAGCCTCGTTCTCGAAACGCAGCACGACGACGGAAGCGCCGACGGCCACGTCGGAAAGCGGGGCACCCTGTTCACGGACTCCGTCAATCGGGTGGCCGTGCGGGCAGGTGTTGGCCTCGCCGATCGCCGCCCTCATACGCTCTTCGAGGACCGGCGACATGGCGTGCTCGAGCCGCTCCGCCTCCTCGTGGACTTCATCCCAGGGGATGCCCAGTACGTCGGTGAGAAAGCGCTCGATCATCCGGTGGCGACGGGTGATCTGCTCGGCCTCGACCCGACCTTCATCGGTCAGGTGGAGGATCTTGTCCTCACTGCGGGTCACATAACCGTCGCGCTCGAGCCGCTTGATCATCTCGTGCACCGTGGGCGGAGAGAGCTGCATAGCCCGGGCGATGTTGGCACCAGTGATCGGCAGTCCGGCCTCCATCAGCCAGAAGATTGTCTGCAGGTATTCCTCTTCGGCTACGGTCGCCTGTTCCTGGGCCAAGGTGTCTCCTAAACTCGGGGGTTGGATCCGAAAGCCGGATCTGGATATCCCCTCAAACAATAGGCGTTCGACGTCGGCGCCCTGACTCGATCGGGGAATCGACTCAGGGAGAAGTCGCCGAGTTCATGAGGGCGGTGATCACGGCTTCGTGGAAGCCGTCGCCACTCCTGCCTTCGGTCACGGTCGCGTTGGGGAAGGACGCGAGCGCAGCCTTGACTCCGCTGTCGCGCTCCGGTCCGTTGGCGACCATGAAGAACCGGCCGACCGAGTCGGCGGCTTCGAGGTCCTCGAGGGAATCGCCGACAGCGATCGTCTGCCCGCGGGCGTAACCGCGGGCTTGCGCGTGAGCGGCTACGGCGCTGGCCTTCGAGGCTCCCTTTGCCACCAGGTGATAGACATGCGCGATCTCGACCCCTGGCATCTGCCTCCGGATCGCGCCGTTGTCGAGCAGCCGCAGGTCACCGTGGCCGTTTTCTTCGAGCAGACGGTTGGCCTCGGCGGTGTCAACCCCGCCGCGAAAGAGATGGGACATCTCCCGGTCCAGGTGCCACGGCTCGTGGTACTCGAAACGACCGTCGAAGTGTTCAAGCAACAGCTCCGGCACACCTCTGGCCGAAACCTGTTCGACCAGGCTCAGCCCCTCCTCGTGGACGAAGTCACCGGTCGCCATGAAGGTCTCGCCGTCGATGCTGAAGGCCGAGCCGGCCTCGAAGATGAACGAGGTCTGGCCGATCAGCCGAGCGTCCTCGTGGACCTGGACCCGGCGACGGCCCGACATGATCACCACCTCGACCCCGGCCCGGTCGCACGCCTGCAGAGCCTTGGCCTGCATCATCGAGAACCCGCCCTCGTGATCGGCGAACAGCGACGCGCCCGCTCCGAGCAGGGTGCCGTCAAGGTCGGTGTAGACGCAGCGCAGGCTCATCGCGGCGGGGCTCAGCCTTCCTGCCGGCGGCCCGCAGGTTCGGCCGGAACCGGGTTGGCGCCCGCGACAGGGTCTACAAGCGCCAGGTCGACGGCGCTGGCAGGTCTAACGAGGGCGGGATCTGCGGGAGGGAACGCTGCCGCCACGATGCCTCCAGCCGGCGGCCGCACGACGGTTTCGCGCCCTGCGCCGGGGGCCGGGCTGATCGCACCGAGGTCTCTGCGCCCGAGGCGGGCCAGTGTCTCGGCCAGCCCGGCGATCACCTCGGATGCCATGCCATTGAGAGCGGCCAGGCTCTGATGGGCGTTGCGCTTGGTCCCGAGGTCGACCTGGGCCATGCCTTCAATCCCGATCCGGTTCCAGACCTCGACCAGCATCGCGATCTCCACGCCGTAGCCGGTGTGAAACGGGATCGAGCCGAGCAACTCGCGCCGGGCGGCAACCTCACCGGCCAGTGGCTGGCCGAAGGCGGCGAGCTCAGGCACGGTCGCGGCCAGAAGCGGCCGTGCGGTCAGCTCGGTCACCCGGCCGCCGCCGGCCGGCTGTTCGCTCTCGCGCTGCCTGAACGGGCGTGCATAAACACCCTTGACGAAGCTCTTGGCCGGATCGCGCAGAATCGGGCCGAGCAACCCGATCACATAATGGCGCCCGAAGTCGGCGATGTCGCCGTCCACGAAGACGATTACATCACCGGTCGCGGCGGCCATCGAGCGCCACATCGCATCGCCCTTGCCACGGACCGGACCTGCAGATGGCACCAGCTGGTTTTCGGAGACAACCTCGGCACCGGCGTCGGTCGCGGTCGCCGCGGTGCCGTCGGCGGACTCTGCGTCGACCACCAGGATCTGATCGATCAGGCCGGCCTCGGCAAGCAGGAGAAGCTCAGTCACGGTCTGGGCGATAGTGCCTGCCGTGTTACGGGTCGGAATGACTACCGAAACCTTGCCGTCCTTGAGGGTGGCGAGGTCGGCGGCGTGGAAGTCTGTGTGCTCGAAGGTGTCTAGCATCGTGTCCGTGGAAGACGGAGGCCAAAGACTACGGACCCGGGAGGGTGGACTGTTCCCCGAGGGTCCAGCGATAGTTGGCGTGGTCAACGCAACGCCCGACTCCTTCTCGGATCGCGGCGACCGCTCGACCGCCGGATCGATCCGCCAGGTCGAAGAACACATGAGAAACGGGGCCGACATCATCGAGGTCGGTGGGGAGTCGAACGTGACCAACCGGCCGGCCGTCTCCGCCGAAGTCGAACTCGAACGCATCCTTCCCGTCGTCGAGGCGGCAGTCTCGCTCGGGGCAACAGTCTCGGTCGACACCTATAAGCCCGAAGTCGCCGACGGCGCACTGAATGCGGGAGCTGCGATCGTCAACGACATCAGCGGAAGTGAGAGCACCGCGATGCTAGAAGTCTGCTCCGGCTACGGGGCGGGCATGGTCGTAATGCACACCGAAGTCCCCCCGAAGACCCAGCGCTGGGACGAGGATCTCTACCCCGACGGTGTCGTCCAGCGCCAGGTCGAGTTCTTCTCGGCCAGGCTGAAGGAACTGGACCGGGCCGGAATCCCGGTCGAACGGGTCGTGCTCGACCCCGGGCCCGATTTCGGCAAGACCCCACGCCAGACGGTCGACTCGCTCAGGGGCATCCCGCGGCTGCTCGAATTCGGCTGTCCGGTGATGCTCGCCGTCTCACGTAAGGACTTTGTCGGGGCGATAACCGACCGGCGTCCGAGCGAGCGTGCGGCCGGGACACTGGCGGCCGTCGCGGTAGGGCTCGACCTCGGCGCGACCCTGCTCAGGGTCCACGACGTCGCCGGCACGGTGGATTTCCTCAAGGTTTGGCAAGCCCTTAAGGGCGAGATTGAGGTGGACCCGGGCCTGAGGATCGGCGAGCAGGTCCGGCGCGAGGCACCCGCGGGCCGGCCGCTTGGCTGACTCCCTGCTTTCGACCCCCTGGTCGGTCGCGATCGACCCCGCCCGTCGGGACGGCAGGATCCTCGAAACAGTGAACGAGGCCGGGAGGGCGGCTGAGACGGAGCCGCTGCCGCCCGAACTCGACCCGACACTGGAGAAGGCCCTGAGAGCCCGCGGGTTCACCTCGCTCTACCGCCATCAGGCTGAGACCTTCAGGGTCGCGACCGGTAAGCCGTCCGGGACGGAGGCCCCGTCCGGCGTGGTGATCACGACCTCGACCGCCTCCGGCAAGTCGCTCGCCTTCAACCTGCCGGTGCTCGACTCGATCGCCAGGGACGAGAAATGCCGCGCTCTCTACCTCTACCCGACGAAGGCCCTCGCCCAGGATCAGGCCCGCTCGCTGTCGTCGCTCGGCCCGCCCAACCTGCGCCACGCGATCTACGACGGCGACACACCGAAGGAGGAACGGGCGGCGATCCGGCGGCGGAGCAACCTCGTGCTGAGCAACCCGGACATGCTCCACGTCGGCATCCTTCCCCACCACCGCAGCTGGGGAGACTTCCTCGCCAACCTCGAGTGGGTCGTGATCGACGAGGCCCATACCTACCGCGGGGTGTTCGGGTCGAACGTCGCCAACGTGATCCGCCGGCTGCGAAGGATCGCCTCCGCTTACGGCAGTGAGCCCCGGTTCATTCTCGCCACGGCGACGATCGCCAACCCGGAGGAGCTGGCCGAGCGGCTGGTCGGCAGCCCCCTGACGCTGGTCGAGCGTGACGGCGCCCCCCACGCGAAGCGGGAGATAGACGTCTGGAACCCGCCGCTGGTCAACCCGGCCACCGGCGCCCGGCGCTCGTCACTGGCCGAGGCGGCCGATCTGTTCGCGGAGTTGATCGCCCACGACGTGCGCACGATCTGCTTCCTCAAGAGCCGCCGCGGGATCGAGCTGATCCGCAAGTTCGCCGCCGAACGGCTGGAAGCCAAAGGCAAGCCGGAGCTGGCCGGCCGGATCGCGCCGTACCGGGCCGGCTACACCCCGGCGCAGCGACGAAAGATCGAAGCGGACCTGGTGTCGGGTGAGCTGCTCGGGGTCGTCTCCACGAACGCGTTGGAGCTCGGTATCGACATCGGCGAACTGGATGCGGCGATCTGCGTCACCTTCCCCGGGACGGTCGCGACGCTGCGGCAGATGTGGGGCCGGGCGGGCCGGCGCAGGCCCGGGCTCGCCGTCTACATCGCCGGCCCGGACGGCCTGGACCAGTACTTCTGTCGACACCCCGGAGAGTTTCTGAAACGCCCCGTGGAGGCGGCGATCCTCGATCACCGCTCGCCCGAGATTGCGGCCCAGCACATGCTCGCGGCGGCGTTCGAGCTGCCGATCACGCCTGAGGACCGACGCTGGTTCGGCGACGGGCTGGAACCGGCGACTGCCTCGATGCTCACCCGGGGAGAACTCCGCCGGGCCGGCAAAGGGCTGGTGCCGCGGCGCCCCGGATTTGTCGCATCGGGGATCCCGCTCAGGTCGAGTTCGGCCGCGAACCTGGCGGTGATCGACCGGACATCCGGGGAAGTGATCGGCACGGTCGAGTCCGGGCGGGCGTTCACCACGGTCCACCCCGGAGCCGTCTACATGCACTTCGGATCCTCGTACGAAGTCGAGCAACTGAACCTGCACGACGGCCAGGCGATCGTCAGGCCGTTCGACGACGAGTGGTATACGCGTCCGAAAACCGACACCGAGATCTTCATCGACACGGTCGAAAGCCGGCGCGAGGTTGCGGGAGTCGAGCTGAGCTTCGGTGAGGTCTCGGTCACCGACCGGGTTACCGGTTACCAGCGCATCCTCACCACCAACCAGGAGGCGACCGACCTGATCGACCTCGAGTTGCCCGACCAGGAGTTCCGCACCAGGGCCCTCTGGTACACGGTGCCGGAGGAGCTGGCCGGAGACCTGCCGCTGAACAGCCTGCTCGGAGCGCTACACGCGACCGAGCACCTGCAGATCGCCGTGCTGCCGCTGATCGCGATGTGTGACCGGTGGGACATCGGTGGCCTCTCGACCAACGTGCATGCCCAGACCGGCCAGCCGACGATCTTCATCTATGACGGCCACCCGGGCGGGATCGGGATCGCGAGACGGGGCTTCGAGTGCTTCGACCGCCTCACCTCCGACGCTCACGGACTGGTTGACGAATGCCCCTGCGATACGGGCTGCCCCTCCTGCGTCCAGAGCCCGAAGTGCGGCAATCTGAACGATCATCTGTTCAAGCAGGGCGCGATCTCGTTGCTCGCCGGGATGCTTGGAGACCATCCCTCCACGGGCTCCGTCCGGACGGACAGCCCACAGCCGTAACGGATAGCCTTACTGGTCGCTTCGGCGAGGTAGCTCAGTTGGTAGAGCACACGACTGAAAATCGTGGTGTCGCCGGTTCGATCCCGGCCCTCGCTACTTGACGACGCCCTCCAGTCCGGGTGGACCTGGCAGCATGACGGCAGGGGGGACGACCAGAGCCTGTCCATCAACTCACAGTCGCCGGGGCCTCCTCGCGCAGGCCGATACGCGCGTGCAGTCGCCGGAGGGGCTTCGGAGACCACCAGTTCCACGGGCCGAGCAGCGCCATCAGTGACGGGACGAGCAGAGCCCTCACAACAAGCGCGTCGATCAGCACTCCGATCGCGACGCCGACGCCGATCTGCTTGATGAAGAGGACCTCGGAAGTCACAAAGGCACCGATCGCAACCGCGAGCAGGACCGCTGCCGCCGTCACCACGGCGCCGGTTCGGGCAAGTCCCACGGCCACCGCCTCGCGATCCTCCATGCCTGCGTCATGAGCTTCCTTGATCCGGCCGAGCAGGAAGACCCCGTAGTCGGTAGAGAGCGCGAATACGAGCGTCGCGGTGACCAGGAAGTCGGTCGGTTCGATCCCGCCCTGGCTGGTATAGCCGAGCAGACCCTCGAAACGGCCGTCCTGAAAGATCAGGGTGAGCAGTCCCAGGGTGGCGCCGACCGTCAATGCATTCATCACTAGGGCCTTGAGTGGCAGCACGACCGAACCCGTCATCAGCCAGAGGACGGAGAAGGTGAGAATCACGAGCAGCACTATCGCCAGCGGCATCTGAGCGCCTATTCCCTCCTGCTGATCGATGAAAGACGCCGCCTCGCCACCGACCAGGACGGTCAGTGGTCCCGGATCCGCACGGATCGCCTGGACCGCTTCGCGGGCGAGTTCGCCGGCGGCTTCGCCCTCTGCGACCGCCTGGATCCGCCAGACGCCCGAGCCAAGGAGTTCGGGCGCCTCAACGGTTTTGATGCCGTCGGTTGTCGCGACCCGTTCGGCAAGATCCCGCACCTCGACGGCTCCGCCCGGGCCCGCCTCGGCGACCAGCAGCAGCGGACTGCTGTCCTGGCCGGGGAAGTCGGCGGCGAGGGTGTCGCCGACCGTGCGGCTGCTCAGGCCTTCCGGCACACTCTGAACGTCAAACGGCGTCCAGATTGCCCTCAGCGACGGGATGGTCAGACCGATCATTACGATCGCCGTGACCGCCGCGATCATGCCGGGCCGGCTCATCACGCGCTTGGCGATCCGGTACCAGCGGTCATGTGCACCGCCCCGGTCGCGGGCCTTGAGCTTGACATTCCAGAGCGCGAAGAACGCCGGCGCGATGGTCAGCGAAGCGATCGCGGCAATGATCGCCACAGCAGCTCCGCCGATGCCCATCGACTGCAGGAAGTTGAGCGGGAAGATGATCAGCGTCGCGAGCGCCAAGGCGACCGTGACGGCACTGAATACGACCGTGCGGCCAGCAGTGGCCATCGTATCCCGGATCGCCTGCGACCCCGGGCCGCTGCGCTCGAGTTCCTCGCGGTATCTGGTCAGGAGGAACAGCGTGTAGTCGATCGCCAGACCAAGACCGAGGCCGATCACCAGGTTGAGGCAGAAGATCGAGAGTCCATGCACCTCGTTGATTCCCCGGAGAACCAGGAAGGTGCTGAAGATCGTCGCCAGACCGATCACCAGCGGCATCAGCGCGGCCCGAAGGCCGCGGAAGAAGATGAACGAGAGCAGGATGAGCAGAGGGAATGCGAAGGTCTCGGCCCGAGCCAGATCTTCAGAGATCTGTTCGCCAAGCTGTTCGTTGGCAAGCAGAGATCCGCCGAGGGTGACGTCCTCGCGCTCGTCGAATCGCTGATCGAGCGCTGCGAGCACTGTGGCGTCGTTCGCGTCCGGGGTAAGGGTGGCAGCGAGATAAGTCGAGTTGCCATCGGTGGAGGTAAGACGGGCTGCAGCCGGGTCACTGTCAATCGCGGAAGTGACGGAATCGACCCCGGGGATCGATCCGAGCAGATCGGCGACCCTCCTGATCTCCGCCTGCGAGGCAGCCGAACTGACCGGCGCTCCGGGCTCGAGGAGAGCGAGTACCTCTGCGTTGGCCTTGACGCCACCGGCCTGCTCAACCATGACTTCCGCGCGAGCGGAATCGGACTTTGCGTCGGTGAAGCCACCTTCGGCGTCGAGCAGTCCGAACAGGGGGCCGCCAATCGCGACGGCCAGCACCGCGAAGATTGCAGCGCCGATCAGGATTCGCTTCGGATGGGCGCTTGTGCGGTTGGCGATAAAGCTGAGCATCTGGTTCCTCCTGAGCCGACCACAACGGATCCGGCGGTCGGTCTGGTTGGTTTACGGTCGTCAATATACAAATGTACATGTACATCTGTCAAGTGACCCGCTAGACTGTGTCCATGGAGGCAACGGAGAGAGTCGTCGAACGCACCCCCCGTGGGCAGGGGGACCTCCTTCGTGAGCGCCTGATCGATGCTGCCCTGGACCTGCTCGACGAAGGCCACGAGCCGGCGGGCATCTCGATCCGCGGCGTTACCAGGCGGGCCGGGGTGTCGCCCACGGCTTTCTACCTCCATTTCGAAGACCGGCCGGAATTCATGTGGTCCCTGCTCGAGCGGGGATTCACCGAATTTCGCCTGAAGACGTACGAAGGGGCCAGCCGGGGCTCTGATCCGGAAGAGCGGCTGCTGGGGGCCGGGGCCGCCTACATCGCGTTCGCCCGCGAACAGCCCGAGCGTTACCGGCTGATCTTTGCCGCCGACTGGGTAGAGCACGGGATCGAGGAAGGCCCGGACAACAGCCTCGAGGCCGGCGACGCCGCGTTCGCGGACCTGGTTGAACTGATCGCGGCGTGTGTCGGTGCGGATGGCAACCCCCGGGGCGACCTCGACACGCTCGCGCTCGGAATCTGGTCGGGGCTGCATGGCTACGTAACCCTCTGCCACGCCCATCCCGGTATGGCCGCGCTGAGCGACGCGGAGTACACGTCCCTGCTAGCCGGTGCCTGGCTCGGCCGCCTTTCTTCCACTTGAGCGATTCCGGCGGTCCCTCCCCTGCGGTCGACTGGAACCGCCTGGCGCCGGCCTACAGGCGACAGGTCTGGCTTGAGCGATCTTCCCTTGGAACGCTCCTGGACCTGATCGCTGCCCGGCCTGAGCACGATCTGCTCGACATCGGAACCGGTACGGCCGAACTGCTTTCAACGCTGTCACGCCGCAGCGACCGACCCGAAAAGGCGACCGGCGTAGATCCAAGCCGAAACATGCTTCACCAGGCCCGCCCGCTGCCGGCAGACTGGCAGCTGCTCGAAGCAAGCGGGGAGCGGCTCCCGTTTCCGGATGCGAGCTTCGATGTCGTCACCGCGTCGTATCTTCTCCATGTTCTCGACCCCGACACCCGGCGACGGGTAATCGACGAAGTAGCCCGGGTGCTGAAGCCGGGCGGCAGGCTGGCAACGATCACGATCGCGCCGCCACTGTCCACTCCGGCCCGGGTGCTGACCGCGCCCGTCCGGTGGGCCGCCAAGCGGTATCCGTCGAGATTCGTCGGCCTCCTGCCACTCGACCCGCAAGCTGACCTGGAGCGCGGCGGATTCCGCGAGACCGGCCGCAGGCGTGACTTCCGCGGCTACCCGGCCCTCTGCCTGCTGGCCACCAGGTCAGGATGAGAAAGCACGAGCCTCGGTCAGCGCTGAACCTTCGGCGCCAGAGTTCGGTCGAAACACCATGACTGACGAGTTCCGGAAACCAGGGAGATCCTTCGCCGCGGCTTCGACTCTGGCCGCGATACTGCTCGGCGTTCTCGTTTTCGCTGGCTGTGGCGGTGAAGAACCCGCGCCCACGGCCTCCGTCCAGAGCTTCACCGAAATCCGGGAAGAGGCGCGCGGCCAGACCGTGCGATGGTGGATGTTCGGCGGAGATGCGCGGATCAACGAGTACGTGGACGAGCAGGTGATCCCTGCGGCCGAGCGCCGGGGGGTCAACCTGATCCGCATCCCGATCACCGACACCGCCGAGGCCGTTCAGCGGGTCGCCGCGCAGCGTCGAGCTGGCAAGACCGGTGGCGGCAGGGTCGACCTGATCTGGATCAACGGCGAAAACTTTGCTGCCGGCAAGGAGGCTGGTCTCTGGCTCGAGGACTGGTCCGAAGGCCTGCCGAACTCGAAGCTGGTCGATTTCGAGGACCCGTCCATCAACCTCGATCTCGCGGTGCCGATCGTGGGCCAGGAGGCTCCCTGGAGCCGGGCCGCTTTTATCTACGCGATCAGTCCCTCCGCTGTACCTGAACCACCGGCCAGCTTCGAAGATCTGCTGGCCTGGGCGAAAGAGAACCCCGGGCGCTTCAGCTATCCCGCCCCGCCGGACTTCACCGGAACCTCCTTCGTAAAGCAGGTCGTGATCGAGATGGGCGAGGACCGGGCCTTTGAGTACCTCCGGGAACTTCAGCCGCTGATGTGGAGCGAAGGCGAAAGGTTCCCGGCAAGCGAAGCCGAGCTGAACGAGCTGTTCGCGAACGGCCAGGTGGACTTTGCGATGTCGTTCAACCCCAACTTCATCTCGACTGCAGTCGAGAAGGGCCAGTTTCCCGAATCGACCCGGCCGCTGCTGCTCGAAGGCGGGGCGCTGGTCAACACCTCGTACGTGACGATCCCGGCCGACGCTTCGAGCACGGCCGGCGCACAGGTGGTGGCCGACCTGCTGCTGGCTCCGGGGCTGCAGGCGGTTAAAGCCGACCCGGCTGGGCTCGGAATACCGTCGGTGCTCGATCGGACACGGCTCGATCAGCGGCAGCTCGCCTTGTTCGCGGGGGACGAGAGCAGCCCGTACCTGCTCGAGGATTTCGGCGACACAAAGACCGAGCTACCGGCAGAACGAGTAGCACCGCTGGAGGAACGTTGGAAGCGCGAGATCCTGAGCGGCGGCTGACCCGACCCGGAGGCCGTACAGCCGTATCGCAACACCTCGGCCTGCTGCCGGCTCTGGCCGTCCTGCTGCTGCTGTACGGCGGGGCCGTTCTCGGAGCGCTGCGGGTCAGCCTGATTCCGCTCGGAGGTGGCACCGGTGAGCTCACGCTTGATGCCTGGGGCGCGGTGTTCGCAGACCCGACCTTCCTCGACGCTCTGGCCTTCACGATCAGGATCACCGTGATTGCGACCGCGATCTCTGCCCTGTTGGCGCTGCTGCTCGCACTGTCGGTCAGGGACCGGGGTCTTCTTGCCAGGGTCTCAAGTGCGGGACCGGTACCGGTCCCGCACCTTCTGGTCGCGACGGTGGCCGTACTCTGGCTGGCCCCCGGCGGCATCGCCGACCGTGTACTCGGCGGACTTCCGCTCAACCCGATCCGCGACCCGGGCGGATCAGGAGTGATCCTCGTCTACGTCTTCAAGGAGACTCCGTTCATCGCCCTGCTGCTGCTCGCTTCTCTGGGCAGGTCCGTGAGGCAGCGCGAGGAGGCAGCGCGTGTACTCGGCGCCAACCGGCTCCAGGCCTTCACCTGGGTGCTGTGGCCGGCCCTGCGGGCTCCACTGCTTCTCGGATCGCTGATCGTCGCGGCTTTCACGATCGGTTCCTTCGAGGTGCCACTGGCGGTCGGACCGAGTTATCCGCAGACCCTTGCCGGCTGGGCCTTCGAGGCAACCCGCGGCGACCTGATCTCGGGCGAAGGAGAGGCGGCGGCGGCACTGCTCGTCGCCGGAGCGTTGGCAGTGGCCCTGGCTGCGATCTCGGCTCGCTTCGCGAGGAACGTCGAAGGTGGCTGAACGGATCTGGAAAGCGGCCGGATGGATGGCGGTCGGCCTGCTGATCGTGCTGCCGGGGCTCTCGCTCGTGCTGCAGTCGTTCGCCAACAGCTGGAGGGCCCCGGCCGTCTTTCCCCAGGAATTTGGCCTGCGCGGATTCGAGATCGCCTTCTCTTCGGCCGGAGCGATCGGGGCCGGACTCGACTCGCTCGCGGTCGCTTCGGCCACCACCGCGCTATGCCTGGTGCTCGCCTGGCCGGCGGCACGAGCACTGGCTCAATGCGGGATCGCCCGCAGCCCGTTGGTTGTTCTGGTGATAGCTCTGCCACTTCTGATGCCGCCATACCTGGCCGGCTTCGGCCTGACCGAATGGTTCATCAGGCTCGGCCTCGATGCGACCGTGATCGGGCTGGTCCTGGCCCATACGGTGCTGGCTCTTCCCTACGCGGTCATCATCCTGACTTTCGGTTTCGGCAGCCACCTTCGCGAGCTGGAAGAGATGGCCGACCTGGCCGGACTGTCCCGGCTCCGGCGGCTCGCCTGGGTCAGCCTGCCATCAGTCCGACCGACACTGGCAACCGCCGCGCTGCTCAGCTTCCTGGTCTCGTGGAGCCAGTACGGACCCTCACTGGCCGTGGGCGGAGGCCGGGCTACGCTGCCGGTTGTGATGCTGCCGTTCATCCGGACCGACCCCCAGGTCGCCGCTGCCCTCGGCATGCTCTTCATCGTGCCGGCGATGCTCGTCCTGGTCTGGGCTGTGCGGTCCCAAAGGAACCCGCTATGAGCGCCGCCCTCGAGATCCGCGGCCTTTCCGTCTCCCCGGGGGGAGGTGACCCGGTGCTCGAAGGGATCAAGCTGTCGGCGAAGGCCGGAAGCCGGCTTGTGGTCGTCGGGCCGTCGGGCGCCGGCAAGACGACGCTGCTGCGGGCGATCGCCGGACTCGAACCGCTGGCCGAGGGAACGATCGAACTTGAAGGACAATCGCTGGACGGCCTTCCGGCTCACCTCAGGCGGATCGCAATGGTTTTCCAGGAGCCGCGGTTGCTGCCCCACCTGACCGTGCTCGACAACGTAGCGCTACCGATGCGCGCCTCGGGCGCCGACCGGCAGCTTCGCCGGCGTGCCGCGGGCGATCGCCTGGACGAGGTCGGACTCGGTGGAATCACCGACCGGGGAATTGCCGGACTCTCCGGCGGAGAGCAGCAGCGGGTCGCACTCGCCCGGGCGCTCTGCGGGGATCCGAAACTGCTGCTGCTCGACGAGCCATTGGCCGCGCTGGACCCGAACCGGCGCGAGAGCCTGCGTGAGCTGATCGTCGCGATCCAGGAGGAGCGCCACCTGACCACGGTGCTGGTCACCCACGACCGCTCCGAGGCGGCAGAAGTCGCGGATTCGATTGCCTTGATGATCGACGGCAGTATCGAGCAGCAGGACGAACCCGAAGCGCTGTTCGAGCGACCGGCGTCGGTCAAGGTGGCAAGATTCTTTGGAACCCGCAACCTGATCGACCTTGACGGCAACGGGGAGAACCTCTGGGCGATCCGGCCGGAGAAGGTCGCGCTGGGCTCGGGAGGGTACGAGGGCCGTGTCTTCGAAGTCTCCTACCGTGGCTCCTACCTGCGTGTGCTGGTCGATTGGCGCGGTCGTCGAATTGAGGCCCACTCGAACACTGCCCTTCCCCCGCCGGTAGGCGAGACGATCCGCTTCGACCTCCCCGAGCAGGCGCTCTGGCGGATTCCCGGCGACTGATCGGGTCTGTCCGGGAGCGCGCCCGCGCTCAGCGGAGCGTCCTGACCGCCAGCCGGATCCGCTGTGCGATCGTTACCACGACCATGGTCGCAAACACCCAGAAAATCATCGTCGCCTGAGTGGGAATCAGGCATACGAATGCGTAACAGACGACAGTCTCAGTTCCCTCGATGAGGCCCTTGGTGAAGCGGAGCGAACGTCCGTCGCCCCCGGGCATCCCCCGCTTTTCAAGAATCGAGGAGTAGGAAAGCAGAGCGATGTTGTTGACGAGATAGGTGCCGAGCAGAACCGCGACCGCGACCCGTGCGTCGGGCAGAGACACCGCCACCGCCACCGGAAATCCGGAATAAACGACCGAGTCAGCGACGAAGTCAAGCATTCCTCCGAGATCGCTTGGTCCCCGCCGACGAGCCAGGGCACCGTCGAGGCCATCGAAGGTCCGGTTGGCCAGCCACAGCAGCAGTGCGGGGATCCAGAACTCGTTGGCTGCCGCCAGGCAACAGGCGACGCCGAACCCGAGACCGACCGCGGTGAGCGCAGCGGGGCTGAAACCGCGCTCGCCCATCCAGCCGGCCGCGCTGTCGAGAGCCGGCGCAATCACCGGCCTCACCTTCTCATCAAGCACGGCGACGCCTTGCCTGGGGGCAGCTTCGGCTCCTGTTCGACGACGGCATCATCTGATCTGACCATGGTGCCGGTTTTCCGGTTCAAACAGATCCGCGGATGATTGAACCGAATTTCGTGGGAGAGTGGTCAGAGAACCCAATGCGAACCCGTTCTCCCTACGTAACTATCGCCGGTCTGGCCCTGGTGCTTCTCGCCTCCCTCGCGGCCGCAGCACTGATCCGGCCCGACCCTGACGACATCGAGGCGGCATTCCGCGGGCTTGGCCTGCTCGGCCCGTTGTTATTCGCCATGGCCTACGCCGCGCTTACCATGCTGCTGGTCCCCGGCGCGCCACTGACCATTGCGGCCGGTGCTCTATTCGGCGTCGTCGGTGGCGGGATCGTGGTGATGTTCGGTGCGACAGCCGGGGCCGGTGCGGCCTTCCTGATCTCCAGATTCTCAACCCGTGGCGCAGTCGAGCATGCCCGTGGCGCCAGGCTCGAGGCCCTCGAGCGAAGGTTCGGGGGCCGAGGATTTCCCGCGATGCTGCTGCTGAGACTGATTCCGCTGGTCCCGTTCAACGCGCTCAACTACGCGGCCGGGACGACCGCGATCAGTGGCCGCGACTACATGCTGGCGACCTCCATCGGCATTGCGCCGGGCGTTTTCGTATTCACCGCCCTCGGTGCCGGTCTCAGCAACCCGCTCTCGCCGCTGTTTGTCGCCGCGGTTCTGCTGCTGGTCGGGATGTCGCTGGTCACTTGGAGAGTCTCCCGTCGAGTGCCGGCCGACCTCGACACCGATGGGGAGAAGCCCCCCCGGCCACGGCTTTCCGATCACCCCGATCTTCGCAAGTAGCCAATCACGCTCTCGGCCAACGGGCCGGGTCTGGACACTGGTCCTTCGGACTCTGCCGGCGACATGACGCCTTCGCCGATGCAGCTTCTCCGTAGCGCCTGGACAGTACGGTTCAGCGTGGCCAGCGCCCGCCGGCACTCCGGGAACAGTTCGGTGTGGCGGTGGACCCGGGTACGGCCGGCGGAATCCAGATCTCGGTCGATGTAGGAGGAGAGGTGATCCCGCGTCCAGCGATGATCTCGCATGAAGCGGCGGCGGCGGAAGAAAGCGGCATCCCCCCGAAAGTTGCCGATGCCGCGCCACGCCCTGAGGAATGCCTCCTGAGTGACTTCGCATGCCTCCTCGCGATCGTTGACGAACCTGCCCACCACCGTAGCCGAGCCGGTCTGCGTGACGGATAACGAGCTGCTCGAAAGCTGCGTGATCACCTGCCTTGGATCGCAGGATGAGCTGCGAT
>Ga0105052_10004253_pt1 | contig 15869 bp, 16 predicted proteins | sample FRY03_FD_78094 | JGI IMG/M metagenome (GOLD analysis project Ga0105052, IMG submission 78094) | Freshwater microbial communities from Lake Fryxell liftoff mats and glacier meltwater in Antarctica - FRY-03 | ecosystem: Environmental > Aquatic > Freshwater > Ice > Glacier meltwater ... | reverse complement strand
GGCTGACCGAGTTCGCCATGTGGGGCGCGTTCCCCTACCAGAGCGGGGACGAGTTGGCTAAGTTTCTCACGGCCGCGCCACTGATTGTTGACATCGAGCGGTTCTACATCTGGACCAACCGCGACAACGGCAGCGCGGCCGATCTGGTCAACGCCAACGGCACGCTGACGGCGCGGGGCGTGGTGTACCGCGACTGGGTGCCGCCCACCGTGTATCGCCAGTGGTTGCCGGTGGCGGCCAAGAAATATCTGCCGCCAGTGGGCTACCCATGACTATTATCTGCATCGGCGCGGCCTTATCGCTAATCGTACTGGCGCTGGTGGTGCGGGCGGCCAGCCGAGACAACGAGACGTGGTGAGCTAGATGCGTCCCGCGCTGCTCCGCTCCGGCCTGCTCACCGCCGTCCGCCTGCTGGAACATCGGCAGAAGGAGTCAACCCGTGCCCTGCTCGACGAGCAGTTGCCGGCGGCGCGCGCGCTGTACGCCCGGATGCGCAAGGCGCTGGGGATGGCAGCGCAGAAGGACGACTCCGACCTGCCGCGCGGCTTGCGCTGGCTAATCGGACAACTCAAAACCAAGCTGGCGTCTCTGTTCGACGACTTGCAGGCTGGCCGCGCCACTGCCCGCGAGTGGGTGGTGCTGGTCAAGGCGGCTCTGAGTGAGCATCACCTGGCGGCGCTGTTCGCGGGCCAACTCAGCGACGTGGTTCCGGCTAAGGCCTGGAAGGGCATCGTCCAGGAGGTAAACTTGCAGATTGAGTTCTTGCGTAACTTTCGCGTCGAAGTCCAGCAAGCGCCGGAGTTTGAAGCGGGCTGGCAGCAGCGGGCGGCCAGCTACGCCGAGTCAATTAAAACGCCGTACTGGCGCGGGCGAACCAAACTGCTACCGCTGCCAGTTATGCCAGGGACCGGCTCACAATGTCTCACGGCGTGCAACTGCCAGTGGGACGTGAAGCCGATCAATGCCGAGGCCGGCGACTACGACGCCTATTGGCTCTTAGAAAGCGGCAGCGCACATTGTCAGACCTGTTTGCAGCGGGCGATGGACTGGAAGCCGCTCCAAATTCGTGGCGGAGTTCTACAGTAATGCCCTTCAAGGCTAAGGTCATTTTCCCCGCCAACATCCTTAAGGACCCGGCCGCCGTGCTGCGCGTGGTGGAGTCCACCTTGCAGGCCGTGGCTCTGAACGTCAAGGTGGACTTCGACGTGACGACGCAGACCTGGAAGGACAGGCCAGTATTCACCATTGCTAAAGCGCCGCTTAAGCGGCTGGTCGCAACCAAGAGCGACATATACCGTTTCATTGCGCGCGGCACGCGGGTGCGCTACGCCGTCATGACCGGCGACTTTGCGGCTAAGACGCGGGTAGGCCACATTGGGAGCGACATCGGCAAGGGCGGTCTGGCGTTTGTCGGCAAGATACCGCTGCCGGGTATCAAGGCGCGCAAGTTTGAAGAAGTCATTGGCGCTAAGTGGCAAAGGCTGACGCCGCCCATTGTTCAGCGAGCCGTGGACTCGGAGTACAAACCATGACCGATTCAGCGCCGCCGCGCCTGGCCTACACGCCGCCCGCCGTGAAGACTTACACGCCCGAAAGCTGGCAGGCGCGGCTGGTGGCGGACATCGAAGCCGAGCGGCACGGAAAACACACGGCATGCGTCACCGTGATCTTGGATGACGGGCCGGTGCGCTGGGCCATCGGGGGCAGGCTGCGGACGGCGCGCACAATCGCGGTGTTGCCTAAAGCGTAATTTCCGTGTATCTTTAGTGGGGTAGCGGAAGAATGAGTATGCCGCCGGGGAGAAAGTAGTCTATGAACAAGCCGGTGGAACGGCGCGGCGAGAAGACTATCGAGATGGCGCGAGTATTTACCGCCGTGATAATGTGGTTCGGAACGGCGTTTGTGATCGGCACCATCGGCGGCATCTGGATCAAAGTATTTTGGATGGGGTGGGTTTTCGCCCCGTAGAGTAACTCAGCACTAATCGCATACTGACCCGCCCTGGCGGCGCTCCTGTTCAAGACAGGTGGCGCCGCCATTTTGTTTTGCGAGAGTTTATGCCCGACTCTGCCTTGACCGTCAAACCAGCCACGCTATCCGTCCACAAGTCAAAGGACGGCGTGTACCGCTGGGTGTTGACTAGCTCCAACAGCTATGAAGACCGCGACAAGGAAATCGTCAGCCAGGCGGCCTTAGAGCGTGACGTGGAGCGGGCCGACGCGCAGCAGGACTATGGCCCGCTGGTGTGGTGGCATTTGAACGGCCGCGTCAATCCCAGCACGGGCGAGAAGTCGGCGCTATTGAAGCTGGGCGACTGCGACTTCAACATGATGCACGGGCACGTCTTGGTCGAGGCCGGCACGTTTGACGACTGGCGCTTTGCCGAGGCGCTGCAAGTCCACGAGAAAGAGTTAGCCGTCTCAATCGGCTTCAACTTCCCTGACAGTGAGCCGGACGCCGCCGGGGTGTTCCACAACATACAGCGTTACGAGCGGTCGCTGCTGCCGCGCGAGTTTGCCAGTAATCCGTTTACATCGTTCGAGATTGCCAATAAGGAGTCGAGTATGACCACACAGGCCGAGAAGGTCGCAAAGTTTGCTGAGTTTATGCACGTGGATGAGGCCACCGGCCTGAAGATGCTGGCCGCCGCCGAGCGCGCCGAGCAATCGGCCGTCGCCGCCAACGCCCGCCACAAGGCGCAGGGCGGGCGCAAGGCCGCAGACGATGAGATGGCCGCCGGGGCGCCTAGGAGCGAAGAACCCGATCAGTCTGCTCTGGAAGCAGTTGACGCCACCTTGACTGAACTGGTGGATAAGGTAGACGCGCTGGTTACGGCGACAGAAACCGAAGCCACCGACGACTCGAAGCCCGAGCTGGAGACCGAGAAGGACGACACCGATATGGAGACCTGGCGCAGCACGGTAGACGCCGCCTTGACCGCTCTCGTGGCGAAGGTAGACGCGCTGTCCACCGCCACGGCGGAGAAGGCCGTCAGCGAGAAGGCTGTTCTGTCCGCCCTGAAAGAGACGGCCGACAAAGCCTGGCAACTGGCGCAGGAACTGAACGGCAGCCTGCCGCGCCGACTAGGTGATCCCCTGGCGTCCTACCGCGCCTCGCAGCAAGGCGCGCCGGTGCGCGAAGCCCTGAAGAGCGCCGGGGCCGAGACTGCCAACGCCGCTCCGGCCAGCGGCTTCGACAAGCACTTCACCGCGCTGGGGCTGGGGACGGCTCACGCCATCCCCGCCATTCCCGCGCCGCCGACACCGGGCTAGTCCCGGTCTATCCGATTGGGACTCACTTAGGAGCGATGGAGAAATAACATGGATATGCCCGCTGTTGACTACAAGAAGTTGTCAAGTGAACTGCTGAATCAGATCGGCGTGCGCCAGAAGGCGGTCGGCTCTACTCCGACCACCACCTACGGCCACGGCGTCACCGGCGCGCAGCCTGGCGGCGTGGCCGGTCTGTTCTCTTACCCCGGCCTGGAAGCGGACGTGACCAACGCGATGGTCATGCCGCGTTTCGGGCTGCTCGACCTGCTGCCCAGCCGGACGAGCATTTACGATAACCCGCTGTATGGCATCATGACCGGTGTCACGGCCTCGACTGGCAGTGAGCCAAGCGGCGTGTGCGATGACCCGCCCGTGGCCGGCCTGATGAAGCTCTGCACCCATGCCTTTGTGTGGGGGCGCATGAGCCGCATGACGCGCGTGTTCGACATTGACCGGGCCGGGCGCTTCATCAATCGCTCGGACTTCAATGATCTGAACCTGGTGGGCAGCCCGCTGGCGGACCTGTCTGCGCAGGGCAGCGTGCCGCAGTTGGTTGGCAGCGCGGGTCCGAATGAGGCGCTGCGCTCCGAGATTGCCAAGTCGCTGTTTGAGTTTGCGGTTTCCTGGGGCCGCGACTTCGCCGGCATCGTCTATGACGGCAACCCGACCAACAACACGGCCGGCGGCGGGTACAAGGAACCCTACGGCCTGGATATTCTCATCAACGACCTGTACCGCGATGCCGAGACCGGCGTGGCCTGCCCGGCGGCCGACTCTATCATCCGCTCGTTCGGCAGCCTGAACCTGGCCGACCAGGGCTTCAAGATCGTCAACGAGATCACGTACATCTACCGCAACCTGCAATACAACGCCACGCGCATGGGCCTGTCGCCGGCGTCGTGGGTGCTCTCGATGCCGTGGGGCCTGTTCTACGAACTGACCGGCGTTTGGCCGTGCGCCTACAGCTCTTATCGCTGCACCACGCTGGGTGACAACAATCGCGGCGTGATTGACATCGTGTCTCAGAACCAGATGCGCGATGACATGCGCGGCGACGTATACACCCAGACCGGCCAATACCTGCTGATTGACGGGCAGCGCGTGCCGGTGGTGCTGGATGACGGCATCGCGGAAACGACCATCGCCGGCGGCGCTCTGAGTAGCGGCATCTACTTTGTTCCGCTGCGGGTGCTGGGCAATCGCCCGGCGACGTTCATCGAATACGTCAACTATGACGGGCCGATGGGCGCTATGGATATGGCGCGGGCGCTGGCTCCGGCCGGCAGCTTCTACACCACCAACGCCGGACGGTTCCTGTGGCACACCAAGCCGCCGACCAACTTCTGCGTTCAGATGTTGGCTAAGACGGAATGGCGCGTGATCGTCGAGACGCCGCAGATCGCGGCCCGCCTGACGGAAATCGTCTACTCGCCGCTGATCAACGTCCGCAGCTTCGACCCGGCCAACACCAGCTACTATGTTGACGGTGGCCGCACGAATCGTGGCAGCGACGGGCCGAGCTACTTCTCGCCCACCGCGTAATCGGAACCAGCTAGTAATTACTCTCCCCTGGTATGTGATTTATCTTCAGCACATACCAGGGGAGAGATTGGATAATCGCATAGGCCACCGGCTAGGACGGCTCAACGCGCCCCGTCCGAAAATGGTACTCCCGCCCCTGCCGGTGGCCGTAGTCGGGGAGAACACGGCTGGGAGGCCGTGAGACCATGCGCATCATCGTACCAAGCTCAGATATCACAAGTTGGGCCTTGCAAGGGTGTTTGCACCTGCTAGATAAATACTGGCCGCAGCACCCGGCCGTCCTCATCGGCGGCTACACGCCCCCGCCTTTCCCGCTGCCGTCCTACGCTACTTTCCACAGCATCGGCAAGTTCGCAGACTACCCGTCTAACAAGTGGTCGGATGGTCTGTTGGCGCTGCTAGAGTCAATCACCGACGACATCTTCTGTTACATGATGGACGACTTTTGGCTCGTGCGACCGGTGGATCACTACGCGGTCGAAATCTGCGCCAGGACCCTGCGGCGCAATCCACACCTGGCGCGCATTGACTTGACCGCCGACCGCGCCAACAGCGGCTGGGAGCAGGATGACGAGACGGTAGGCCATGTACGCTTTGTCAGCACCCCGCCGCTCACGCCTTACCAACTCAGCTTTCAGGCCGGCCTCTGGCGGCGCGGGGCGCTGATACAGTACCTAAAGCCGGGCGAGGGCGCGGGCGACACGGAACTGCGCGGCAGCCACCGCATGACGCTGGCGAACTCCAATGTGCTGGGGACGCGCAACGAGCCGGTCAAGTATAAGATCGTTGTCCAGCATGGGCGCGTGGTGGTTAACGAAGCCGGATACCAGGTGCCGGCTGTGAATATCCCCGATGAGGACTATGCCGAGTTGGCGGCGCTGGGCTACCTGACGCCGCCGGAGCGGGCCGAATGAAGTCTCACTGGCGCTACCTAAAGCACGTCCTGCGCCACAAGTGGTTTGTGCTGTGGGAGTGCCTGCGGCTGGGGGTGCCTATCTGGATTGCGCTGGCGCATGACTGCGACAAGTTTATACCCGCCCAGTGGAGTGCTTATGTGGCCGCCTTTGGGCGCGGCGCGAGGCGCAACCTGTACGCCGACACCGTCGCCCTGGCGCGGGCCACGATGCTCCACTACCGGCGCAGCAAGCACCATTGGCAGGCCTGGGCCTTCTGTTGGGATCAAGGCGACCATGTCTCTGTGCCCATGCCGGATGTGTACCGCCGCGAAATGCTGGCCGACTGGCGCGCGGCCGAGCGGGCGCATGGCGGGCAGGATGTGCGGGCGTGGTATCAGCGCAATTCGGACAAGATGACCTTGCACCCGGAAACGCGCCTGTGGCTGGAAAGGCAGTTATAAATGACAATCGCTAAAGCACGGGCGCGTATCCGTCACTGTGGCGTTGGCACCTTCCAGGCCACGCCGCTTATGTACTCCCTGGTAAGCGAGGTGCTAGACTCCGGCCGCATTTCCTACGGCCCCATGTCTCTGGCTTTCGAGCAGCGGTTTGCCGAATTAGAGTCGGCGCGCTATGCCATCCTATCCAACAGCGGCACGTCATCGCTGCATGTGGCGTTGCAAGCCCTGAAAGAAGCGCACGGCTGGGGGCGCGGCGACCAGGTGATCGTTCCGGCGTCTACCTTTGTGGCGACTCCCAACATCGTGCTCCACAACGAGATGCGTCCAGTATTTGTGGACGTGGACCCGCGCACCTACAATATTGACGTTGACCTGATTGAGTCCAAGATCACCGACCAGACGCGGGCTATCATCCCGGTTAGCCTGTTCGGGCAGCCCGCCAACCTGTCGGCCGTGCGCGCCCTGGCGGATAAGCACGGCTTGAAGGTGCTGCATGACTCGTGCGAGATGATGTTCATGGAGCACGCGGGTAAGGACGCCGGGCAGTGGGCCGACATCTCCGCCTACAGCTACTACAATGCCCACCTGATTACGGCGGGCGTTGGCGGCATGAGTCTGACGGACAATCCCGACTACGCGGCCCGAATGCGCGGCCTGGTAAACCACGGCCTGGAACTGGACTCGCTCAATCCAGGTGCGAACTTTAGCCCGCAGCCCGCCACTGGCCGGCGCTTTCGCTTTGACACTACCGGCCACAGTTTCAGGATCACCGAACTGGAAGCGGCGCTGGGCCTGGCGCAGTTGGGGGATGATGACGTGCGCCTTATGCTGAGTAAGCGGCGTCACAACGCGCACCTGCTGCGCCATCGGCTAGAGCACATCAATGCCGACTACGGCGACCCGTTCCAACTGCCCTACGTTGACCCGCTCAATTATGGGCCGTATGACGCTGACGTTACGGGCAGCGCCTGGATGATGTTCTGCATTACGCTCCGGCGCGGCGACAAGGAAACACTCATGGCGCACCTGAACGCCAACGGGATTGAGACGCGCGATGCGATGCCACTGCTCAATCAGCCCGCCTTCAAGTACTTGGCAGCGACTGACTTTCCGGTTAGCTCCAACATGATTACCAACTCTTTCTATGTCGGCGTGCATCCGGGCCTGGACGATACCGACATTCAGTATATGGCTGGTTGTTTCGGGGAGTGGCTTGACCCGATGTATCCCAACATTTACCGTGGAAGCTGACGCCTTCCGCGCGGCCATGCGCGCCCTGCCAGAGCCGCCGTCTAACAGCGCCCCGCCGCATTGGAGCTACTGGCGGCATGATCTGTGGCGGCGGGCGCAATTCGATGACCCGGATAACTTTTGGAATTGGCCCAGCATTTACCATACGATGCTGACTAGGCATTTCCCCATCGGCCCGGAGTTGGACTATCTGCAACAGGATTGGGGGCGCTGGGAAAAGGCGCTGAGTCATTTGGGGAACGAAGAGCACTACCGTAACATGGTAACTCAGGCGTTCAACCTGGCGCAGTGGGAGCGGGCCACTGGCCGGCGTGTGGAAGACCTGGACTCGATCTACGAGTTTGGCGGCGGGTATGGCGCCCTGGCGCACCTGGCGCGGCGTCTAGGATTTAGTGGAACGTACACGATCACCGACCTGCCGGAGTTTGTCCTGCTCCAACGTTATTTCCTGTGGACGGTCGGTGTCGAAGTGGAGCATAGCGCCGAGCCGGTCAAGGCGGATTTGGCTGTGGCGCTCTACAGCCTGAGCGAGACGCCGGCCGATTATCGCTCCGAAGTGTGCGCCAGACTAGACGCGGCCAGTTATTTGGTGCTATACTCTGAAAAGTGGGACAAGCATGATAACCACGCTTGGATTAGGTCCTTCATCGCGGCGCGCGGTGACAAGACCTGGACTGTAACGCAGATGCTTCAACGGCCGGACTGGTACGCCATCGGCCGCTAGTTATTTGGTCGGGAGTCCAAATGACACAAACCCCCTTAATAGTTGGCTTGCACGACAATACCTTCCGGGGCAGCGAAAGTTCCACCGCCTACGCCACGCCCGCCCACCTTACCTATGCCCGCGACGTGACCGACCATGACGGGCCGGTGCTATTTGTTGACGGCTACACCGCCTGGCCTACCGCCGACACTGTAACTGCCCCGGTCAAGATCGGCTGGCTGCACGAGCCGCCGGAACTCATCCCGGCGCTGTACGAAGACGCCCTGCGCAACGTGAGCCGTTTCAATGGCGGCATCCTGACCTACGACGCCGAACTTTTGAAACTGCCGGGTTTTAGGTTTGCGCCCTACGCGGGGTGCTGGATCGAGCGTAGGTATTGGGGTCTGCACAGTAAGGTGTGGGTGCTGTGCTCACAACTGTGCGGCGACAAGATAAGCACCAGCGGCCACCAGATGCGCCATGCGGTCCAGGCGCGCTTGGCCGGGTTGCACGTCATGCAGTACGGCAAGTATGGGCATCCGGTAGACTACAGCCAACATACCAAGATGCTGGTAAACCTGCCATACGCCTTCACGATCGTAACGGAAACCTGCCGCGTAGATAACCTGTTCACGGAGTGGTTGCTGGACTGCTTTGCGGTCGGCACCATACCGATATTTTGGGGATGCCCGAACGTGGGCGACTACTTTGACGCGCGCGGCATCCTGTCGTTTGAGACCGCCGACGAGTGCGCCGCCATCGTGGAAGGACTGTCGTTTGACCTGTACGATTCGCTGCTGCCCTACGCGGCCGGTAACATGCTGCTGGCGGGGCAATACGCCTGTGCCGAGGACTGGATGTACGAGCACATCTTGCGGGAGTACGATAAGTGATCCAACTCTTTTCCCCCACCACCGGCCCGGAAGAACAGGCCGCCGCCGCCGCCGCAATCGCGTCCGGCTGGCTCGGCTTCGGCCCGCAAGTGTTGGAGTTCGAGATGGCCTGGGCCGAGCACATCGGCGTTCCGGCTGAGAACGTGGTATCAGTGTCGTGCGCCACGGAAGGTCTGTATCAGATCATGGCGTACATCTCGGAGAGTAATGACGATCCATACCGAGACTATGTAATTGCTCCCGACATAGGATTTATTGGCATTGCTAATGCTGTTCGAGAAAGTGGACTTAATCTCAAACTATGCGATGTTGACCCGCACACGCTCAACCCTGCGGTAGACATAATCCGCGCCTGTCTGCCCCCTGGAAATATGGCCGTCGTCATTCAGCACTATGGCGGCGTGCCGTCCGACCTCGGCCCCATCGCGGACCTATGCCGCGAGCGCGGAGTGCTGCTGATTGAAGACGCCGCCTGTGCGCCGCTATCATTCTACGGCGGGCAACGGGCCGGGACGGTGGGCGACTTTGGCGTGTGGTCGTTTGACGCGATGAAGATCATAACGTCCGGCGATGGCGGCATGGTCTACTGCCGCGATGCGGCGGCGGCTGAGTCAATCCGCAAAGCTACCCGGCTGGGACAGGACAATCTCAGCGGGCAGGGCGCCGCCGGCGACAAGTGGTGGGAATATCGGGTGTACACTCCGGGCCGCAAGGCCATGCTGAACGACTTGCAAGCGGCGGTGGGGTTGGCGCAGCTGGTCAAGTTGGAAGCGCTGGTGGAGCGCAGGCATGAGATTTGGAACCTGTACTCCACCATGCTTTGCAGCCTAGAGTGGTTGAGTTTACCCAAGCCCTACGAGCCTGAAAACGAACAGTGGTCTTACTACACCTTTTGGATACAATGTGAGCAGCGAGACGCGCTGGCGCTCTACCTGCGCGAGCGCGGCGTCTATACCAGCTTCCGCTATTGGCCCATCTCAGCGGCCTACAGCTGGGAGTCCGGCTGCCCGAACGCGGCCTGGGCGGCGGCGCACACGCTCAATCTGCCGCTGCACGCCAATTTGACGGATGACGACGTGATTAGCATAGTCAACCTAATTTACAGATTTGGGGAGAGACAACCGAATGAATGAGATTGACGTGCGCGAAGCGGTCGCGGCGCTGCCCGAACTAGACGGGAATGACTTTTGGAGCGGCAAGCGCCGCGCCTTGCGGGTCAACATTCAGAACGAGCCGGTGTCAGAATTCTTGACCTGGCCCACGATTATAGAGACCATGTTCGTGGGCGAGATCGGATACCTGTCTCCCATGCGGGCTGAGATGACCTTGACCGATTCGTTTAGATGGGAATTTGCAATAGGCGGCGGCGAGTGGGGCTTGCCAACGACCAACTTGACTAACCAGGCTTATCATCTGTTCCAGTGGGAGCGGGCCACTGGCCGGCGCGTGCGCGATATGAATTCCATCGTGGAAATTGGCGGGGGCTATGGGGCGCTGGCCCGCATCTGTCACCGGCTGGGCTTCCGGGGCCATTACACCATCTATGATTTCCCTGAGCTTTCGGCCCTGCAAGCCTACTACCTGGCCCGCCACGGCCTGCCGAACGTGGACTGCCGCAGTGACTTCGCCGGCGGCGTCAGCGCCGACCTGCTGGTAGGCATTTTCTCGCTGGTGGAGATGCCGCGCGCTACTTTGACGGCCTACCTGGACGGTGTGACGGCCAACCACTGGCTCATCGGGGCGCTGGCCGCTCCGTGGGAAGGCGACCTGTTGCACCCGCTGATTGACGCCAAGTTTGCGGCGGGCGTAAAGGTTGACTCCAAGCACCTGCCAGGACGATACTATCTGCTAGGATGATGGCATGACCAAAGTTCTACTGCTCCCCAACGCCGACAACATCGAGTCGAATAACGGCATCGGCCGCGTCGTTCACGCCCAGCGTAAGTACCTGCCGCAGTTTGGAATTGATCTAGTCGGAAGCGAAGACCGGGCCGACATCATCGCGGGCCATACTCACGACTACGGCGCCAGCCGTGTAGATGTGGTGCATTTGCACGGGGTCTATTGGCTGGGCGACGTTGGCAGTGGCGAGTATAGCCAATGGCACAAGGACGCCAACCGGCGCATCATCGCCAGCGTGCGCCGGGCGCGGGCCGTCACCGTGCCGTCGGATTGGGTAGCCCAGCCCTTTAGACGTGACATGCGCATTCGGCCGCTGGTGATCGGGCACGGCCTAGATATGTCAGAGTGGTCGCCGGGCTACCCGCGCGGCTATATCTTGTGGAATAAGAATAGGGATGGGGATGTTTGCAACCCCACCTGGCCTTACCACCTGGCTCTGCGCGGGCAGGACGTGGTTACGACCTTCATCCCCAAAGGCGAGTCGGCCTCGCCCCAACTCAAACTGCGCGTCACCGGGGCGATGGCGTCCGAGCCGATGAAGGCGCTGCTGCGCGAGGCCGATATTTATCTGGCAACGACCAAAGAGACATTCGGCATCGGGACGCTGGAAGCGTTAGCGTGCGGTGTGCCCGTCCTGGGCTTTGATTGGGGCGGCACGGCCGACCTGATTACGCACGGCGAGAACGGCTACCTGGCGCGGCCTGGCGACATTGATGACCTGCTGGAAGGCGCGGCCTACATTCGCGCCAACCGCGCCCGTCTGAGTGACAACGCCATTCAGGCGGCGCAAGCCTACACCTGGGAGCGCGCCGCCGAGCAGTACGCCAACCTGTACCACTCTCTGGCCCGCAATGTCGAGCCGCAGACCGTGGCCGTGATTGTGACGACCTACAATTACGGCCCTTACTTGCGCGAGTGCCTGGACAGTGTTCTGCGCCAGACCTACCCGGTGGATGAGGTGGTAGTGGTGGATGACGGGTCAACCGACGACTCAGCCGCCATTGCCGCTGAGTACGCGCCGCGCGGGGTACGCCTAATCCGGCAGGACAATCAGGGGGTGGCCGCCGCCCGCAACAACGGCATCGCGGCCACGTCCGCTCCCTACGTTATCTGCCTGGACGCCGATGACCTTCTGGACCCGCGCTACGTGGAAGTCTGCCGCAACGAGATGCGCAAGGATCGGGGCGTGGGCATTGTCTGGACTAACCTAAACGTCCTGCATCCTAATGGGTCAGTGGATATAAATAGGTGGCCGGGGCCGTTCGATTGGGAGTTCCAGGCCACGGCCAGTAATCCGCCGCACACCACCATTCACACCGGAGCGATGTGGCGGCGTGAGATGTGGCGGCGAGCCGGCGGCTACAAGCAGGAGCACGCGCCGGGCGAGGATGCCGAGTTCTACACGCGCGGCCTGAGCGTCGGCTTTACGGCGGTCAAGGCCACCGACCTGCCGCTGTTCGTGTACCGAGATCATGGCCGCGGTGCGCACCGGGTCAAGCATTACAAGGCGGTGGATACCTGGCACCCCTGGATGCGTGACCACGACTACCCGCTGGGCGCGCCGTCCGAGGCCGCGCCGTATGTGCGCAGCTACAGCGACCCGAAGGTGACGGTTATTATCCCGGTCGGGCCGGGTCATGGTCAATACCTGCCGGACGCCCTAGAGTCGCTGGTGGGACAAACGATGCGCGATTGGGAAGTGGTAGTGGTGGATGATGGCGGTTTGCTACCAAGCCTGATTGACCCGTTCCCGTTCCCACGCCACTACTCTACCAAGCGGCCCGCTTCCGGCCCCGGCGCGGCGCGCAACGTTGGCCTAGTCCACGCCAAAGCGCCGCTAGTTCTGTTCCTGGACGCCGATGACAAGTTAGACCCCACCGCCCTGGCGCAGATGTGCGCGGCCTACGCGGACGCGGGCGGGCGTTACGTCTACGGCGACTGGCAGTATTGGGGCGAGGATGACATTCAGCGCTCGGCGGATTATAATGCGGAGTGGTGGTTGGACTTCACCCGCTCCGATGGGCGACACCCCGTGACGGTACTCATGGCGACGACCGACGCGCAGGCGCTAAAGTTTGATGAGACTCTGCCGGTGCTGGAAGACCTGGACTTCTTTGCCCGGTCGGCGCTGGCGGGTAAGTGGGGGCAGCGAATAGAAGCGGTGACGCTGCTAGTTAGAAATAACGCGAACGGCCTAACAGCGCAGGCATTGAGTCGGCATGGAGATATTCCGGCTATGCTGGCGGAAAGGTATAAGGGAAAATCAATGGCAAGTTGCTGCGGTGGAAACGGCGGGGCCATCTTGGCCGCCAAAGCCGCGATGAGCGGCGTTATGCCGGAGCGCGAGATCGGGTTGTCAATTCGGCGCACCACGAAAGGGCGCGGCTCGGTGCCGGAAGTCAGCGCCGTAAGCCATCTGGTCAGGATGGAGTTCACCGGGAAGCGTAGCGGGGCGGTCACGTTCCGGGGCTTAAACGGCCGCGAGTACCGGGGCGCGAACAGCAGCGCTTTCCGCTTCGCCAACGTGCATCCCGATGACGCTAATAAGCTAGAGTCAACCGGCCAGTGGCGGAGCGTCGGCGCTAACATGGCAGACCTAGCCCCGGCCAACCTGCCGCTCTATGATCCGCCCCAAACGCCACCTACGCCCTTGACGCCGCGCCAGGCCGAGCCGGTGAGCGTATCCCAGCCCGTCCCAGCGCCAACGCCTGGCATCCAGGCGTCCCCAGCTGCAGTCGAGACGGTTCAGGCGGTTTCTACGCTGAACGCGCCCATGACGCAGGCTATCGCGTCAGCGGACGGTGTGGTGGTGCGCAAGCGCGGCCGGCCGCCGAGCAAGAATACTCCGCTGAATGACCGGGAGCCGCAGGGGTAGGGGTAGGGAAAGTTACTGGTTGGACTTGAAAACGAAATAGCGTATACTAAGCCCCATAGCCTAATACGACCCGCCCCGGCGGCGCTGAGAGTCAAGCTCTCTCAGCGCCGCCTTTTGTTTTTGGTAGGTTAATGATTATCTTCTGGACTGCTTGCGCCGTGCTCGCCAACTATCGCCTGACGCGCGCCCTCGCCCGCGAGGACGGTCCGTTCGACCTGTTCTCGGCCGGTCGCGATTGGGTGGGTCAAAAGAACTGGATCGGGCGCGGCCTGCACTGCGTCCAGTGCCTTAGCTTTTGGATGGCTCTGCCGCTGGCGCTGCTGGTTAGCCCGGCCGACTGGCGCGAAGCCCTGCTGCTATGGGGCGCGATTGCGGGCGGGGCCACGGTGCTGCATCTGGTGATTGCATGACTCCACTTCTCAGCTTAGAGCAGTTCCGCTCAATTTTAGGGTGGAATCCTTTTCATTTTTGGGGCCTTGCCAACGCTGACATTCCGGTGCGCGCCGCATGCCCGACTGTGCTAAAACAATATGCCTGGCAGAACACCGACGCCGCCGGTCGCGCCGAGATTAGCCAGGCCATTGAGTCGGCCGAGTCGCTGCTGCGAACCTACCTGGGCTACGCCGTGGCGCCGGAATACCGCGAAGTGACCGTGGCCTGGCCGCGCTACTACGATACCAACCGCGACCGGCTGGGCGGGTGGGACGCGACCGGGCGCTGGATTGCGCCGCGCCTACCGTTCGGCTTCGGCCACATTCAGGCGGCGGGCACGGAACTGCTAACGCTGGTCGGGCAGGTGACGGTGGCCGTCGCCTCACTGGTGTTCACCGACTCGGACGGCGACGGCCTGTCTGATACTTTCACGGCCACCATCGCCACGACTCAAACCGATGCCGACAAGCTGGCGATTTATTTCGCGTCTGCCAACCGCTTAGACAGTGAGCCAGTCGGCGCGCGCTGGAGGATCGAGCCGGTCAAGGTGACGATCACATCCGGAGTGGCGACCATCATCGGGCGCATCTGGACTATAGTTCGGCCGGTGCTGTATGAAGGCGTAAACCCCCAGCCACTCGATCCCGGCCTACTGACGGCCAGTGGGCCATACGCGCAGGCGCTGGATGTGTATGTGCGCACGACCAACCCGGACGGCGTGACTTATCAGACGAGTCAAGCGCAACTCATTTGGGAAACGTCGCCGGTGCATGGCTGGTGGTGCAGCTGTGGCTGCCAGCAGGCGAGTTTCTATGCTGCCAACAATGACCCGTATGACCCGGCCGCGATTGGCAGCGCCGTGGGGCGCGTCACCATCCGCGATAGTGTGACCGGCATCGTGGGAATAGGTGACGCGGCCTACAACACCAGCGCCGGAATATGGGCGGCTCTGCCGTGGGAGGCCTGCCACGAGCCAGATAGGGTGACGGTGCGCGTGCTGGCCGGGCTGGCGCGGGTAGACCAACAGATGCAGCGTCAGATGCAGATGGCCGTGGCGCGTCTGGCAATTGCCGAGTTGGGCCGACCGGTGTGCGCCTGTGAGCAAGCCAACCGAGACATTTTCCATTGGCAGACGGACATGAGCCGGTCACTCGGTGCCAGCGAACTGTTTGCCTTCATCTCGCGCGAGGATTTGGGAAACCCATTTGGGCCACGCCGGGGAGCTATCTGGGCCTGGCACCTAGTCCGCAATATCCGTATCACCCCCGGCGTCGTGGGGTACTAACGACCCGTTATCGAGAAAGACAAAGGAGAATTGACCCATGCCCCGCCCGACCGATGCAACCGTTACGAAGACCACGAGCCGCCGCATCTTTATTCAGATGGGCGGCCCCTACCCCGGCAACGTGACAGCCTATGCCGGCGCCGACGCGCAGTACATGATCCTGGACGGCGTGACGCGCCCGTTGCGCAGCATTGACCCGATCCGGGTTCCCAGCCCGCTCCGCAACGAGGCCTTCAAGGTGGTGGGCCGGAAAATCAGCGCGCCCGACTTCCCGACCGGCACGCTGCGCATTCTTGAAAACCGCAACACCTTGCCGTTCCAACTCGGCAACTTGGATTGCCCCTTCAACCTGTACCT
>Ga0105052_10004248_pt1 | contig 15891 bp, 17 predicted proteins | sample FRY03_FD_78094 | JGI IMG/M metagenome (GOLD analysis project Ga0105052, IMG submission 78094) | Freshwater microbial communities from Lake Fryxell liftoff mats and glacier meltwater in Antarctica - FRY-03 | ecosystem: Environmental > Aquatic > Freshwater > Ice > Glacier meltwater ... | reverse complement strand
CCACAGCCTGAAGGGCCAAGAAAACAGACAAATTCGCCCTCTTTAATTTCAAAAGAAATATCCTCAAGAACCGTTGTCTGACCATACACTTTTCTAAGGTTTTTAACCTCAATGTAATGGTCACTTAGCTGTGGCATAGGGGTCCTTGAGGAATTGGGTTGAAGATGCTTAGGCTTATTTTTTAGGCTCTGATTTAACATCAAAACGCTTACGCCACTCATCAAGAATCTGTGTCTTATTCTGGGCAGCCCATGCAAAGTCGTTATTTATCATAAGCTTGGTAACTTCGATGGGCATATTGTCTTTGGGTGGCATATTTACAGGTAAGGCTACCATCTCTACGCGGTTCGCATAAGACTCCATCGCACCTTGTGACACGGCCCAATTAACGAAGGTTTTAGCGTCTGCTTGGTTTTGTGTCGATTTCATAATCGCAACACCTTGCATTTCCCAGCCAATACCTTCTTCTGGTATCACAACTGCAATGGGTGCCCCTTTACTTTTTAAATCAGCTGCTCTGCCTGGAAGGGAAATTCCCACAACGTACTCACCCGCAGCAGCCTGATTGCAAGGCTTTGAACCTGAGTGGGTATAAGAGGCAATATTGTTGTTGAGTTGATCCATAAATGCCCAAGCTTTTTCTGCACCCATAATCTGTATCCAGCCAGCGACGTTTAAATATCCCGTACCAGATGAAATCGGGTTCGGCATCGTGATCTGACCTTTGTAAATCGGTTTGGTTAGGTCAGCCCAAGTTTTGGGTTGCGGAATGTTTTTCTTTTGAGCTTCAATTGTATTGAAGCAAATTGCCGCTGCAAATCCCCAAAGGCCAGTCCAGGTGGGTGGTGATTTTTTGTCGCGAAAACGTGCGTCTAATTTGTCGACACCTTCAGGGCTGTAGGGAAGAAACATGCCCATCTTATCTAGTGAAAGTAAATCTGTGGCGGCATGGCCAAAAAAAACATCGTTACGGGGGTTATCTTTTTCTGCAATCACACGGGCCTGAATCACGCCAGTAGAGTCTCGAACCCAGTTGACTTTGATGGAAGGGTGGGCCTTTGAAAAATTTTCAGAAAAGACCTTTAGGTTGTCAGATTCAACGGAACTGTAAATGGTGAGCTCACCCGCAGTGACGCTGCTGATAAAGAGCCCCGTTGTTATTAGAGATGTTAGTACAACTTTTGAATAGAGTTTTTTTAGCGTAAACATTTTTTTTCCTTTTAATTATTCAAGTATGAAATTAAAAAACTAGAAAATAACGTGTTAAAACCGACGACTCTTTGCATCTGCCAGTACACAAAGAATTTCAAACATCATAGTCATACCTACTAGAGCTGTATTACCTAAAGGGTCAAACGGGGGCGATACTTCAACCACATCACCACCGATCAAATTTAAGCCCTGAAGACCACGAATTAGTTGTTGTGCTTCATAAGTGGTGGCACCGCCAATTTCTGGCGTGCCCGTTCCTGGTGCATAAACGGGGTCTAAAAAATCAACATCAAAGCTGACATAAGTTGGCCCATCGCCTACAACACGCCGTGCCTCTGCAATGACTGCAGGAATACCGAGTCGGTAATATTCGTCGATGTCTATTACCCGAACACCCTGTTCAACGCCCCAATCATTTTCGCTATCGTTATAAAGCGCACCACGAATACCAATTTGCACAGTGCGCTTAGGGTCAAGTAGCCCCTCTTCAATCGCTCGTCTAAATGGCGTACCATGCGTGTATTTACTGCCACCAAAGTAGCGATCCCACGTATCGGTATGCGCATCAAAGTGCACCATTCCGATCGGACCGTCTTTTGCAATGGCCCGCATAATTGGCAGTGTGACTAAATGATCACCGCCGGCAGCCAGGGGAATGATGCCGCGATCATGCAGTTGCGCGAAGAAACCCTGAACATGATCGAGCGTTGACTCAAGGTCGACAGGGTTAACAGGGGAATCGCCAAGATCGGCACAATTGCAAAGCTCAAAAGGGCTGATGCCTGATGCGCGGTTAACGTTACGTGCCAAGGTAGATAGGTCGCGAATCTGGCGTGGGCCATGTCGGGCACCCGCGCGATTTGTCGTGCCGCCATCCCAGGGCACGCCCACTAAGCCGATATCGACATCTTTAACCAGTGGGTTATCTAATAGTAAGTATGGCAGTCTCATGAATGTGGCAATGCCAGCGAACCGAGGCATGATGGTTCCCGTTACAGGAAGAAAGTCTTTCTTTGACATGAGGTTTCCTTGGCTAACGCTTGATCTAAATAGGTTTAAGCTCTACAGTGCTGTGTTCTAAGTTCTAAGTTTTATATTCAGTGTTTGACTGTTTGTAACCGCTTACCAATGCTAAGACAAACAAGCGTTAGTTAAAATACCAAAATGCCAAAGTAAACTTTGATCGATTGATAAGCAACTACGGGCCATTATATTTATGCTTCGTGACATTGACGTTAAACGCTTAAAACTTTTTAAGCAGGTTGCAGAGTGTGGTGGCCTTTCTGCTGCCGAAAAAGCACTCAACATTAATTTACCCACGATCAGTGCACACTTGGCCTCTCTTGAGGAATTCATTGGTTTTAAATTATGTGATCGTGGTCGCAAAGGTTTTAAATTGACCAAAGAAGGTCAAAGTGTTCTTGACTCGTGCAATAAACTTTTTGAATCTCTTGAGCAGTTTCAATCTGAAATCAGTGATGTAACACAGATGATTTCAGGAAGTTTAAAGATCGGTACTGTCGACAACATCATTACCGATAAAAATTGCTTGCTAGTACCCGTGATTCATGCCTTGAAAAGTCAGAGCAAAGATCTTGAAATCAATTTAGAAATTAGAAATCCAAGTGAGCTTGAACGACTGCTACTTGATGAGCGAATTGATATTGCGATTGGTCCTTTTCATATTACTAACCCAGGCATAGACCAGCTTGCTCTTTATAAAGAACAAGTCTCACTTTATATTAGTGACCAACACCCACTCTTTTCAAAAAAAAACTTGCAGCTAGATGACTTGGTGGCGGCTGAGTATGTTACCCGCGGATATCTTAGAGAATCACAAGTGACACAGCAGCATGTGTCATTTAATTTTGCTGCAACGGCGCAAAGCATTGAGGGTATTGCGTTGTTAATTCTAAGTGGAAAATATATTGGTTATTTGCCTGATCACTATGCCAGCAGCTGGGTTCAAAAAAACCAAATGCGTAACGTACTGCCGAATTTATTTACCTACGAGGTAGGCTGTAAGGCTATTACGTTGAAAAACAAGTCACATACCAAAGCCCTTTCAACGATGCTCAAGCTACTCGAAGAACTTCACCCTGCAAAAAACGTTAATGCTGAAAAGATGACATGACTCAAACAAACTCACCCAATGTCTTACATGTTGATTTTATTCAAACGCCACTAGGTGGCCAGATTGGGCTGACACACTGCTTAGGCCGGTGCGGTTTAGATGCTACTGGAAAACAATGGTCTCGCGATTTAGCTCAAGATGTTGCAGCCCTTAAAGATTTGGAAATTTCGTTCGTTATTTCACTTTTGGCTCAACAAGAATTGCAGCATCACGGCGCAGGCAATATTGAGGCGCAACTGAAACAAGCGCAAATTGGTTGGTATCAGTTCCCAATTGCTGACTTTGGAACACCCAGCCTTGATGTGACCACACGGTGGATGCAAACTGTACCGAGTTTGTTGCAGCATTTAGAAGAGGGTAAAAACGTGTTGATTCATTGCGCTGCTGGCTTTGGCCGTACTGGCATGATGAGCGCTACTTTGCTTGTTGCCATGGGGGTTGACCCAGAAAGAGCGATTACGCTTGTACGTTCTTCGCGCCCAGGTACCATCGAAACACCTGAACAAGAAGCTTATATTCGAAATGTGCAGGCTTTGTAACGGCCAACAGGCCTAATAGATACGGCAGTGACTCAGTTTTTGATCAAAAAAATCTACTCGATATTAAAAATCAAGCGTTGTTGTTCATCTCAATGCGAACACAGATTGAATTAACCTAATAGCCCAGGCAACATCGCCACGTCGTACAGTGGCAGGTTTAGTGTGGTGGCGTTTGTGTTGTGGGTTTGGCTTGGCATGGCAGACAGCTTGACAGTTTTGACAGGGTTATAGCGTTGAACGTAAGACGCTAGAGATCGGGCGCGCGTGCGTGTGCCACTTTTAACTTCAACAGGCACGATGTTGCCCAGGTTGTCAGTCAGTAAAAACTCGATTTCAGCCCGAGTGTTAGTCCATGCGTGAGTGGGTTCAAACCCAAGCACAGTTTTACACGTGCTGGCTTACAGTAGGCCACAAGCGGCATCTTTGGTTGGCCATCGACCGGATAATTCAGCAGCACCAAGCGGCAATGGTGTAACCAGTTAATTGGTAGACATATTGAGCTATAGGCAACATGAAAAGAAATATTCAATGGCTTAATAACCTACTTGCCAAATAAACCAAGTAGGTTATAGTTCGTATGGAAAAAAGTACAGCACATTGCAAGTTAGTTGCTATACGCGTACTGGTCGAGAACGGTCAGGTCAAAGCAACAGCAAGTGCATTTGCAGGCGCGCGTAAGCTTGGTATCAATAACTTGTCTGAAATGTGTAAGGTGATTATGTCTCTTACATCGGCAAACTTCTACAAAAGTATGACGACTCATATAGATCACAGAATATGGCAAGACGTTTACCATTCAAAAAAATTGTACGGGCTATTCAGTTTATCTTAAGTTAACTGTACTTAACGACGTTGTAATTGTTTCATTCAAGGAGCTTTAACCATGCAATGCCCATGCTGTGGTGCGGTTGAACTGACTCACGAGACCCGCGATATACCTTACGTGTACAAAGGCGAAAAAACCACTATTTTTAAGGTCACAGGTGAATTTTGTGAAGCCTGCGGTGAAGTCGTTTTAGATCAAGAACAAGGTGATCGCTATAGCGAAATGCTAGGTGATTTTCAGCGGAAAGTGAATGCTGCATACGTTGATCCGGCTTACATTGCAAAAGTACGAAAAAAACTTCATCTTGATCAGCGAGAAGCGGCAGATATATTTGGCGGCGGCGTCAATGCGTTTTCTAGGTATGAAAACGGTAAGACAAAACCCTCTTTGGCTTTGGTCAAGTTGCTTAGGGTGCTTGATCGTCACCCTGATTTATTAAACGAAGTCAGGGCGGCTTAGTAAACATTGTTTGTAAGTGCTCAAACCCAATTCCTAATATAGCGGTTGATGATCGTTGCGATGGGTTTGGTAAGCTAGACACTTAAACGAACTTATCTTTTCGGGCGGGTGCATGACCAAAAGTATTCAAGACAGTGGGGCAGCCGTTTTTGTAAACCCCAACGCTGCAAGTAAGCAAGAAAAATATGGTCAACTGCGCTCGCAAGCGTTGAATATTAAAGGGTTTGATGCGGCAAGCCAAGAAATTACCCAGTGGCCAAATTACGCCCCAACGCCTTTGCATCGTTTGCCAGCATTAGCCCAGTCTTTAGGTATTGCGAAGCTTTTCTACAAAGATGAAAGCACGCGTTTCATATTAAAAAGTTTTAAAGCCTTAGGCGGGGCTTACGCCGTATTTAGGCTCATACAACAAGCGGTTGCGAAGCAGCACCCAGATCATGTTGCCACCCCTGAAGAAGTCATTTCAGGTAAGTTTAAAAATATTGTTTCTCAACTCACGGTAACGTGTGCAACAGATGGTAACCATGGTAGATCGGTTGCTTGGGGGGCGCAAACGTTTGGTTGTCGGTGCGTAATATATGTTCATACGACGGTGAGCCAAGGGCGGGCAGACGCAATCGGTGCTTTGGGTGCAGAGGTTATAAGAGTTCAGGGCAATTACGATAACTCTGTGCGCCATGCCGCCCAACAGGCAGAACGTCATGGGTGGACGGTTGTGTCTGACACAACCTACGAGGGGTATCGTGACATACCGATTGATGTCATGCATGGTTACGGTGTGATGTCACGAGAAATAGTTGAACAATTCGGTCAAGCCGCTGGCCAAGCACCCGACCAAGCACCCGACCAAACACCCGACCAAGCACCCGACCAAGCCTCCAATCAAGCCCCTGACCAAGCATGCAGCCACACTCCCGATCAAGCAGATGATCAAATTCCACCCACACATGTCATCGTTCAGGCAGGTGTGGGTGCTTTTGCCGCGTCAGTGTGTGCCGTGTTTTGGTTAATGTGGGGCAACAAGCGACCCAACTTTATTGTTGTGGAACCCGACAATGCCGCATGCTTGTTGGCCAGCGCGCAAGCAGGTGAGTTGGTAACCATTCAAGGTGATCTTGATACCGTTATGGCTGGTTTGGCGTGCGGTGAAGTATCACCTGTGGCGTGGGAAATATTAAGTACCGGTGTTGATGCCTTTACAACCGTGTCAGACCACTACGCTCTGGAAGGCATGAAAATATTGGCGAACCCAAGCAAAGACGATATAGCCATTGTTTCGGGTGAAACGGGTACAACCGGCCTAGCCTTGCTGTTGGCCGCTAAAAACTCTATTAGCCTTTCAACTGCTTTAAAGCTAGACCGTCACTCAAGGGTATTAATACTAGGTAGCGAGGGTGACACCGACCCAGATATTTATTATCGTGTGGTGGGTCAAACTGCTCAAGACGTTTCCCTTAAAAAACAGCACCACCTGTTGGCATAACAATGATGCGTATGTTCATCGTTAGCCGGAAGTGCGCATTGATGCACTCAACTTAATTCCAAATATAGCGGTTGATGGTCTGACACTTGTGTTTGCGTTTCAGCCGCTACGGTCTTAACCCGTTTGGCTAATGATTCGCTCACAAATATAAAGTCACAACTACTGGGTTCGGGGCCATAGGTATCATCGTAAAGTCGAAATGTGGGTGGGTGGGGCGTATTGGGTTTACCTAATGGCCAACTATCAACAAAGTGATGCCTTTGAGTCGAGCTTGTAATGACTTGGTATTCGACACTATTCGGTTCAAAATTGAAGTCGCCACACAAAATGACGTCAGTTGTGTGAGGCTTGGTTTGGTATGGGGTATTGATGTCGATGGGTAAACTGACTGGTGGTCTAAGCGCTTGATCGCAGGCCATTTGATGCCATTGCCGCACTTGTGCGGCTTGCGATTGGCGTTGGCTTTGGCTGTAATACTCAAGATGGGTAGTCATCACTCGAACCGGCCCCCAAGCGGCCTGAACCGTGCAGATGGTGCACAGACGTGGCATCCAGTGATGTGGCTCACCCAGCGCCACGGGTGACGGTAGTGCGAGGTGTTGAATTTGTAAAATCGGTAAGCGCGAGGCAATTAAATTGCCAAACTGTTGCCGTGTATTGTGGTCGGGTACGTATTCGTCGACCGAAGGGCCAAATACCACCTCAAAATCAGGCAAAAGATCTTTAATAGCTTGCGGCTGGTTTAAGGCTGAATCGCTGGTAAGTGCCGCATAATTAACAGAGATTTCTTGCAGGCAAAGTACATCAAAATCAGCCATCGCTTTAGCACCACTCACAATACGCCCTGGGTTCACCACCCCATCAAGGCCTTTGCACCACTGGGTATTCCACGTCACTAATTTCATTTAATACCAGCCCTCATAAATGATTGCACAAATTGTCGCTGAAAAATAAGGAAACCAATCAATAAGGGTGCTGATGTTAATAAGGTTGCGGCTGAAATAATTGACCAATCAATGCCTTGGTCACCAGAAGAAAATACTTGCAAACCCACCGTTAACGGTCGAGACTCAACAGAATTGCTGACCACCAATGGCCATAGAAAATTATTCCAATGATGGCTGATCGATACCAATGCGAAGGCAAGATAGGTAGGTTTGGCCAAGGGAATATAAACATGCCACAAAATTTGCAAGGTGTTGGCGCCTTCCATTTGAGCCGCTTCAACTAATTCTTTAGGAATGGACTTAAAGGTCTGACGAAGTAAAAAGATTGCAAATGCTGAAGCAAAATAAGGTAGTCCAATTCCAAATAGCGTGTCGACAAAGCCAAGTGAGGACAGTGTTTGGTAGTTTTTGACAATGAGAATCTCTGGCATCACCATAAGCTGAACAAGCATCAGTGAAAACAAGAGACTGCTACCTGCAAACGAATATCGAGCAAAAGCATATGCGGCTAACGTACACAGCAGTAGTTGCATACCCAATATCATGAGAACTAAAAATATAGTGTTCAGAAAATATTGAGGAAAGGGGGCGGCATGCCATGCTACTGCAAAATTTTCTAGTGTAAGGGGTGCCGTTAATGAAAACTCGGTTGCATATTGCCCCGAATGAAACGCGGCCCAAACGGCATAAAGTAGTGGCATGACCCAAGCAATCGCCAAAACCCAAGCCCCTAATGTAGACAGCCAGCCGGCATCATCAAATCGCTTATTTGGTTGGTTGATTGTGTTAGCGCTCATCGATAATGAGCCCTTTTGTCAAGTAGAAAAAATTGCATTAAGCCGGTGATTGCTAAAATTGCTAAAAGCACGACAGTTAGTGCCGATGCATAACTACTATCCCAAAATTTAAAACCTACTTCATAGAGATAAAAAAGCAAAAGAGATGAAGCGTTATTGGGGCCACCGTTAGTCATCACGAAAATGTGGTCTACCATTCGAAAAGCATTGATGAGTGCATTGACGAGTACGAAGATGGTGGTGGGCATCAGAAGTGGCCATTGAATTCGCCAGAAAAAATACCATGGGCTCGCACCTTCGATTTGAGCTGCCTCTTTGTAGCTTGGGCTCAGTGTTTGAAGTGCAGCTAGGTAAAATATCATGAAAAAGCCGGCTTCTTTCCAAATCGCAACGATAGTTACTGACATCAATGCAAGGTTTGGATCACCCAAAAAGTTTTGACTTTTGAAACCCATAAACTGTAGGACTTGATTGAACAAGCCGTAGTCTGGGGTGTAAAAAAAGATCCAGATGTTTGCCACTGCAATCATGGGTAAAACCGTCGGTAAAAAATACGACATGCGTAGAAATTGACGCCCGAGAATTTTGTTATTTACCCAAAGGGCCATAAAAATTGATATAGCCATCGAGGCCGGAATCGTGGCCAGAGCGAACCAAAGGTTATTCATGACTGACTTCCAGAACACCGGGTCTTCAATCATGATCTGGTAGTTTTGAATGCCAACAAATTGCGCTGGCCGGCTACCGCGTGGTGTCGACATGAAACTGTCAATCAGTGTTGCAACGGCGGGGTAATGCGTAAACCCCACCAGAAACACAAAGGCTGGCAGAAGCAGTAAGTAGGCCTGAATGTGGCGAGAGCTTAGGGTCATTGAATAAAAATTCCACCCACCCGAAGGTGAGTGGAATTTTTAATAAGAATTACTGATAAGAACGTAACAAACGCGTGGCTTCAGCTTGAGCATCTTTCATGGCTTGCTCAGCAGTTTTTGTGCCTGTAAGACCTGCTTGTAACCCGTCATTCAAAGCTTTTGTCACACGTTGGTTATCGTGTGTTGATAGCTCGGCAACGGCGAAGGGTAATTGATCACGTGCTACCAAGGCTGGAGGAAAGTCAGCTGCATAAGCTTTGAGGGCTGGTGTTTCATATGCCTGGGGCGACACGGCAACATAACCTGTGTCAATGCTCCATTGCGCAGCACGCTCAGGTTGTGTTAACCATTTAGCGAACTGGTATGCGGCAGCTTGCTCAGCTTGTGGAGCCTTTTTAAAGATGTAGAAATTGCCACCACCTGTGGGCGAACCACGACGCTCATTGGCAGGGAGCATTGCTACACCAAATTCAAACGGTGCATTTTTACGAATGTTGGTTAGGTTGCCAGTCGTTGTCCAAATCATGGCGGCTTTACCTTCCATGAAGTCGCGCGGTGTGGTGCCCCACTGCACAACGCCGGGTGGGTGAATTTTGTCTTTTTGCGACAGGTTCATCCAGAACTGCAAGGCTGCAACAACTTTTGGGTCATCATAGGCGACTTTTGTACCAGAAGCATTGGCGAGTATGGCACCGTTTTGTGTGCTGAAACCTTGAAATAGCCAGTAAGGGAAACCGCTTGAGGGTACTTGTATACCCCATTGCGTCACGTTACCGCTTGCATCACGCTTGGTAAGTTTGGTGCCCATCTCAACGAGTTGAGCCCAGTCTTGTGGGGCCTTTTCTGGGTCAAGACCTGCGGCTTTGAAAGCTTGCTTGTTCCAGTACATCACCACGGTTGAACGCTGAAATGGAATGCCCCAAGTTTTGTTGTCAATTTGCCCGTTCAACATAAAGGCTGGAAAGAAACTTTTGAGCCAAGTGCGGTCTTCATCAGTTTTGACAAAATTGTCGATGGGTACGATAGCGTCTTCATCGATCAGCGTGAATGTATCAGTTGACAGCACAATCGCAGCGGTTGGTGGCTTACCCGATTTGTGGGCGGTTAGGGCTTTAACGATGGTGTCTTGGTAAGTGCCTGCATAAACAGGGGTGACTTTGATAGACGGGTTTTCTTTATTGAAATCAGCCGCATAGCCGTCAATAATGTTGGTAATAGGCCCGCCAACAGCCACAGGAAAGTAAAATGACACTTCAGTTTGTGCTAGAGCGGCTGTGCTTAAACATAAATAAGTTGCAACCGCAGAAATAGATCCGATAAGTTTTTTCATAACAAAATCTCCGGGGGTTAATGAATGCGCAAGCCTTCAGCATCAAACCAGTGAAGGTTTGAGTCATGCCAGCCAAGGTTAACTTGCGTGTTGGTTTGAATCACGGCTTTGCCATCGGCTCTGACCGTGAGGGTTTGATTTCCGATTTGCGTGTGCACCAGCAAATCGGCGCCAGTAAATTCCGTACTTAAAACTGTCGCGGCGATGTTGCCCGACATAGAGATGTCTTCTGGCCTTAGGCCTAGTGAGGTTGCACCCTCGGGGGCGGGTAGTGCAATGTCAGTGCCAGCAATTTTTAAGTGATTAATGGGTAACACGTTCATTTTGGTGCTGCCAATGAATTGTGCAACGAAAAGCGAGGCAGGTTTTTGATAAATGTTGGTGGGGGTGGCCTGTTGTTCAATTTTGCCGTCTTTGAGCAAAACCACTTGGTCGGCCATGCTCATGGCTTCAGTTTGATCGTGGGTCACGTAAACAACAGATAAGCCAAGTTTTTGTTGAAGGGCGCGAAGCTCTTCGCGCATCGATTGCCGAAGTTTGGCATCGAGGTTAGACAGTGGCTCGTCCATCAAGCAAAGCTTGGCATCAGTAACGAGGGCGCGAGCCAATGCTACGCGTTGTTGTTGGCCACCTGAAAGTTGTGAAGGTTTGCGATCTCGTAGCGCACTCAAACCCAGAAGATCAAGTGTTTTGGTTAATCTAATGTCGATTTCTGATTTAGGAATCTTACGAATGCGTAAACCAAACACAACGTTTTCAGCCACAGATAGGTGGGGAAATAAGGCGTAGTTTTGAAACACCATTGATACGCCTCGAGCGGCGGGCGCTTTGTGTGTCACGTCATCACCAAAAACAAAAGCTTGACCCGTTGATGGCGTCTCTAAACCCGCGATCAATCGTAAGGTGGTCGTTTTGCCGCAACCAGATGGACCAAGCAAGACTGAAAACTCGCCCTCACCCAAAATCAGGTCGGTTGAGTGCAACGCTGCCGTAGAGCCCCACCATTTGCTAACTTGCTTAAACTGAACTGCCGCCATAAAGTTGAGTCGTTATCGTTTAAATAAAATTAATGGTACGACAACTTTATGTCATGTATATGACAAGCGCAACACTAGGGTTTACGCCAAGGTTACATTTCTTTGAGTGCTAGCAGTCGATTCACCATTTCCGCAAAGCCTTCACCTGACTCGTTTTCGCAGATGTATTTAGGCAGTTTTTTGATGCGATGTTGCTGGGCCCGAACATTGGCAACCCCAACTGAGTGATCAAAGAATTCAAACATGGGCGCATCGTTAGCTGAGTCACCAATAAATAGCATGTGGTTCTGCATCGCTGATAAGGGCTGACCAAAGAGTTGCCGTGTCATGGTGGCAGTCATGGTTAACTTGTCGTAATCGCCAAACCAACCGTTTACATGAATCGAACTAACCTTGGCATGGGCGCCCGCATCTTCAAAGAGCGTTACGATTTGATTAACGGCGTCTTCGGGCAGTGGTGTGACATCTTCGCAAAAATCAATTGCCAAATCGGCGACTCGATAAGGTTGATCGCTCGCTAAAGCGCAACCAGGCACCTCTTTGATAATTTTGCGGGCTAAGATATCTAGTGCCTGTCGGTTGCGTGCTCGAGTGGGCACATCAGCCCAGAAATGATGGTGCATGTTTCGATGATTATGGTCGTAGCACATATAAAAAGCGCCGTTCTCACCTACAACGGCATGAACGGGCCAGAGTCTGGCAATAAGGTCGCACCAACCTGCAGGGCGACCTGTAATTGGAATCACGCGAATGCCATGACTTTGAAGTTGTTCAACGGCGCTATAAGCAGAAGCACTCAATCGACCATCTGTCGTGATGGTGTCGTCAATATCACACAGAACCGTGTCGATAGATTTGGCAACGGTGATGGGCAGTTGATTTAGAGGTTTGAGCTGTGTATTCAATGGGTACATGTTCCGATGTTGACAGTCTAATCTTGATACTACGCAATTTACGCTAAAACCGCAGTATGTTCATAATCATGAGTATGAGTCGTCAATAATTGAATGGTTGTGAGTGTGTTGTAACGAATGACAACAGCCTAAAATAGCCAGCATGAATACAAAAACACATCTAGATTATCATCGTGGGCATGTTGCATTAGGTATCGCAGGCTTTGGTACGTATGCACCCAAAAAAACAGTTTCTGCGGAACAACTGGCTAAAGAAGCCAACATTCCGGTTGAACGATTAACGCTGGGTATTGGGTTTGATCAAATTCACGTTGCTGACGAAACTGAGCACCCATTCGATATGGGCTTACATGCTGCCAAAGAAGCCTTAGATGATGCGGGCATTAAAGGTGAAGATATTGATTTAGTTATTTTTGTTTCTGCAGGTGATTATGACTATCGGTTTTGGTGCCCATCAAGTGCTATCGTTCGAGCCCTTGGTTGTCATCATGCCTATTCGTTTGAGGTGCGTAACGGCTGTGCAGGCGGCAACTTAGCGTGCAACATTGTCGGTGGCTTGATGGACCGTGACCCGTCAATACAAACTGCATTGGTTATTTGCTCAGATACGTTAAGCAAAGTGGTTTCAACAAAAGTAGAAGGCTGTCACCCACTTTTATATTTTGGTGACGGTGCGGCTGCAGTGGTGCTCAAGAAAAACCACCCCAGATATCAATTCTTAAGTTTTGCCGAGCATACTGATGGTGAGCTGTCTGATTTGCTGAGAGTTGATATCGGTGGCACGCGTTTTCCTGCAGGGCCCAATATTGAAGACTGGAACAAAAATTACTCTCAGGTTGACCCAGTTCAGTTTGCAGCATTGATCAATAAAGTTTACTTAAAAGAATATATTTCTGTCATTGAATTAGCCGTTAAGCGCTCGCGTCACAAAGTGTCTGACATGAACTACATTGTGATGAATCAAATTAAAAAAACATTACGCAATGATATTTTAGATGCCATTCAATTGCCGCATGACCACACCTATATTTCATTAACTGAGTTTGGCCACATTGGGCCTGCTGATGCGTTCTTTTCAATGGCTCTCGCTCACCGAAAAGGGCTGTTGCCCGAAGGTGAGTTAGCCATTATCGCAACCAGCGGTTTAGGCTTTTCTTGGGCCGCATCAGTTGTTCGTTGTTGAATTAATATTGCTTGGCTACTGGTTGGGTCGCAACCCCCATCGTCAATGCTATTTTAGAAACACCAGAGGGAAAGGCATTGATGAGGGTACTGTTATTTTGGCATTGAACCTCAGGAATTTAATTGAACACCCCCTCACTTTAAAAGACAAAATTATGCGTAATCGTAAACTTGAAACCTTTCCCCACCACTTAAAAATCACGACTCGATGGAAAGACAACGATGTTTATGGGCACATTAATAATGTGAATTACTACAGTTTTTTTGATACAGCCGTGAATCAGTTTTTGATCGAAAAAAATGTACTCGACATTGCCCACTCAACTATCATTGGCTTGGTGGTTGAAACGCAATGCCAGTACTTCAGCCCCATTGCCTTTCCAGACAACATTCAGGTTGGTGTATGCGTGACTAAATTAGGTCGCAGCAGTGTTCGCTATGAAATTGCAATATACAAAGAGGGCGCAGAATTACCCTCAGCCGCTGGCCACTTTGTGCATGTGTATGTTGATCGCGCTTTGGGGGTGTCGGTACCAATACCTGACTCAACCCGTGAGGCGCTCGCCACGTTGTTGATTTTGTGATGGTCACGATACAACGTATAGCGTATGACGACATAAACGTTGCATTTGGTTACAGATTTGATGTTAAAAAAATGACATAATTTACTGAGTATAAAAACAGCTTATTTAAAATGTAATGACTTGGCAAAATTAAATTGAAAATTTGTATAAACATCCGTAATTTGCGTACAATAAGTCTATGAAGGCGCTTTTCATAGAACTGCCACCCTTCGAGCGATTCCTAAGCGATTATTTAAACGATGAGGAATTTTTAACACTACAAAACTTTTTACTTAAGCATCCTGAAGCGGGTGATGTAATCGAGGGAACTGGGGGGTTACGAAAGTTACGTCATGGTGATCCCAAGCGTGGGAAGGGTAAGCGAGGCGGGCTACGGGTGATTTATTATTGGTGGTTAGCCGGCCATCAGTTTTGGCTCTTTACTATTTACGATAAAGACGAACTTGAAAATTTGAGCGCTTCTCAAAAAAAGCAACTCAAGTCTATTATGAAGTCTGAACTAGAGGCAAGAAAATGAAAAAAAGAGATGTTTTTGAAGAATTAACTGAGGGCTTTGAAGCGTTGGCGCAAAGTCGTTCAGGTAAGCTTACATTGCGTACGCATAAACTTGTAGTTCAACCTGCTGTTAACATCAGCGCCGCTGAGCTTATCTCATTACGAGAGCGCCTACAGTTTTCTCGACCCGTTTTTGCCAGTTTTTTAAGAACCAACCCTAGAACCCTTGAAAACTGGGAACAGGGGCGTGCAAAACCGAATGCACAGGCGGCATTACTTATTAAACTTGTTGCAAAGTTTCCAGATACAGTTGAGCGCTTGGCCACGGTTTAAGGCTATTTACCTTAATGATGTATTTTTGTATACCTAAATGACTAATATGCTAACCACCCCAACCACTCAAGTTGAACGCGATTTAGCCTACAACAGTTCGCTGGCGATCAGTAATAGTGCAGAAATTACCCAGTCTTGGGCCGTTAAAAGTCAAGCAGCAAGAGACCATTTAAAAGGCGACTTAAACATTGCTTACGGCCCAGGGGCACGGCAATGTTTTGATTACTATTCAGCTGGAAATGATTCACCTATTGTGGTGTTTGTGCATGGTGGTTTTTGGCAAATGCGCAGTAAAGACGATTTTTTGTTTTTGGTGCCCACGCTTTTAGAGCACGGCATCAGTGTGGCGATGTTAGGCTACACCTTGGCCCCTGAGGCCCGTATGGGTGACATTGTAAATGATGTTCGTATGGGTTTAGATGCCATCGAAGCTAAAGTTAGGCATGACCGAAAATCACAGCCTGAAGCAGGCGTTACCCAACCCAATACACGTGCGATTGAGACCTTTCCAGGCTTCTGTTTATTGGGTTGGTCAGCAGGTGCCCAACTGGTCGCAGCTACCATCGATCAACCCAATGTGAATTCAGCGGTTTGTGTCAGTGGTATCTACGACCTAGAGCCGATGCGGCATTGTTACGTGAATGAAAAACTGAAACTCGATGCTAACAGTGCTGAGCGGTATTCACCTGTCATTCAAATAAATCACTTCGGTAAAACAATTGACTGTTTTGTAGGTGGCGCAGAGTT